>Ga0182024_10004310_pt1 | contig 32897 bp, 28 predicted proteins | sample P32metaG_FD_120480 | JGI IMG/M metagenome (GOLD analysis project Ga0182024, IMG submission 120480) | Permafrost microbial communities from Stordalen Mire, Sweden - P3-2 metaG (Illumina Assembly) | ecosystem: Environmental > Terrestrial > Soil > Wetlands > Permafrost | place: Sweden: Stordalen... | reverse complement strand
GCTTCAGAGAGGAATTCTCCGGGGGGAAGCTTGGCAGTGATCAGCCAGTCCCGCAATATACGATAGACCCGTTCCACTTCCCCGAGCTTGTGGACCTTGGCTTTGGTTGTTGTTGTCAATCGAAGATCACCGTCTTGTTTCCATAGGACAGAATACGATGCTCGAGGAAAAGCCCTTGTACCGCACGATCGGTCTGTGACTGGGACACCCCACCGAGCGCGTCAGAAGTTCCTCGATGTCCCGCAGCAGGTTTTCGCTCGCCGGAAGCCGAATCGCTGCATCGGCTCGAAACACCACCTGCTTGCCCAGTTCCTGTTGGCGCTCGATCTCTGGCAGAAGCACTTCCTCCCAGTCCTCGGCGCTATGCACGTTCCCTGGTCGCAACTTCCCCGCCAAACAGTCTCCTTCCCCGTTGAACAGCAACAGCGGGTGATAACAGGTTGACTCGAAGTGTCCGTTGTAGGCACTGTGCTCCTGTTCTCCATAGACCGGGATTTCCGTGCTGTCCATATCCAGCACCACAGTTGCCTCCGTATCAGGATACTGCTAGTATACTACAAGAATACAGGAAGACCTCAGATGTGCGGCATAGTTGGTTACTGGGATAAGAGCGGTTCTGATGATGGCAACGTCGGCAGCGTATTGCTGGGCATGCTGAATGCTCTCGCCTGTCGCGGCCCCGACTCCGCGGGGGTTGCGTTGTTCGGCGCCCATCGGCCCAATCATTTTGTGGCCCAGGTCAAACTGGGCGATAACGGTAACGGCGTTGAGCGAGCACGCGAAGTGAGAACTATTGCCGAGAAATTCGGTGCGCGGGAGTTCACTCAAACTGGCGCTTACCTCCGGTTCATTTTCGGGGAAACAGACGACCTAAAGCCGTTCATCGCAAGTGTGGAGGCTGTCAGCAAGGACGTTGAAGTAGTTAGCGCTGGCCGGCGTCTGGAGATTGTCAAACAGGTCGGTTCTCCTTCCCGCCTGGAGCAAACCTTCGGAATATCGAAACTCCACGGCGCCCATGGAATTGGTCACACGCGCCTTTCTACCGAGTCCCTGGTTGACCTGAGTCATTCGCAGCCGTTCTGGGCTCACGGCTATCCCGATCTCGCGATTGTCCACAATGGCCACATTACCAACTATCACCAGCTGCGCCGACAGTATGAACAGCGCGGCGTGCGTTTCTACACGGAAAACGATTCCGAGGTCGTGGCTATTTTTCTAGCTGACAAGTTGCGGAAGGGCGCCAATCTACGAGCCGCGATGGAGTCGATGATCAGGGACCTGGACGGCTCTTTCAGTTGTCTGGTGGCAACTGACTCCGCGCTAGGATTTGTGAAAGACACTTTCTCGTTCAAGCCGCTGGTGTTTGCCGAGACGGACCATTTTGTTGCGCTGGCGACCGAGGAAATCGCAATCCGTGGCGCCATCAAGGGAGATTTCACGGTGCGAGAGGCGCAAGCCAAAGAAGTGCAGGTATGGCAGAAATAGACGCAACCGGACGTACAACGCGCGAGATTAACACTGCGATCCGGCAGTTCATTGCTGGGTCCTGCGGGGAAATCACTGTGCGCAACCCGGGAGCACGGCATAACCTCGCGGTCGCTCTTCCGGATGCAGCTCACATTCGGGTTGCTGGCAGTGCTGGCTACTACTGTGGCGGTCTGAGCGCGGGAGCTACGATTGAGATCGAAGGTAGTGCCGGTTGGGGCCTTGCGGAATCCATGTTGAACGGTTCGGTTCGCGTGCACGGGAGCGCAGGTAGTGGCGCGGCGGCGGCCATCCGCGATGGGGTTGTCGTGATTCATGGAGATGCAGCTGCTCGGCTTGGGGTTTCCATGAAGGGCGGTCAAGTCATTGTTGCGGGCAACTGCGGTTACATGGCAGGCTTCATGGCGCAAAAAGGGACGCTGATCGTCTGCGGCGATGTGGGTGAAGCATTTGCGGATTCCATGTACGCTACGGTTTGTTATGTCGGAGGCAAAATCGCCAATCTGGGCACAGACGCTGTCCTCAGCCCCATGGATCCTGGCGAGGCCGAGCAGCTTGAAAAGATTCTGAGCGCTCATCTTCCGGCGTCTCTTCGTAGCCGCAAACCGGCAGCTGCCGATTTCAAGAAGGTGGTTGCTGGACGTAAGCTCTGGAACTTTGATAAGCGCGAATGGCGCGTTTGGCAGGAGGCTCTCTAGCTTGTCAGAACTACAAAATAGCGGGATCTTTTCCCCCAGAGTCATTGCGGAGATTCAGGCAAAGGCTGAATCGGGGTTGTACAACATCCGTGGGTTTGGCACGCTGCGTGAACGTCGCTGGGCGACTTTTGATGATCTTACATTTCTTCCCTGCTCCCTCACTCGCATTCCGTTGGAGGGCTACCGCGAAAAGTGTTCCACCAAGACGGTTCTTGGGACACGTTTCGCGAAAAAGCCCATCGAGCTGGATATTCCAGTCATGATTACGGGAATGAGCTGGGGCGCACTCTCTCTTAACGCAAAAGTAGCCTTGGCGAAGGGGGCCGCAGCGGCTGGTTCCTCCAATACCACCGGCGACGGTGGCATGCTCAAAGAGGAGCGCGAAAACAGCCGCACGCTGATCTATGAAGTCCTTCCCTCCCGCTACGGGATCAACATCCATCACATGAGGATGGCGGATGCCATCGAACTAACCATCGGTCAAGGCGCGAAGCCAGGCACGGGCGGACTCTTGCTTGGCTCAAAGGTGTCCGACCGCATTGCCGAGCAGCGAGACCTGCCGATTGGAGTGGACCAGCGCAGTCCGGCTCGTCATCCAGATTTTCTCGGGCCGGATGACATGATTATAAAAGTCGAGGAACTCCGGGAAGCCACCGACTGGCAGGTTCCTATCTTTATTAAATTGGGAGCTAGCCGGGTCTATGACGACGTGAAATTGGCGGCTAAGGCGGGTGCTGACGTAATCGTAGTCGACGGCATGGAAGGTGGAACCGGAGCTTCTCCGGCAATTTTCCAGGAGCACACCGGTATCCCTACGCTCGCCGCAGTCTGCGAGGCACGCACGGCGCTTCAAGATATTGGTCTCTACGGTGAAGTGCAGCTGATCATCGCCGGCGGAATTCGAGATGGCGTTGACGCCGCGAAAGCGATGGCGCTTGGTGCCGATGCTTGCTACATAGGAACAGCGTCCCTCATTGCCCTCAATTGCAACAAAGCGGTCTATGAGGATGACTACCGCGCGATCGGCGCTGCTCCAAACGCTTGCCATCATTGTCATACCGGACGCTGCCCTGTTGGAATTACTACGCAAGATCCTGAATTGATGAAGCGTCTCGATGTTGAGGAAGGCGCCGAGCGCGTGCGCAATCTCTTGCAAGTGATGACATTGGAAATCCAGATGCTCGCGCGTTCGTGCGGAAAATCTGACGTGCATCACTTGGAACCGGAAGACATGGCCGCGCTTACGCTCGAAGCTTCGGCCATCTGCAATCTTCCCTTGGTGGGCACGAGAAAGGTGTTTGGCCGGTAATGTCCTTCCTGGTGCCTTGCCCCAACTGCGGCCCCCGTTCCGTTTATGAATTCCGATTCGGTGGAGAGATAGCACAACCTCGTCCCGCGCTCGACGCGCCTGAGGCCGAGTGGCAGGACTACCGGTTTAGCCGCACCAACGCTGCCGGCGTACAAACCGAGTGGTGGTTTCACTGGTCCGGTTGCCGTCAATGGCTGCAAGCGGTGCGAAATACAGTCTCAAATGAAGTTTTGGAAACATTTTTGCCGGGAGAAAAGCGGAATTGAATTTTTATTTTCACAACCAATTGGTCGAGGCCAAGCCTGGCGACACACTTGCCGCTGCACTATACCGCAACGGCCAACGCATTTTCAGCCGCAGCTTCAAGTACCATCGTCCCCGAGGCTTATTTTGCGTTTCCGGAAAATGCCCGAACTGCCTGATGAACGTGGATGGCGCTCCCAACATTCGTACCTGTATTACCCCTGTTCGCGATGGCATGAAAGTGAAGTCACAGAACGCCTTCCCTTCCCTGGAGACAGATTGGTTGTCGATCACGCAGCGCTTTGATTGGCTAATGCCAGTTGGCTGGTACTACAAGACGTTCACTCATCCGGCAATGTGGCATGCAGTCGAGCCGGCTATACGCAAAGTCGCCGGCCTCGGGGAAGTGTTTCCCTCGAGGACCAGTGAATATGAGCATGCCTGGATGCACGCTGATACTGCCGTGATCGGTGGTGGGTGGGCGGGGATGCAAGCCGCAGTGGCAGCCGCAGAGAGAGGCGAGCAAGTTGTGCTTGTCGACGATCAGCCCGCATTGGGCGGGGAGCTCCGGTACCAAAAACGTGCAGGCAAAATACCCACCGACCTCATCGAGCAGATCCAGAGAACGCCGAACATTCAGGTTCTGCAAGACAGTTACTGTTTCGGTCTTTACGAAGGCAACCTCCTTGGAGTTCTCGAGCGTACCCCACACCCAACGGTAGCCGAGCGTTTGGTTCATTTGCGAACGCGGCAAACGACCGTAGCTACGGGTGCGTATGAGACTCCACTGCTCTTCCCGAACAATGATCAGGTGGGCGTAATGCTGTCCACAGGAGTAGCGCGGTTGCTCCATGTATATGGTGTCGCTGCAGGCAAACGGGCCGTGATTGTGGGAAGCTCCAGCACCGCTGAAGAGATGTCTGTCGACCTACGTGAAGCAGGAATCGAAGTCATCGCCGTCGTGGATCCAAACGAAGTGGTGAAAGCGATCGGATCAGGTCGTGTCAAGGGCATTCAAACGCGCGCTGGCAATTTCTCATGTGATCTGATCGTGGTCTGTGGACCCCGCGTGCCCGATGCCGGTCTCGTGGCTCAGGCCGGCGGAAAGCTCGAGTGGAGCGACGCTCACGGGGCGTTCTTGCCCACGGCTCTGCCAGCGCATGTTTCGGTTGTTGGCGCCGCCGCGAGAGAAACGCTTGCTAACCCTGGCACGCCTCTGCCTTCCAGCAAACGTGCGTTTGTGTGTCTCTGCTCCGACGTGTCGAGCAAAGACCTCTGCGACAGCATCGCCGAAGGTTTCGACCATATAGAAACGCTGAAGCGTTACACGACCGCAACGATGGGCCCGTGTCAAGGCCGGATGTGTCAGTTGTCCGCCATCGGTGTCTGTGCTCACGAAACGGGGCGTTCGATCGCCAATACCGGCGTCACCACTTTTCGACCTCCGAACCCGGGGGTCACGCTTGGCGCGCTGGCTGGACCACGCCACCATCCCATACGCCGGACACCCATGCACTACGCTCACGAAAAGCTAGGTGCTGTCTGGATGGATATGGGCGACTGGAAGCGGCCCCGCTATTACCGGCCTCACGGAGCCACTAACGAAGCGGAGTGTGTTTTATCCGAGTACCGGGCTGTGCGCGAAGCTGCGGGGCTGATTGACGTCAGCACCCTGGGGAAACTTGATGTTCGAGGAACTGACAGCGGCAAGCTTCTTGACAAGGTGTATACGCATCGTTTCTCCGACCTGCGACCGGGACGCGTCCGTTATGCCCTGATGTGCGACGAGGCAGGAGTCATCCTGGATGATGGCACCATCTCGCGCCTGGACAACGATCGATATTTTGTCACCACCACCAGCGGAAACCTCGACTTCGTCCACCAATGGCTCGATTGGTACCTGGTGGGCACCGGGTGGGATGTTCATATCACGAACGTGACTGCGGGCTATGGCGCGATGAACATAGCAGGGCCAAAAAGCCGCGAGGTGCTTGGCAAGCTCACTGGTTGCGATCTGGCCTCGGGTGCTTTCCCGTACATGGCTTGTCGTGAAACCAAAGTCAGCGAAATCCCCGCAGTCTTGCTGCGCATCGGTTTCGTCGGTGAAACAGGTTGGGAAATACATTGCCCCGCCGAATGTGCGGAAGCCTTATGGCACGCTCTGCTAGAAGCGGGACAAGAATTTGATATTCGGCCTTTTGGTGTCGAGGCCCAACGACTTCTTCGCCTGGAAAAACGCCACGTCATTGTCGGCACCGATACCGACGCTCTCACCAACCCATACGACGTCGATATGGGCTGGGTAGTCAAGCTCGAGAAAGATGATTTTGTCGGCAAGGCCTTCCTTTCCCATGCCGCCAAAAACCCGTCGAGGGAACACTTGGTTGGTTTTGTCCTTCAAGGGCCGGGTGTGCCCCAGGATGGGGCGGCCGTCGTTGTCGATGGTCAACCTGCGGGGCGCGTCACAAGTTCCCGTCACTCACCCGCACAACAAACTGCGGTCGGCCTTGCCTGGGTGAAGACCTCGAAAGCGAAACAAGGTGAATCGATTGACGTTCGAGTCGATGGGAAGCTCGCCCGGGCCCAGGTCACAATGCAGCCCTTTTACGATCCGGAGGGCTTACGGCTTCGCCAATAACCATGAAACGATCTGCACTGTTTTATCTGCATCAACGAGTCGGGGCGAGGTTCGGTGAATTTGATGACTGGGAGCTGCCGGCCTGCTTTTTGCCGCCAGCACAAGAGGCTACCCAGATAGGGGAGAATGTCGGGCTCGCCGACCTGAGTCATTTCCTCAAGTTCGACTTGCAGAAACAACCCGAGCAAGAATCGTGGTGCTTGGGCGCGAACCATTATTTGATATTGGGGGAACCTCCTTTCGATCCTCCCCCGGGAGCAACGGACGTTAGCAGCGTATACACCGGCCTTCGTCTCGCTGGCCCCCGGAGTAAGGACGTCCTCGGCAAGCTGACGTCCTTGAATACTCGCAACGCTGCGTTTCCGAATCTTTCTGGTGCCCAGGCTTCCGTAGCCCACGCTCACGCCATCGTTTTGCGCGAGGACATCGGATCGATTCCCTCATTCCATCTGCTGGTGGGCCGGGACTACGCCGAATCCGTCTGGGAGTCGATCGTGCACGCAGGCCATGAGTTTCATCTCTGCCTCTTCGGTTTACAGACGCTCCAGTTGCTCCAGGGCTAAAGACATGCAGTTGTTTGATAAAAATCGGATGTGGCGGAAGCATGAACTACGGCCGAGCTATGACGTCGTAATCGTCGGCGCAGGGGTGCACGGGCTCGCTGCCGCTTACTATCTCGGTAAGGAACACGGTATTCGCAGAGTAGCTCTCCTTGACAAGAACTACCTCGGAGCCGGAGCCAGCGGCCGCAATACGGCGATCCTGCGATCGAATTACCGTACCCCCGAAGGTATTTCTTTTTATGATGCGTCCTTGAAGCTGTACGAGCGGCTGTCTCAAGAGCTTAACTGGAACCTGCTCTTCAGCCAATGCGGGCATCTGACGCTTGGCCACAGCGATTCATCGGTAACGGGTCTCCGGGTACGTGCCGAAAACAATCAACTACTGGGCGTGAATAGCCGGATCATCGATCCCATCGAAGTTGGGAAGCTCGTCCCTGCGATTAATCTCGATCGGGAATCACGATACCCGATTCTCGCAGGCCTTTATCATCCGCCCGGTGGAATCATCCGTCACGACGCCGTGGTGTGGGGCTATGCCCGCGCCTGTGATCGCATGGACATCGAGATCCACCCGTTCACCGAAGTCACCGGTATTAGCGTTGAAAACCACAAAGTAACGAACGTGATTACCAACAAAGGGCGGATTGCCGCGGGTGCTGTCCTCAACGCCACGGCCGGTTGGGCAACCACCATTTCGAGCATGGCGGGAGTTCCGCTGCCCATCGTGACGCATCCGCTCCAAGCTTGTGTCACCGAACCGTTGAAGCCGTTCCTCAACGTTGTCATCGTGTCAGCTACGCTGCATGTTTACCTCAGTCAGACCGACAAGGGCGAACTAGTCATAGGCGCGGAGATCGATCCCTATCAGTCCTATTGCATGAAAGGCACCCTTCCCACACTCGAGCAGATGGCAACCTATACCTTGGAATTGTTCCCGCAATTACATGGCGTCCGCATTCTGCGGCAATGGGCGGGTATATGTGATATGACCCCTGACTTTGCACCGATCATGGGCGTGTCGCAACAGGTGAGCAACTTCTATATGGACGTTGGCTGGGGAACCTATGGATTCAAAGCGGCGCCTATCTCTGGCAAGTGTCTGGCTGAGTTGATCGCCACGAGCAGGACGCCACGGCTGATTGAGCCGTTTTCCCCCACACGCTTTGCAACTGGACACTTGGTAGGTGAAAAGGCGGCGGCAGCTGTTTCGCATTGAAACAAATCAGGAGGTACAGTTAATTCTATGAGCGAGAAACCAGCGATGATTAGCAAACTCAAAGCGCAGCTCACTGAAAAAGGGGTCGAGTACATTTTCTGTTCCTTTGTTGAACTGACCGGTGCGCCCAAAGCGAAGCTGGTTCCGGTCTCGCACATCGAGGAATTTGCCCAGGATGGCGCTGGCTTTGCCGGTTTCGCCTGTGGCCATGTCGGTCAGGGACCACACGATCCTGATATCTGCAGTGTTCCCGATTTCCGTTCGCTAAGTGTGCTTCCATGGCGGAAGGACACTGCCTGGGTCACCGGGAATCTGCACGTTAACGCTGTTCCTTGGCCGTTTTGTCCCCGCACCGTCCTGATACGACAACTTGAGCACGCGCGAAAGCAAGGTTACGTCGTCAATATCGGCATCGAGCCAGAGTTCATGCTCCTCAAGAAGAGTGACACAGGCGAATATGCCCCTTGGGATTCGCTCGATACGCTCAACAAGCCGTGCTATGACCTGCGCGCTCTGCATCGCAATCTCGATGTCATGACGACTCTGCTCCGCTACATGCAAGAGCTCGGATGGGACCCGTACGCCAACGATCACGAGGATGCAAATTGCCAGTTCGAGATCAATTGGACGTATTCTGATGCGCTCACGACAGCCGACCGCTGCACTTTCTTCAAATGGATGGTTCGCACGGTTGCTGAGCAGCACGGTCTTTTGGCCACTTTCATGCCGAAACCATTCGCGCATCTCACCGGCAACGGCGCTCATGTTCATTTGAGCTTGGCGGACGACAAGGGTAAGAACCTGTTCCTCGACTCATCCTCAGATCTTGGACTCTCGCAACTCGGCCGCTGGTTCCTGGGGGGCGTTTTGCACCACGCTCGCGCCCTTTCCGCGCTAGTCGCTCCCATCGTCAACAGCTACAAGCGTCTCGTTCGTGGGGCACCGCGCTCCGGAGCGACCTGGGCCCCGGTTTACATAACGTACGGCAGCTCCAACCGCACTCAGATGATTCGCGTTCCCGCTCCGGGCCGATTTGAAATTCGGGTAGTGGACGGCGCCGCCAACCCCTACCTTGCCTTTGCTGGCATCGTGGCGGCGGGCCTTGACGGCGTTGCTCAGAAGATCGACCCAGGCCCGATGAATCATGACAACCTCCATGAATTGCCGGAAGAGAAGTTATCCGAACGTGGAATAATGGTTCTACCAACAACTCTTGCCGAAGCACTGGACGCCTTGGCTCAAGACTCCGTCGTCCAAGGCGCACTGGGGACTGGTTACGCCAAGGAATATTTGAAGGTCAAGCGCGATGAGTGGCTATTGCACAACCGACATGTCACCTCGTGGGAGCGTGATCACTATCTCGCGATCTACTGAAGGTGCGGGTTGAGGAGCAAGGCTACCTTGGGCTAGCACAACGACTCTTAGGAATTTTGCGGCGCAATTAGCAGTAACCTGACTGATCAAGCTGCCGTCTAATCCAGGAGAGTAGTAAATTACGCGGAGAAGCGATGCTCGTGACCGATGCCCAGGTTCACCTTTGGGAGCCGGATCGTCCAGATCGACCTTGGCCTAAAGCGATTCAGCGCCCACCGCACCGGGTAAATGGCTTCAGTCCCGAACAGATGTTGATGGAGATGAATGCGGCCGGAGTGGATCGCGCCATAATCGTACCGCCGACCTGGATTGGTGAGAACAACATCATGGCGCTGGAAGCTGCCGCCAAGTACCCTAGGCGTTTCGCCGTGGTGGGCCGGTTTGGTGTCCGATCTCCGAACGCCGGCAAACAGCTCGAGGGGTGGCTGAAGCAGCCACACATGCTGGGCGTGCGGATGTCCTTCCACGTAAAACCATTCATCGATTGGCTCGATGATGGGTCGCTTGATTGGTTCTGGGCGTCTTGTGAGCAACTCGGAATACCTGTTATGGCCCTTGTGCCCGGGATGGCCCACAAAATCCTTCGAATTGCCGAGCGTTACCGTGATCTCAATATCCTGATTCCTCATATGGGTTGTCCCCTAGATTCGCGAGGCGCTGCAGCATTCTCCGAACTCGGCGATCTACTTGCGCTTGCGCGCTTCCCGCGAGTTGTCGTCATGGTGTCTTCTTTACCGTGCTTTTCCAACGACACGTACCCGTTTCGGGATCTTCATATCTTCATTAAACGCATTTACGATGCCTTTGGGCCTCGCCGGATGCTTTGGGGTGCTGACCTTAGCCGTTTGACCAGTTCCTACACCGAGTGCCTCGACCTCTTTCGTGAGGGGCTCGACTTTTTGCCCGCAGAGGACAAGGAGTGGATATTAGGTAAGGCACTAGCGGAAGTGTTGAATTGGCCTGAAATGGACACTGTTCGGGGTGATGCAAGACTTCGATGAATGGGCTCGCTACTTAAATCGCCTGCATTTTGTTACGGCCAACACCGCGAACGACATTCATAAAATTACGCACAGCTTCAGAGCTCTCATCCCGTTTCGAAACTACAAGCAAGTCCACAAGAGTGGTTCCTGCGAGCCTTCTGTATGCCACTCCCTTCTGAGGGGAGTTTGAGGCTGTGAGAGGAACAAGCGCGATTCCGATGCCGCCGGAAACTAAGGAGATGGCGGTGTGAATTTGGACGGTCCTTTGAACTACATTAGGTTCGAACCCTGCCGTCTTACAGATATTGCGAAGCAACACTTCCCAAGTCGACATCGAAAGCGGTGGGTAGACGATAAAGCTTTCGCCAGCTAACGCCTTGGGATGAATTCGGGTGCGCTTTACGAGTGGGTGATTTCTCGGGATCGCGATGGCAAGCGGTTCGCGCGCTACCGTTTCGACGAGCAGTTCTTCTCGCTCAGCGGGCCCTGCCCACCGCACAAATCCGACGTGAATCCGTTCTTGTTGCACCTGTTGGAGCAGTTCGGCAGTTGTCATCTCCGAAAGCATGAGTTCGACCTCGGGCCATTCCCGACGGAAGGATCGCAGAACGGCCGGCAAAAACTCAAAAGTGGTCGATCCGACGAAACCAATCCTAATGAACCCGGTTCTTCCCTCCGCAGCGCGTCGCGCTGCGGTCACTGCCGCGTCAAGCGATGCGACTACGACGCGAGCTTGATCCAGAAAAACAGTGCCCGCAAGAGTGAGATGGATTCGTCGACTGGTGCGATCAAGCAGTCGAAACTGAAGATCCCGTTCTAGGGCTTGAATCTCCCGGCTAAGAGCTGATTCGACGATATGCAGTCGTGTTGCAGCTCGTCCGAAGTGCAACTCTTCAGCAACGGCGATAAACCGATTTAGAGATCGAATCACGATTGCAGCCACAGAAAACCCTCTCACTCCTATTTAGATCGGAACAAACAATCACATCCAAATGTCGGTTAAAGAGCATCTGAGCCCCGTGTCGAAATTAATCCGTGCGTCATTCACGCACGCATCATTATACAAGCTCTGACTGGCAAGCCCCGACGCCGGTGGCTTGTAAATTTCCAGATTCTGTCGCTGTCCAGAAATTTCGCGAAGAGAAATGCTCGTGTTGCCTCGGCACCGTCTTGGAAGTCGCAAAACTGCGTCCGGACGCATGAGCGTTTATTTCTAACATCCGGGAAACAACCAGTGGAAGTCTCGGCTCATTCGAGCCGAGCTTCGAGCATTTTGCTTTTGGCCCGGGTGAGAAGAAACGCGGGTGTTCAATTGATCTAATCGGAGTTGGTTCGTTGGTTCGCGAGATCCTCGATACTGCATGCGACCCATAACACGTTTCTGGTAGGGTCATGGTGCATTTCCCCACGCGGGCCAACGTCATAGTAAATTTCGATTGCGCGTACTTCCTCGGCGATAAGGACTGCGTGTCGGTCATCTTGCGTCCAAGTAAAATAATCGCCGTCATCTCCAGTGTCCGATCGGCATCCTGGCCAGGAATAGAACCCGCCGCGGGCTGGATTCGAAAGTGCCTAAGTGGCCCACCCGATAATTCCTTCCGCTGTTTCGCGGAAGAGCGAGGCCCCAGCAATCAGAAACGGACTCTGACACCACGAGCGCAACTGGCATGATTTGCTTGATCCGTGTTTGATGTCAAATCGGCATTGTTTAATGACAAGTATCTATTGGACAGACTTTAGAGGGGAGGTGTATTCAAAGGTTGCTTCGTGGATGACATCTAAAACTTAGCTAGGTCGATTTCAAGGGGGAGGATTGATAAATGGGTAGCGACACGGCCGAGAAGCTGAAAAAGGTGAAAGTGTCTACAATGAACGTCATCCATGACCTTCCGTTGCTTGTGGCCGCGGACGAGGGATTTTTTCGGGATGCAGGGCTTGATGTAGAGATCCTCAAGACGCCAGGCACAGCGCAGCGTCAAGCTGACCACCAAGCCCTTCGTGATAACATTTTCGAGCGGACCATGGAATCACTCTATGAGAAAGGCGAGTGTGACCAGTTCCGAATGTGCGAATGGGGAATCATGAAACGGGCGGTCGAATCGAACGTCTCATCTGGGCGCCGGCCAGCCAAAATTGTAGCCTTAGGTTCCGCGATGTCAACCTTCGCAATTGTGGTCGATCCAAAGTCCGAAATTTACGAACCCGAACAACTCAAAGATAAACCGATCGCAGTGAGCCCCTACAACGGGTCGCATTTCACCATGTTGAAGATGCTCGAAGGTTTCGTTCCACGGCAGGGAATCAAGTGGGTAAATGCTGGGACGCATCGCGGACGCTTGGAGGCCTTGGACAGTGGAAAGGTAGAGGTGGTTAGCTTGATGGAACCATGGATCAGTGTTGCTGAAAAACGAGGACATCGGGTCATTATGGAATCGCATTCTACGAGGAGTGAAGCAGCCGGCGAGCAGCTCGACGGTCCTACGCTACGGAAGATGTTCGACGCCGAAGCCAGGGCTGCGAAGGCAATCGAGAAAAACCCGGCGAAGTACGCGCACTATCTGCTTGAGGAGGCCGGCGGGGAACTCGAACTCAAGGACCTCAAATTGTCGCGCATTGTTAACGCTCGGCCTGCCCCGTATACCCGCGAACGTTTTGACTACACCTACAACTGGACGCTCGGGTGGGGGCTGGCTGAACCCGGAGCTACCTACGAGAATACCGTAGACAATCGGGCGTGGAAGTAGACTGCGGACGGCCGGAAGGACGCACCGAATAAGATCGCTAGAACTACGATCAACTCGATGTTAACAAGACTAAGGAGGGGACAATTTTCACTGCCCTGGTTAATTGCACCGCGTGGATTCGGTAACGGTCTTCAAGTTGGATTTTCACCGAACACGCGGACGCAAGCGGCTTCGGGCGTGGCTACTCACAATCTTTTATCAAAACCTTAAATCAATTTATCGGCAATGCAACAGAGTGCTGCCATTTCGCTTGTCGGAACTAGCACCTGCGGTGACTGAGAGCCGGAGAATGAGCATTGTTCTGAGAATGCACCGTTGAACCGGTTCGCTGCCGCGGTAATAAGGGGACGATATCAATACTCGCGATGTTGTGGATGTCGTGAAGTTACTTGACGAGCAGAAGGTCAGCCCGTTCCAGGTTGGTGTGCTCATTCTGTGCGCACTAACCATAATGGCGGACGGCTTCAATACGCAGGCCATTGGTTATGTGGCGCCTGCAATTGTTCGAGATTTTCACCTAGGGCGAGCGGCGTTGTCCCCGGTGTTTGCCTCAAGTCTGGTCGGATTGATGATCGGAGCGCTCACCTTTGGACCCATTGCCGACCGCTTCGGGCGAAAATGGATCGTTATTCTCTGTACGGCATTTTTCGGATTACTCTCGCTAGCTACGGCAACTGCGGATTCACTCCACAGCCTGATTGTTCTCAGGTTTCTTACAGGGATTGGCCTTGGTGGAGTAATGCCGAATGCGATCGCTCTGACTTCGGAGTTCAGTCCGCACCGGAACCGCGGCACAATGGTGATGGTAATGTTCTGCGGCTTTCCGATCGGTGCGATGATTGGAGGGTTCGCGACAGCCTCCATCATCCCGGCGTTCGGCTGGCGCGGAGTCTTCATTCTCGGCGGAGCTTTGCCCGTTCTCCTGGTTCCGGCGTTGATGTGGCTGCTGCCCGAGTCAATTCGCCATCTGGTGTTACAGGGTAACAAATCTGTGCAAGTGTCTAGACTCTTGGCACGCATCAATCCCCGGCTTACCTTTGCCGACGACACGCCTTTCGTCATCCGTGAGGAGACGGCACCGGGAATGGCAGTGGGCAATCTTTTCCGGCAAAACCGTTCTTGGCCAACAGTGCTGCTCTGGATTGCTTTTTTCGCAAGTCTGCTTGAACTTTTTCTGTTGTCGAATTGGCTTCCGACCGTATTTCACGATGCGGGCATTACCTTATCGCTATCGGTAATCTCCACCGCACTCTTCCAAGGTGGTGGCGTGGTCGGCAGTTTGGCGTTAGGTCGCGTAATAGACCGCTTCGGCATCTACCGCGTTTTGACGCTGACGTACCTCTTGGCTGCCGTATTCATCGGCCTGCTTGGCCCGTCGCGTTCAGTTCTTGCCATCATGGCGTGCACATTCTGCGCCGGAATCGGAATCATCGGTGGCCAAACAGGAGCGAATGTATTAGCTGCATCGATCTATCCCACATACATTCGTTCTACGGGCGTCGGGTGGGCACTCGGCATAGGGCGAATCGGCTCAATCGTGGGTCCAATAGTCGGCGGTGTGATGCTTTCCCGGCACTGGCCACTGGCCAACATCTTTCTCGCCGCTTCGATTCCGGCCATTTGTGGGAGCATTGCGATTCATAGTATGGGTCGGATTCAAGCGGCGGCAAACGCTCAGGATCCGATGGGTTCGCTTTCCGGCGCACTGCAGAGCGACATCCGACCGAAAACCGATCGCGTCTAAGAGGCTATTTTACAAATGACCCTGTCAAACACGCTGGAATTCAATGAGTACGATCGGCCGCACACCGACCTGCGAGAATTTGTCGATCGTGCCGATCGTGCCAACGAGCTTCTTCGTGTTCAAGCTGTCGATTGGAATCTTGAGATGGGCGCCTTGGCAGAAGCCATTTGCCATGCTAAGTCGGAGGCACCGGCGATACTGTTCGAGAATATTCCGGGCTATCCGGCAAAAATGCGCGTACTTTCTGGTGCGACAAATTCCTCGAAGCGGTTGGCGCTGACTCTCGGGTTTCCGGTTCCGACCAGGGCCCTCGATGTCGTGCAATCCTACCGGGACCGCATGAAAACTCATAGGCCGATTCCTCCGAAAGTAGTGGCCGATGGTCCAGTGCTCGAGAATATCGATCGCGACGGTGACGTCGATGTTTTGAAATTTCCCGTCCCTCTGTTGCACGAACTGGACGGAGGCCGTTACATCGGCACTGATGACCTGGTAATTATGAAGGATCCGGAAGCCGATTGGATCAACGCGGGGACGTATCGTTCGATGATTGTCTCAAAGACTACGGTGGGACTTTGGATGTCACCAGGCAAACACGGTCGCCAGATCCGAGAGAAATATTTCCGTCAAGGCAAGCCGTGCCCCGTCCTTATTAGTTGTGGGCACGACCCACTGCTCTTTCTAGCCGGCGGCAACGAGATCAAATTCGGATTGTCTGAGTACGACTACGCTGGCGGGCACCGTGGAATTCCATTTGAAGTCGTGCAGAGCGAATTGTACGGTCTGCCAATGCCTGCTCACGCCGAGATTGTGCTTGAGGGCGAGATGCGCGCTGACGAGACGGAGCTCGAGGGACCATTCGGCGAATTTACCGGCTACTATGCAAGCAGCCAGAGCCCCCAGCCGCTAGTACATGTTAAGCGCGTCTACTATCGCAATGACCCGATTTTAACGATCGCGAGCCCCATGCGCCCGCCTTCAACTTTCTCTTTCAGCAAGTGTGTTACGAAGTCAGGAATGATTTGGGACGAAGTTGAACGTGCAGGATTATCGGGCGTAAAGGGTGTGTGGTGCCATGAGTTCGGTGGCGCACGCATGTTTAATGTCATCGCCATCAAGCAAGCATACTCGGGACATTCCAAGCAGGCGGCGATGCTTGCAGCGAATTGTCAGTCCGGCTCCTATTTGGGGCGCTTTGTGGTGGTCGTGGACGAGGATGTAGATCCAACCGATTTGTTCGATGTGATGTGGGCAGTCTGCACGCGCTGCGATCCTGTTGAAGACATCGACTTCATTCGCAAGACGTGGAGTGGGCCGCTCGATCCAAGGATTCCACACGGAGTGTCTTACAACTCACGCGCAATTATCGACGCGTGTCGGCCCTATGAGCGCCTTAAGGACTTTGCGATTGTGGCGCGCTCGAGCCCGGAACTGCGCCAAAGGATTGAAACGAAGTTCGGGTACATTCTTTCGAACCTTTAAGGTCTCCGGGTTTGTGATGATCGAAGCACGATTTTCCTTTAGGCGAGCGGATGATTATTGATTGTCACGGGCACTACACAACAGCACCGCCAGAACTTGAGGCCTATCGGAAACACCAGATAGCTGCGCTAAGTGTCTCCGCACATCTCCCTACCCCGGAACGGCTGGATCTAAGCGATGATCAGATCCGCGACAGTCTAATTAATACGCAGTTGAAGCTGCAACAGGAGCGTGGCATCGACCTCACCATTTTCTCGCCGAGAGCGGTTGGTATGGGCCACCACATTGGTGACGCGACCACGAGTCTTCATTGGGCCCGGGTATGCAACGACCTGATCCATCGGGTTTGCACAATCTATCCCGATAGGTTCGTCGGCGTTTGCCAATTGCCGCAGTCACCAGGAGTACCACCGGAGAATTGTGTGGACGAACTGGTGCGATGTGTCATGGATCTCGGTTTCGTGGGCTGCAATCTGAACCCGGACCCATCCGGTGGTTACTGGAGTGACCCGCCTCTCACCGATCGCTGGTGGTATCAGCTATACGAGAAGATGGTGGAACTGCGCGTGCCGGCGATGATTCACGTCAGCGCTTCCTGCAATCCCAATTTTCACTCGACAGGCGCGCACTACATTAACGGCGACACTACTGCATTTATGCAATTCCTGGTCTCCGATCTTTTCAAGGACTTTCCCACATTGAAGTTCGTAATCCCTCACGGCGGAGGTGCAGTTCCGTATCATTGGGGACGATACCGCGGACTCGCCCAGGACCTGAAACGACCACCCCTCTGTGATCTCGTCTTACAAAATGTTTACTTTGATACATGTGTCTACCATCAACCCGGAATCGAATTGTTGACCAAGGTGATCCCCGTCGAAAACATTCTGTTCGCCTCAGAGATGCTTGGGGCTGTGAAAGGAATTGACCCCGAAACCGGCCACTACTTCGATGACACGAAGCGATTCATTGAGGCGATTCCGTGGCTTGGTGATCGTGACAGGAACAAAATATACGAACGCAACGCCCGAAAAGTCTACGACCGGCTAAACTCCAAGTTTTCAGGCAACGGGTAGTGTCCTCAAATTAGGACACTACCCGGTAACGAGCAACATCGAGCCCTGCATAGCCCGTTCTAGGTGTTGAAGACAAATGATCAAATCGACTGCTCATAAGTGCGAAAGGTGCGGGGTTCGCTCGTGAGTGTCGATCTGCGTAAGTGGGCCCGCCGGATCGCGAGAATTTGCAACAGGGTGGTTGAGGAGAGCAAATGGACGAGCTTCCCAGGTTGAACGGCATGATCCGAGCTTTCGACGAAAATCGAACGGTATTTGGCGCGTTTGCGACTCCCGATGTCGAAACGTCTGTTGCTTTCAGCACCTCCAACTACGACGGCATCATTTTCGAGATGGAGCATAATCCCTGGGACATTCGACTGCTACGCGATTGCTTTCAGTACATGTTGAACCGACGCCAGATTTTCGAGGGGACCTCCGTCAGCCCTGAGGTTGTTCCTCTGGTTCGGATACCGCCAAACGGCGACGAAAAGAACCAGTGGCTTGCCAAGCAAGCATTGGATCTAGGTGCATACGGCATCGTTTGGCCCCACATCAGCACCGTCGACCAAGCCCACAACGCGGTTTCCGCGTGCCGTTATCCGCGGCTAAAAACAGCTCACTCATACGAACCGGCCGGCGTTCGGGGAGATGCACCCGCGGCGGCGGCTCGCTACTGGGGCCTGACCCAACAGGAGTATTACCGGAAAGCCGATGTTTGGCCTTTGAATCCGGCCGGCGAAATCTTAGTCGTGCTAATGATCGAGGATACGCTCGGCGTTACGAATCTTCCTGAGATCCTCCGCAACATACCCGGGATAGGTCTAATACTTATCGGGGAAGGTGACCTGAGCCAGGAACTCGGCTGTCCGCGGCAGTACGATCACCCTGCGCTCCGCGACGCGATGAGCCAGGTGCTCGGTATCTGCAAGAAGTTTGACGTCCCCGTCGGACATCCGCACGTCGATTCGAATAACGTAGAAAGGGTTATAGATGAGGGCTACCGGTGCCTCATTGCGGCGCCCACTCGTAATTACGCCGCCCTGGAGAAAGGACGCCAGATCACTAATCGGCTTTAGAGACGTACTCTCCTAATGACACCGGAATTAAGACCACATTTTTCTATGCCGTCTCCTGGCCTTCCCCGAAATCAAGCGCGCCAGGTGCGAAGATATCTTCCAAAGTGAATTTCGTCCGAATCACCTGCTGATCTAAAGCTAATTGGAGGAGGGTCTCCAGTGCACGTTTATTGGCCGTAACACCGAAAGGAAAAGGGTCACCTCCGAGATCGGCCATTAGTCCTCTAGTCACCTCATCAGCTGCGGACAAATCCTTACCTCCCTTCAAACGGTCCAGGTAGACTTTTTTGGAGGAGCTGAATGCGTCGAAAAGTTCGCGAGACAGTTGGGGATGAGACTCCAAAACTTCGCTTTTGACGACGAGCCCATGGTTTATTGGATAGATTCCAGTTTTTTTAAAATACGATACTCCTGCGTTGCGAGCATCCGGGATCAGCGGTCTCACATCGGGAGACTCGATGCGCAGGTCGCCCACCGCCGCATCGAGTTTGCCTGCGAGCAACAATCCCGCAAGGTCCTCGCCTCGATACGAATAATCCACATTGGCTGGGGGTTGATACTCGGAAACATGCTCGTCGTCAGTTGGAGCCCAAGTGATTTTTGTCAGATCGACGCCGTATTCTGACTCAAGAATTCCCCTCGCCCAGAGTCCAGTCGTCACTGTGTACCCCCGATTTACCCCGACAACTCGCCCTTCCAGATCCTTTGGGCCTCTAATTTTAGAGTGAATGTTGTAGAAGATAGCTCGGTGATGGAAATTTCTGGTTAGAAACACGGGCATGGCGATGATGCGTTTGCCATAAGCCTTGGCACAAAGATATGTCGCAAAAGCCATCTCACAGATGTCGAACTCAAGAGCGCGCACCATCCGACGCATCGCGGCGGTAATGGGATCAACTTGGATGTACTCCAAATTGTCGCAGCGGACCATGTCTGCTTTCAAAGGATTCGTTAGCCCATAGTTGCCGATTGCAATAGTTAAACGAGGTTTCACGCTATTGGTCCCTTTATTGGCAGACGAAGCATACCCTCGTTGGCCGTGAGCGGGCAAGACAGTGTTCTGTAGAATAAGACATTAATAGAGGGGTATCCCAGAATGCCGAATGCAACCCAACGTCCGTCGACATGGCCAGAACTTGATGGCAACCATCCCTCAGGTTCTCCGAGTAGAGGGGCCTCGGGGGCTGTAGGTGTTCTTTGGCCGTATCCGCCATCTCCCGTTTCGTGCCCTTATAAGTCCACCATGGCTCACCGAGGGGCTCCTACCTCACAGGCCCCACCGTGCAGAATTACCGGCAGGCGGGATTCGCACTCGCTAGAGCGGAATAAGAGGTTTCACTAACTCATCATCAGTTGCTTCTCTTCCGATCGCAACGCACCCGAAGGCACGTCCCTGAGCCGGGAGCCAGCAAATTGCAAAATTCGTTGTCTCGCGCCTACGAGAAGCGTAGGATGCGCGACACGGAGACCTCAATGGAGCGTGCCGCCGAAAGGGCTCGACGACCTTCAGGCAGCTCAATATACCCATGAAAAACGGAGCGACTATCGTTGTCGGAATAACAGGCGCCAGCGGCGCAATATACGCGCAGACAATCTTGCGCGTGCTGGAAGCAGACCGTCGTGTCCGTCGCGTCTATGTCGTGGCGACCGACGCTGGGCTGCGTCTCTTGTCCACCGAACTGCGCGTCGTGGCCGCGGACTTCAAGAGGCTTCCTGCTCTGATCACGCAGACGACCGCCAAGAAAATCGAGTGTCTCTCGAACAAAGACATCGGAGCAATCATCGCGTCCGGCAGCGCGCCTGATTTTTCTATGGCGGTCATCCCTTGTTCGGCCGGTGCTCTCGGCTCGATGGCCACCGGTTTGGCGAACGACCTTCTTTCGCGAGCCGCCGATGTGTGCCTAAAACAACGCCGCCCCCTCATGCTCTGCCTCCGCGAAACACCGTTCAATCGCATTCATCTCGAAAACATGTTGCGCCTTCATGACGCCGGTGCAACGGTCATGCCCGCAATGCCAGCGTTCTACTACCACCCAGCGAAAATTGAAGACCTGGTTGAACAATTCGTTTTCCGCGCGCTCGCGCAGCTCGGCCTACCGCAGGACAAACAATACCGCTGGATGGGCGGGAAGCCCTGATCGCTCCGCAATCGCTCGCCACAGCTTGGGCACTACACGCAAGACCTATCTCCGTGTTTTCCTTGTTCGCCTCGTTGGTTGCGGTTCCGAGAGGAGTGGTCATCCCGAGTTCCACGCCGGGCGACTGCGCCGATTTTTCGGCCATCACGATCTATCAATCCTGGCTTGCATCAAGCCGTCGACTGCTTCTGCGAAGTTCAAGGTACGGCTGGCGGCTTCAGTTGAACAGGTCCATTTCGCCCAGCAAAACCTCGTCCCAACGATCGCGTGGCGGAAGGATTGATTGTGTTTGCAGCGTTTACACGGTTATCCATATTGTTTTTTTATGATGCCGATTTGGCATCGAACGATGAAAAAGAACTATTGGACACACCGAAGTGGCCACGCTAGTATCCCGAAAAATCCGGATGTCGGGGAAGAAATCAACAATTGACGCTGAATCTTGAGGAGGGACGAATGCCGCCTTACGGTGGACTAAGGAATTTTGCGTGGATATTTCTTCTCGCTGCAGTGAGTGTTCATTCCGGGCAGCTATGGGCGCAAGCGGTCGGTGCGATCGTGGGCACCATCTCAGATTCCACGGGAGCCGTGATCCCGCAAGCAAAGGTGACAGCAACCCGCACTGAAACGCAGATTACCCAGTCCGCGCGGTCAGGGAGTGCGGGGAATTTTGCCATCTCGAATCTAGCGGTTGGCACATATAGGTTGACGGCAGAGGCGCCTGGTTTTGCGCCGAGCAGCATTGACGGCGTAACGCTGGACGTGAGCCAACAGCGCAATGTCGATTTCACGCTCGCCCCGGCTCGCACAAATCAGACCGCGACCGTGACCGCTGAAGCACCAATCATGAACACGACAGATGCATCGCTGGCCGGCCTAGTGACTGAACAGCAAGTCCAGAATCTACCGCTGAACGGCAGAAGCATTCAGAATCTTGTGATGCTACAACCAGGAATGGCCCAGGATTCGGGAAATATGGGGTTTATGAGCCCGCAGTGGATCAGCAATGGAAATCGAGGCGAGACGTCGGTCGTAACTCTGGATGGAGCCGATGCAACGGATTCAGAGATGGGCACGGTGCAGTTCTGGAATTTCAACCTGGATGCGATTGCCGAATTCAAGGTGCAACAGGGGAATTACTCTGCGCAATTCGGACAGGGCGGAGGGACGATAACACAGATTGTGAGCAAGTCGGGAACCAATCAGTTTCACGGCAGCGCATTTGAATTCATTCGCAACAGCGCGTTCGATGCGCGCAACTACTTCTCAACCTCTGTCCCGCCCTTTCAGCAGAATGACTTTGGAGCGACTATCGGTGGCCCGATCTACAAGAGCAAAACATTCTTCTTTGGAGAATACGCGGGCTTTCGCCAGCTGCTAGGTGAACCAACAATTCTTTCGGTACCGACCGCTGCAGAGCGTACGGGCATGGTGACCATCAATAACTTCGACTATCAGGTTCCACTCAATCCGGTTGCAGCAGAGCTGCTGGCGAAGTATCCGTCGCCAAATCAACCTAACGGCATTCTTGGAGCCAATACCTATAACTTCCTGCTCAAGCAGCCTACCGGCGCGGACCAATTTTCCATACGTGTCGATCACCATTTCTCCGAAAAGGACTCTCTCTTTGTACGGGCTTCCTACATCAACAACACCACCTCGGAAGATGATCCTAACGCAGCCACAGAAAATCCCCTCTGGTCCTTTGCCGATCTTAATGAACCCCGCAACTATGCCCTCAGCGAGACGCACATTTTCAGCCCGCAGTTGCTCAACACGATGCTGTTCGCGGTGAACAGGCAGCTTGAGGCTCATCTGGTTCCTTTGCAGAACATCACGCTGACTACTTTCAGCGACGGAAGTTTGGCGAATTATGGACCGGATGGCTTCTTCACGAAGTACGCCGAGACCTACTACGATCCCTCAGACAATGTGACGTGGATCAAGGGGAAGAACCTGTTCAATATCGGGGTATCATACCGGTACGGGCAGGACGATGGTACCGGCGTTACGGGTCCCGGCCCTAACGGGACCTATTCGTTCAGTCCTGGAACGGCGCTGAACGTGGCAATACCTTCCACCAACGGCGGCCCGACGATCGCGGCGGGAACACCCAGTCCGAGTGGGTTAGTGAGCATGATGGAGGGCTCCCCGGTAAGCTACAGCCGCAGCTCCTCGATTCCCGGCTTCGGGCCTCCGGGCGGGGCTGGCACTCACTGGGGTCTGCGCATTTGGCACTTCGCCACCTACATTCAGGACGACATGAAAGTAACGCCTCACTTCACGCTCAATCTCGGGCTCCGTTATGAATACTCCTCGGTCCCCTATGAAATTGAAAACAGGCTTGGCGGGGTTGCGGACTCGGGACCTTTATATGGCCATTTCCTATTGAATCCTCAGCCCCTTTATCAGCCGGATCGGCTCAATCTCTCTCCTCGGGTGGGGGCTGCGTATGTGTGGAGAAGAAAGACCGTCTTTCGGGGAGGATTTGCAGAACTTTCAAATATTATTCCTACGGTATATCCCGATCAGTCGGCGGTAGACTTTCCGATTGCAAGCTTGAGTTCGATCACCAACCCTACTTACTCGCTGACCCCACTGCAAACGTCGCTTCCTGCCCTGACGAGCATCACCGGCGCCGTGATGCCGCCGAACGGCAATACCAAGGCAATTCCCGGCAACACGCCGGTGAATCTGGCGCCGATCGCAGCTCTTACCGGGCCGATTGAAGGATATTGGCCCTCCAACCAACTCAAGAATGGAACTACACTCCAGGGAAATTTTACGATTGAGCAGATGTTGCCATTGGATATGGCACTACAGGCGGCCTATGTCACGAGCGACGCCCTTAACCTGTATTCGCCGAATTACCCGAACGCATACACCGGCGCTCTGAGCCAGTACACGCCATTCACCGATGTGTCCCCGGGACTCGGTGAATTTCAACTTGCGGGCAACGCCGCCATCTCCCACTACAATGCGCTTCAGGTGCAGCTTCGCAAGAACTCTCCCCTGCACGGCCTACGGTTCCAAGCGAACTATACCTGGGGCAAGCTGCTCACGGATGCGGATGATCTGTTCAGCGTGTCCTCACAAAGCGGTGGGCAGTCACAGAACAATCCAACCTGTCTCCGATGTGAATACGCGCGGGCCAGCTATGATGTTGGGCAGCGGTTCGTGGCCAATTTCTCGTACGCTATCCCGGGTAACTGGGGTAAAGTGCCGCAAAGGGTCAGCCATGGCTGGACACTCTTGGGCATCCCCAGCTATCAGACTGGTTTCCCGTTCAATATCACGGGGCCCTACGGGACACAGCAATATGGCTTCGATACTCTGAATGGGCTCGGTGCCCGCCCCTTCTTTATTCAGACGGCCACAAGGAACAAGTCCGGAGGGCCACAGTTCTTTTCGAATAGCGTGGTAGCTGACAACGGCTTGAACGGTACTTACTTCGGGGTTCCTACTGTAGCGAGCACGTTGTTTGGCACGGTGCAAACGATGCCAGGAAATCTCGGGCGCAATACTTACACTGGCCCAGGATGGTCGAACCTCGATTTTTCTGTCAGCAAGGACACACAGCTTACGGAGAGGGTGTTATTCCAATTCCGGGGTGAGTTCTTCAATATTTTCAACCACGCGACATTTGCTTCTCCAACGAGCAATCTGGGGAATCCAAGTTTCGGGTCTGCTCTTTTCACGGCGTATAACGAACGGCAGATTCAATTTGGCGGACGATTCATATTCTAGAGTTGGAAGGGTCAATCAAGGGGGTAGAAGTTATCTGCCCCCTCTTCTGTGGTGACGACTATCCGCGTTGTCAGGGAGAGTGCTTGGTATTATTTGGCGGATTCACAGCGCAGTGCAACGTTTGGTTTGACATTTTCTGGGCCGGTGGGTGCAAGCGGCGTCGGGCCGGGGCGATGTCCTCGTCGGTGACCTCTTCAAGCCCTACGGTGCTGGGGAGAAGAATTCGATTACGGCCCCTGGCCCAAAAGAAACTTCCGTATGCGCCGCGATACAGGAGTAACCGCCGGTGAAGATTCCAACGATGAAATACGCCATATGGGCTCTCGCTTGCCTGACCGCTGTGCCCGCGTTTGCAGCCTCGTGCGACAGCCTTGTATCGCTGGCGTTGCAGGACACAACCATCACCATGGCTCAGGTCGTACCGGCGGGCCAGTTCTCAGCTCCCGGCGAGGGGCAAGCCAAGGGGAAGGGCGCTAATCCCTACGGGGATCTCCCCGAGTTCTGCCGCGTGGCCGCAACTATCAAACCCACCAGCGATTCGAATATCAGAGTGGAAGTCTGGCTGCCTACCAGCGGCTGGAACGGCAGATTCCAGGCCGTCGGGAACGGCGGTTGGGCCGGTGTCATCAGTTACCAGGGCGACGGCGACGACTTGAGCGACGCGCTTCGCAGCGGCTACGCCACCTCCGCCACCGACACCGGGCACGTTGGCGCGGAAGGCGACGGAAGCTTTGCATTGGGACACCCCGAAAAGCTAATCGACTTTGGGTACAGGGCGGTCCATGAGATGACCGTGAAGGCGAAGGCCATCATCGCGGCCTATTACGGGAATGCTCCTAAAGCCTCCTACTGGAACGGCTGCTCGACAGGTGGAAGACAAGGGTTGATGGAAGCGCAACGTTTCCCCGCCGATTTTGACGGTGTGATCGCGGGCGCGCCCGCCAACAACACGACACATTTGGTGGCGCAAAGCCTGTGGATCTGGCAAGCGGTACACAAAGACGAGGCCAGTTACATCCCTCCCGCTAAGTATTCGCTCATCCACAATGCCGTTTTGGAGGCTTGTGATGGGCTCGACGGAGTAAAGGACCTTGTTCTGGAAGATCCCACGCGCTGCAAATTCGATCCGAAGGTTTTGGAGTGCAAAGGTACCGACGGCCCGGGATGCTTGACCGCCCCACAAGTAGAAGCGGCCCGCAAGATCTACAGTCCAACGACGAATCCACGCACCAAGCAGCAGATTTTTCCGGGCTTGGAGCCAGGGAGCGAGCTTGCCTGGGCATCTAAGGCCGGTCCCCAACCACACTCGATCTCAATCGACCACTGGCGATATGTGGTGTTTAAAGATCCTAACTGGGATTTTAGGACCTTCAACTTCGACAGCGACGTTGCGCTGGGCGATCAGATCGAGAACGATATTATCAATGCAACGGATCCAGATCTGAAAACATTCTTTGGGCATGGCGGCAAGCTCCTGCAATACCACGGCTGGAGCGATGCGGGTATATCCCCTCGGAACAGCATCAACTATTACAAGAGCGTCCTGGACAGGATGGGAGGCGCAAACAAAGTGGATGAATCTTACCGCCTCTTCATGGTTCCGGGAATGGCACATTGCCGCGGTGGCGACGGACCTAATCACTTCGACAAAGTGGGCGCGATCGAACAGTGGGTAGAGAAGGGCAAGGCACCGAACCATATCATCGCGTCGCGCATCCGGGATGGGAAGACGGAACGGACTCGCCCGCTGTGTGCCTACCCAGGCGTGGCGACATACAAGGGAACCGGAAGCACGGACGATGCCGCGAACTTCTCGTGTTCGGCCTCGAAATAGGGGTGCGACGAGTTTGATTACTTGAAGATTTCGACCTTTGGTTTTGCACGGGCTCCGAACGTTCATCTCCGAAGTACCGATGCGGCTTGTCGGAGACCAAAGACCAGTTCTGGATGCCCGTCGGAGGTGACTCACTTACGGCACCAGTCTCCCAACGTGACATTAATCGGAGACCGGGCAGTTCGCGCGCAGATGCAAAGGGTCCAAGGAGAGGACGCTTCGGTGCGCGGCCTTGATACGAAGACCCCGGTTACTTTGCAGGCGTGCGTTTCGTTTTTGCTGTTTCATGCGCAGCACGTTGCTGCGGATTGGGCATCGATAAGGTTCCGCTGTGGCGTTGAGGACCACGTGCCAGTGAAGGCACCACGCCACGCATTTTAGCTGTTCTCGTGAAGTGGCCAAATCGAATCGATGGGGAAGTAGATAGGATTTTTCTCAGGAGCTCAAAGCTGACGGTCCCCGTTGGGGGCGATTGCAGAGAGATAGGGCCGGTTATTCAAAATCAATTCAGAGGAGATTTTGCCCATGGATTCATCGAGTCATGTTTCCCGCCGGAACTTCCTGAAGACTGCCGCTCTGGGCGGCGCGGCCCTTGCGTCCGTCCCGGCTTGGGGTCGCGTGCTGGGCGCGAACGACCGCGTCAACATTGCGCTGATCGGCCTCGGAGACCGCGGTTCTCACCATTTGGACCTGGTGCTGCAGCACCGCGCGAATAAGCCGGATGTTGAATTGGTTGCGCTCTGTGATGTCTACCAGAAGCGCCTCGGCATTGCGTCGCGCAAAGCGCCTCAGGCCAAGATGTACACTCACCACCAGGAAGTCCTCCAACGCAAGGACATCGACGCGGTTTTCATTGCTACACCCGACCATTGGCACGCTCCCATCACGCTTGCGGCGATGGAGAGTGGCAAGGACGTTTACGTCGAAAAGCCCATGACGCACACGGTCGAGGAAAGCAAAGCGGTCGCTCATCGGACGAAGGAGCTCAACCGCGTCGTGCAGGTGGGCGTGCAGGGGGTTTCCTGGAACCGTTGGCACAAAATCCACGAGATTATTCAATCCGGGATGATCGGTCAGGTGGTGGCCGTGCAGGGCACGTACAGCCGCAATGCACCGGGAGGAGACTGGAACGAAGGCAATTTTTGGACGATTGATCCGTCTGCTGGCCCGGACGCAACCGGTGACAATCACATCGATTGGAGGCAGTGGCTGGGCCCAGCTCCCCAGATTCCGTTCAATGCGGACCGGTTCTTCCGCTTCCGCAAGTATTGGGACTACTCAGGTGGCATCGCCACAGACCTGCATTACCATATCATTGCTCCTTTCCATGTTGCGGTGGCCAACGATTTCCCGATTCGCGTGGCCGGCATGGGCGGCATGTGGGTTTACGATGATGGCCGAGAAGTCCCCGACACATTCTTGACCGCGGCCGATTACCCCAGCAAATTCTCCATGACCATCCAGTCCTCGCAGGTCAACGAGAACGGTCCCACGACGATGATCCGCGGGACCAAAGCGACGATTCATCTGAGCGACGAATGGGAAGGGCCACCCTCGCGACAGTACGATTACGCGGATATTTTCCCCGAATCTACATATTTGGATGAATTCATTAAGAAGTATGGAAACGACCAGGTCCGCATCGCCGGAGTGGGGTATGAAGGTGATCTCAAGCACGTCGACAACTTTCTGGACTGCGTGCGGTCGCGTCGGCAGCCGAACTGCGATGTGGACCTGGGCTATAAGGTCTCAGTAACGTCGGATCTTTCCGTCCGCTCGTATCGGAATGGCAAGGTGTATTACTTTGATAAGGAACGCGAGCAGGTGGTGGAAAAGGGATAGGCTATAAATTCCAGGACTTTCGAAGTATGCCGTGAAAAACAGTTCTTGGCCCCTTATCATTTGAAGGTGGCACGGGGAAAAAGCGTTGAATTGAAAAGGAAGAAATCGGGTTGGGACTATGCAACTGAAGCTTCCACGACTTGCCGGAGACATTCAGGCCCAGTCGGCATCACTGGCTCTCGTGTTGCAACAACAGTGCGGAACGGGACGCGCTGGACTGCTGCGTGCGGCTTCTATGCTTCGCTCAGCGAAACGAGCCATCATCACCGGCATCGGTGCTTCGATGTTTGCGTCAATTCCGTTGGAGAATCTCCTTTGCGCGCAGGGTATCGATGCTGTTACTGTCGAGGCTGCTGAGTTCCTGCACTATCGGCATGACGCTTATCGAGATGCCTTGGTCATAATGGTCTCACGATCGGGCGAATCGGTCGAAATCACTAAACTGCTCACAACTCTTGAGGGGCGCCTGCCCATTATCGGCGTGTGCAACGATGCCGCCAGCACGCTCGCTAGGGAGGCGGACATCAGCCTTCATGTCGGCAGCCTGCCCGACGAAATGGTAGCCATCCAGAGCTATTCGGGAACACTGCTGACCTTGTATTTGCTAGGTAGGGCTACGGCGGACGAACTAGTTGTGGCCGAGGAGGAGGTCGAGACACTTCTTCCTGCATTTTCACGCTTGATTGCCATGAGCCTCGATGAACTCCGCGGCTGGGATTCGTTTTTGGAAGGCGGCGCGCCCGTATACCTGCTTGGGCGCGGGCCATCCTACGGGTCAGCTTTGGAAGGGGCTCTCCTGTTTAACGAAACGGCGAAGGCGCCGGCGATCGGGATGCTGGCGGCTACCTTTCGCCACGGCCCAGTGGAACTCGTCGATCAGGGATTCAGGGGGCTGATTTTTGTCCCGAGAGGACGCACCTGGGATCTGAATGTGGCACTGGCCCAGGACCTTACTCGCTTCGGTGGACGCATCCGAGCAATTGGACCACAGAATGTGGACGGCTTCGGGTTGGAATGGAGCAGCACGCCGTCTGTCCCAGAGATGCTTTCTCCGTTGTTTGAGATCGTGCCGGTCCAAGTAGCTGCGCTTCGGCTGGCTCAGTTAAGGGGGATTGCGGTGGGAAGCTTCCGCTATACCCCGCAAGTGACAAGAGATGAGGCAACCTTTGGCCGTTAATGATGGCGGGCGTGATTTTCACTAAGTCGAGGAGAAAATTATGGGTCGGAAAAGGTTCAGTCCGGATATCCGCGGCCGAACTGGCAATGCCATGGTCAAGAGGCGGGCACTGATACTTTCCTTACTGGTTGTTTCAATCTTTCAATCCCCGTCTCAACCCTCCACGCGCAGACCTCCCTCAAGCCTTTTCTGGGTCGGTGGGATCTGACCTTGAAAGCCCCCAACATAAGCTCCCTTCCTGGATCGAGATTTCTGAGGAGGCATTTCCCGGGCGCAGTCGTGCCGCCAGCAGGCATCCGGTGTGACGCTCGAAGATCAGCATGGGGTGATACATGTGCTGGCCATAACCACCATTGAAGAAGCTGAGTTGTTGCTGACCGTGAGTGGGATCGTCGGTGGAGTCGATGTCGAGCAGAATCTCGCCACGCTGGCGGACCTGGTGGCCGCAGATCCGGATGAACTGCTGGCACAGCCGATCGTTGGTGTGCACCAGATCGCGAGCGGAAGGCGCGTTCTCCCAGCGGCTGAGCGTGGGCTGCGAACCGAGCGCGTCGCCTAGTTTGTGATCAGCGACGATCTGCAGCATGGGATCGTGGCGCAAACGATCGGCATCGTTGGCATCTTCATATCCGGCCACGATCTGGTAGATGCGTTGCCGTAACAAGGCCAGTGAGTCATGGCGCAGTCGGTCGTTCTGTCGCGGATCGCTAAGGCCAGCGGCCCACTCGCGGGTCAGATGATGACGCTGATCGAAGGCTCGCAACGGCAGTAGACCGGCGTCACTGGTAATCTGGCCACCGGAAAAATCGGCACGGATGGGTTGATAACGGTAGAAGGAGAAGTGCAGTTGTGGTAAAACACTTTGTATCAAGCGATGGATGCTCCGAAAGGGAATGTTGGGTCAACGAAACCCAGTGTTCATCTTCCTTTTAGAGCATCCTTTCTTTTTTGGCTAGTACTTTCGCGAATAATCCAGGCTAGACCACTGCAGGTCTCACCCGGACAAATCAGAATCAGCGTTCTTCAATTCCGAATCCTCATCACGGTGCCCCAATTGACCTTGAATGCTAGTATTGCCACCTTGGTTCTGCGGGTCCTGCTCCGTCGCGCCCTTGCCCCGATCTTGATCCCTCGATTTGTCTATGGATGCTTTCTCCGGTTGCTCAACCAGGCCGCCTTCAATACGGCTGGGCGCTACTGGAGCCTTCGACCTTTTTGCGCTCTGAAGCGCTGTCACGGGAATCCGCAGTACGCGAACGCGTGAATCTTTTTTTGTTGTCACATGAACTGCTATCCCATTAGCTTCAGGAAATGGGTCTGAAAGCACGTCAAACTCCTCGCCATAGAGCCGAATTCGGCTAGAAGTCGCATAGCCAAGATGTTTAACGCGTGCGCAGATTTCCGAAACTGAGGGAAAGTTACCGCTTCGGCTGGTCATCATAGATTTTCGCTGTATTAGGTAGACGGTACTCGGTTGGGGGGCCGAACGTCTGAGCTGTAAAGCACACCTCAGTCGGCCACGTCCTCTTTTAGGCGAGCTGGACGGTGGCGGAGCGGAAGATTGCGGTGTCTGCTGGAAATGGCACCAAACTCCGATAGCGAGTCAAACGTACACGAAGGTACCGAGGCTTTGGGGTGCCGGATCTGCTCTGGGACACATCGAAACAACAAGTTACGCGATTTGATGTCAGAGGGCCACTCAAGTGCAAGTGTTAGGTAGAGTGGGCATCCTTTCTACTCTTTCAGGTTCCCTGAACTAAGTCAGCCCATCTGAAGTTCTCCCTATCTTAGCGAATGACAACCTTAAGGAGGTTGACATGTTTGCACGCAACGTTTCTTTTCATCTGAAATCCAATATGCTTTCTGATTACACCCGAACATTTGACAAGGACATTCTTCCGTTACTTCGCAAGCAGAACGGATTCAAGGACGAAATCACATTCTCCAGTCCCGGCGGTACAGAGGTCACTGCCATCAGTCTCTGGGAAAATAAGGCCAATGCAGATTCTTACAACACCAGTGCCTACCCAGAAGTGTTGAAGACCTTGGCAAGAGTAATCGAGGGAACGCCCAGGGTTCAGAGCGGTGAGGTTGTCAACTCGACCTTCCATAAGATCGCCGCTGCAGTAGCAGTGTAAGAGCTATTGAAGCTATTCGCACGAGAGGGCGGACTTAACTCCGCCTTCTCGGTCTCTTCTCACTCGTTCACAACTCGTGATCTAAACGCAGCGTATTCTGAAAGTTTTCGGTTTACAATCCCATCACTCAAACTGAGGTGCCCGATGAAAACCATCACTATACCGACCCCGTCAAAGACCAGGTCTGCAGGACCAATGTTAGAACACGCAATCCGGCTTCGTGCTTACGACCTTTACGCCCGGCGCGGAATGGCTGAAGGCAACGCAGTTCATGACTGGCTAGCGGCGGAAGCCGAGCTTTCATATGGCCACTCTACGACTGCAGCCGACTTGAATCAGAAATCAAAGCACTGACGTAAATTAACGGAAGGTGGGCACAACCCGGCTCGGCTTTTTGGTGTTGAAAGTTTACGCGCCAAATTACTGGCCGGGCTAGCCGCCCCACCCAGTGTAGTGGCGGCTGCCGTGGAAGATGTTGCTTATCTGGCCGGACAATATGCTTTATCGTCGGCGCCAGCGCACATTGCCTAACAATGAGGAGACCATATGCTGAATTTCTGCTCGTCATGTGGCGCGCAGATGGAAGAGATCGCGGTCACGCGTCCTCGAGATCGAGGTCTATTTGCCAATGACCGCCATACGCCACAGTGGAAACAACGTTACCAAGCTGCGATCTCAGAGCTTGACCCGGCAAAAGTACTCCCTCGAATTGCTGAGGCACGCAGCGCCGTTCTTGACCGAATCGAAGACGGCTTTTCAAAAACATCAGATGGCGAACAACAAGTGCTACGCAATGCTCTAGAAATGCTGAGCACCCTGCGCCAGATTGCGGAGTGCGAAATTGGCGAACAGAAAAAGTTTGGGACCTAAAAGTTAAAGATACCCCAACGATAGTATCCACTTTGCTGAGCGCGCAGGCGAATCCCTTTACGAGAAAGAAAGCCGGCGAGGCCGAGGAAGTGCTGTGCCGCGGACCCAAGCGATCAGGCGGGCGGTTCCTCATTGATCACTTCAAAAGCGGCCAATAGATTACGCCGAGGACGTAAATGTTGTACCTTGCCGGTAGTGGGTCAGTCTGATTTTCACAGGCGACGGCGGACAGCGCGATACCTTTGTTGAAGCGCCCATCGAGCGGAAGTTCAGCAGTTAGTGGCGGAGTTTGTGAGCAGCGGCATGCGACGCAGCGAGTTTTGCCGGAGTAGAGGTTTGAGCTTCGGCACGCTGAATCGGCATCTGAAGAAGCAACACTGGAAGAGTAAGAGTAGAGCAGCTTCTGCGACCGTCTGGTTTGGCCGGTTGGTGCCGGTGGAGTTGGCCGCCAGGAAATCACCGACGCAGCACGAACCGAGTTGTGGGCTGGTCGTCGTGCTGTCGGGCGGGCGCCGGATCGAGGTACATCGTGATTTTG
>Ga0182024_10004309_pt1 | contig 32898 bp, 31 predicted proteins | sample P32metaG_FD_120480 | JGI IMG/M metagenome (GOLD analysis project Ga0182024, IMG submission 120480) | Permafrost microbial communities from Stordalen Mire, Sweden - P3-2 metaG (Illumina Assembly) | ecosystem: Environmental > Terrestrial > Soil > Wetlands > Permafrost | place: Sweden: Stordalen... | reverse complement strand
TCCGTCTTGTTGTTTTTGTTCTTTTCCACAGGTACACACATCTGGTCTACGCGCGCGAAGAGGACTACAATGCCTCACCAAATCCGAAACATCTGAAGGCTTGAGGAGGAACGCGTGACCTCTACGACTGCGAAGGTATCTAAACCTGCTGTCGAAACGGCCAATCCCGTAGCATGGGTCACGGCGCTGATAGCCGCGATCATCGCCTCTGTCTTAATTCTGAAACTTCCTCCCCTTGCCCATCCCTGGCCCCAAAGCTACGACCCGACAGGACACTGGTGGCTCTCCGCATTGCTGGCCGCGCTACCGGTTGTAGTGCTGCTGGGAACTCTCGCGCTCTTGCACATGAAAGCGCACTTTTCAGCGCTGCTGGGCCTTGCCACTTCATTACTGTGTGCGATCTGGATTTTTGGCATGCCCATGACTCTAGCGGCCAAGACTGCTGTATTGGGCGCGGGGTATGGGCTGCTGCCGATCGGGTGGATCATTCTCAACGTAATTTTTCTCTATCAACTCACCTGCGAGGCGGGGCTGTTCAAGGTCTTGCAAGAGAGCCTGACTGGGATCACCCAGGACCGGCGACTGCAGTTGCTGCTGATCGCCTTCAGCTTTGGCGCGTTCTTTGAAGGCGCCGCCGGATTCGGTACTCCGGTAGCCGTCACCGCAGCAGTTCTGATCGGCTTGGGCTTCGGACCTCTCGAGGCATCGGGCTTGTCGCTGATTGCCAACACCGCGCCAGTGGCGTACGGCGCACTGGGAACTCCGCTTATTGCCTTACAAGGAGTTACGGGATTAGATCTTCGGGAATTGAGTGCACAGGTCGGCCGCATCCTGCCTTTCTTCTCGGTGCTGGTGCCGTTCTGGCTGGTGTGGGCCTTTGCCGGGTTCCAGGGAATGCTCGAAGTCTGGCCCGCAGTGTTGGTGGCTGGCGTGTTCTTCGCAATTCCGCAGTTTCTAATGTCGAACTTCCATGGTCCCTGGCTGGTGGATGTGGTTGCCGCCATCGTTTCCATGCTTGCGTTGATTGCATTCCTTTTGAAGTGGCAACCCAAGCGCATTTGGGGGTTTGAGAATGAGGGAAAGCGCGAGGCCCGCGGTACGCATGGTCACAACCGGGCGATGGTGGCAAGGGCCTGGGTGCCATGGCTGGTTTTGAGCGTTGTGGTTTTTGTGTGGGGATTACCAACCGTCAGGACCCAACTTGACAAGTTGTCGGCGCCAAAGTTTCCGGTCGTGGGACTGCACCTGATGGTACAACGCATGCCGCCGGTGGTGCTCAAGCCCACGCCCGAAGCCGCCGTTTACGCCCTGACTTGGCTGTCGGCCACCGGCTCGGGAATTTTGGTTGCCGCACTCATCTCGGGCCTGGTCATGGGCTTCACCCCCTGGAAGATGGCACACACGTATTGGCGAACGATCGTGCGGGTGCGATTCTCGTTGCTCACCATTGCCGCCATGCTGTCCATAGGTTTCATGACACGCTATTCCGGCTTGGACGCCACCATGGGGTTGGCGTTCGCCCGAACCGGCGTCCTCTATCCGTTTTTCGGAACCTTGCTGGGCTGGCTAGGGGTGGCGCTGACCGGTTCGGACACCGCGTCGAACGTGTTGTTCGGCAGCCTGCAAAAAATTTCCGCCCAACAAGTCGGGGTCTCACCGACATTGATGGCGGCGGCAAACAGTGCTGGTGGCGTGATGGGAAAAATGATCGATGCGCAAAGCATCGTCGTAGCCAGCACTGCCACGGAGTGGTACGGACACGAGGGCGACATATTGCGTTTCGTGTTCTTTCACAGCATCGCGTTGGCGGCTTTGGTGGGAATTATGGTGACCCTCCAAGCTTATGTGTTTCCGTTCACCCGTTTGGTGGTGCGGTAGGCGCACCTTATCTGGCACTCGGATTGTCACGGGCAGCTGGGTATAGTTGCCGCATCACAGCCTGAACTCGCAACCGTTCGGGCCGGTCCTGTAGTTCTTGCGGAAGGTTTTACCGTTACCAAGGATTCGAAATCTAGCGAAGAAGGAGAGCCCCTACTTATGTCAAAGTTCAGCAAGTGGCTGTGTATATCATTACTCACACTGGTAGCGACCGCGCCTGTCATGGCGGGCTCGGACGATGCTGTCCCCGCGAATAATGGAACCGGTACCAACGCAACTGCGGCCGAACCGGCTCCTAGTCCCGCTCTGAATCCAACCTCGGCAATAAACAACAGCAATGTTACGGCACTGCTCGGTGTGCTGGTGATGAAGGGCGTGCTCGCGCCTTCGGAGGCGAATGCGATTCAAGGCGCCGCTCCCGAAGCCGAATTTCAACTTTTGGTGGAAGCGCTTACACGCAAAGGTTTATTGACCGCAGCCGATGTATCTGCGGCTGCGAATCCCGCAGTCCAACCCTCCACTGCTGGGGCGGCTCCGGTTGCGGTTTCGAACACCGTCTCGACATCCGAAGCAAGCCCAGAAGGCCAGTACTCGGGACAGGCTGCGACTACTCCACAGACACCGCAGACAGAGAAGCCAGTACCCCGTTCGGTGGTCGCGGCGATCAGTCCGGTCCGCGTTCTTCCCATCGACCCGCCCACCAAGGATGGGCTGGTTGCAGCCATCAAATTAGGCGCAGTCAAGATGACGCCGTACGGCTTCGTCAAGGCTACTGTGGTTCATGACTCGAGTGACCCGCGTGGCGATGATTTTCCACTTCCCGGCTTCATCAACACCGATACCGGCCCAAACACCGACCCGGCTTACCACGTCAAAGCTCGCTCCACGCGCTTTGGCGCAAACTTCGAATGGCCGGATATCTCACCCAGGCTGACCTTAACCGGTCGGATCGAGGGCGATTTTGAAGGCAACTTCAGCCGTGTGGACAACCGCAACGTCTCCAGCATTCGCAGCAATGAGCCGCAACTGCGGCTGGCTTACGCGCGGTTGGACTTTGCCGCCAGCGATACGACGGACATCTTCTTCCAGGGCGGACAGGATTGGACGATCTTCGGATCGAGCGCTCTGCCCAACATACTCGAAACCACGGGGCTGGGAGTTTATTTTGGCAACGTTTATGAACGCTCTCCCCAGATGCGTGTCGGCTTAGTGCAGAAGCTGGGCGGCTCGCGCAACTTTAAATTCTCTCCCGAGTTCGCGGTCATGATGCCGAGTGCCGGTAATCTGCCCGGCGATGCAACGCTAACTTCGTGTTCGATACCAGCGACCTTTGTCCCTGGGACCGCGACCACCATAGGTTGCAGCAGCACGGTGGTAAACGGGCTGGGCAACCAATTAGGATATGGTGAGCGCCAGGGTTCTGACTCGAACAGTTTGGAGTACGAATCCCGAGCGGTTCTCCAATTCCAACTCGATCCGGCTCCGGGTGTGGCGCCGGCCCAGATCATCGCCAGCGGCTTTGAATATCATCGTGAAGCGATTGTGCTGGCCTCGGCGATTGAAGCTCCGGCAGGCAGTTCCGCGGCTACCATTGCCGAATACGATGCGGCCAAGTCCGCCTTTCCGACTGGTGCTACCGACCAGAGCGAGGGCTACGGCGGTCAGGTTGCCATCCAATTGCCAACCCGTTGGGCTACGGTCGTAGCAAGTGCCTATCGCGGCGGCGATTTGCGCTTCATGTTCGGTGGCCAGCTGCTGTCCAACTTCAACGATGAAGGCGGCTTGACGAAAGTGGTTACGGCTCCTTCGGTGGATCGCTCCTCGACCGTGGCCTTCGGTACGAATGCTGCCGGGCAAATCGTGGTCGCTCCTCAGCGCAGCGTTCGCGCCTATGGGGGTTTCCTCAACGTCGGCCTGCCACTTTCGCGTTGGTTTAACGCGGATCCGAAGGGCCACAATGCCGGCTGGCAACTCTACTTCCACCACGGTCTGGATCAGGTCGTGCACTCCGACTTCGACAAGGCCAAGGATATCGGGGCGGACGGTGGTGGTCCTTACAAGAGCACATTCAACGCAGTGACCCTGTTCTACCGGCTGAACCCGTGGGTGCAGTTTGGTTATGAGCAGTCGCTCTACAGCAGTTACGCGCTGCCGAACGACGCGGGAGTTTACACGGCTAACACCTCGGTGGCGGGAGTTCCCAGCCGTACGTGGAGAGATCTGCGTTCGGAGTTTGGGCCGATCTTCACCTTCTAAAAGAAAGAACGGTTCCCGCTTTGTTAGTGACGGCAATACGGGACTCAATAGATCCGGGGGCAAAGTTGTGTCCCGTACGGGAACGACTTTGTGCCCCGGACTTGTCGTAAAATCGCGGATAGCCCCGAGACGGGACAGGAGGTGCTCGACGAAAGGATATTTCTTTCGCCGGGGAGCCGAAAGCCTTGTGTCCAAGAGCTTATTGGAGGCGAAAGAACAGGCGGAGTCGAATATGAGGTATCGCGTTAGGCTGCTCGCGGAATTTCTTCTGCTCACCGCCGTAATGTCCGGCGCCGAAACCAAGAACATTCGGTTCCGGATTACGGTGTTGGATGTTCACTCGCAAACGCTCAACGTCGATCCTGATACGGCGCCGCGAGACTGCGACCAAATCAATTACTCCGGCTATTGCCACGAAAGCAAGGTCGCCTCTGTGCGCAATACCATGCGCGTGCAAGAGGGGAACGGGAAGCCCTTCGACATCACCTGCGTATGGGATAATCGCTGGTCCAAATGCGTGGCTTTGCCGATTGGGCAGAGCTTTGACGCGCGCAAAGATAAACATGGAATCACGATTTTTTACGAGAATGAAAAGGGTGAAGCAAGCAAGCAGCTTTACGCAGTGGTGGAAGCCGCCCAGGTAACTAATCCGGCCACATCAGCCGGTGCAGGCCACACTAATGCAAGTCAAAATGGTTCGACTCAAAGCTCGCCTGTACAGGCAACCACAGCGAGTTCGGCGCAATCTCAGCAGTCAGCGAGCGTCACAGCGAGTCGACAAAAAGTTAAGTGCAATTTCAGTTCGACACCCGCTGGCGCCGAAATCACACTCGATGGCCGGTACGTGGGAAGCACCCCCTCGACTCTTGGCGTGGGCCTTGGTACGCATGTCGTGGTGCTTTTTATGCCAGGGTTTGCGCAGTGGAAGCGGGAACTTACGGTTTCCGACGACTCGGAGTTGACCGTAAACGCCACGTTGCAAAAAACACCGTAGATTGCGTCGGCGTCGCTTTGTCTTGTGTGAGGAAGGTGCATTCAGCATGACGCGATACGCCGTTATCCTTCTGTGGGTCTTGTCGATCGGCACAATTTCGGCGAACGCCGCAACCGAGCCTCAAACGACAACTATAAAAGTATTAAGCTCCGATACGGAAACTACCCCTTTAGCTTCTGACAACAACGGCGCTCCCAAGGATTGCAATTTGATGGATTTTTCCGCCTATTGCCACTACAGCCGGAACGCAATAGTTCGTCACAAAATGGTGGTAGAAGACGCCACCGGGAAAACCTTTGCTCTTGCCTGCACGGTGGATACGATGTTTTCCAAGTGTGCGTCTTTGCCGGTAGGAACAACCAGCAGCGCACAATGGACTAAGCACGGGCTCGTAGTTTGGTATCCGAATCAGAAGGGTAGGGAAGTGAAGCAGTTGTACAAGGTGGCTCCGGCACCAGAAAAGACTTCAGCCGCATCTGATTCGCAAGCCGATTCGTCGACTGTAGAAACGGCGAAGCATGCGGGTGTTGGGTCTGCCGTAGCTTCTGACGTCAGCCGGGAGGCCGTCATCAATTTCAGTTCGACTCCTCCGGGCGCTGAGATTATGCTCGATGGCAGCTACGTTGGCAATACACCGTCGAGCATCACAGCGGCTTCCGGACGGCATGTGGTTGAGATATCCATGCCAGGATTTGCCACGTGGAAGCGTGAGTTGCAGGTGACGGCTGGATCGAAGATTGACGTGGACGCCACTTTGCAGAAGCCCCAGCAATAGCGGTTGTGGAAAAACTTAGGGCGTCGGCTTTTGAAAGGGCACGGATTACCAGCCGTGCCGTAAGTCATCGAGAACGAGGTGCGGCGCGGCTTAGGCCGCGCCCTTTCAAGGCCCCTGTCGATTCCGAATATTTTCCGCAACCACAATAGGCGTGCATTTGTTATTTCGCGCGGATCCTGTGTGACGAGACAACATCGAGTCTTCTAACTAAAAATGCCGCACAAAGTGTCACTCTTCGTGCCTTGCTTCGTGGACCAACTGCTGCCAGCGGTGGCGGTGGATACGGTCAAGGTGCTGCGTCGAATTGGGTACGCCGTCGAATTCCCTGAAGATCAGACATGTTGCGGCCAGCCCGCATTCAACACCGGATACTGGAATGAAGCTCGGCCTTGCGCGGAGCATTTCGTTCGAGTCTTCAAGCATGCTGAGTTTGTGGTTTGCCCCTCCGGTTCCTGCGCGACCATGGTACGCAATTTTTACGCCGACTTGCTCATTGGCAGTTCGTTGCGTGACGACGCCAAAGCCGTAGCCAGTCGCACGTTTGAACTTTCGGAATTTCTGGTAAAGGTTGCCGGAGTTACTCAAGTCGGCGCAACTTTTCCGCATGCGGTTACCTATCACGCTTCCTGCCACGGTCTGCGCGAGCTTCATCTGCGCAACGAGCCTCTGCAGCTTTTGCGTCAGGTGGCCGGACTGAAGCTGGTTGAAATGGCTCGCTCCGAAGAATGCTGTGGTTTCGGCGGAACGTTTGCCATGAAGTTCGCCGACATCTCCGCTGCCATGGGAATTTCGAAAGCCGAAAGCGTAGCTGCAACCGAAGCGGAGTTTGTGACTGCGATCGATCCCAGTTGTCTGATGCACCTGCAAGGGATCATGGGTAAACGGCAAGATCGGGCGCGCACTATTCACCTCGCGAGTATTCTGGCGCACGACGGATCGACGCAGGTGAGACTGTGACCGCATCCGCCGCACAACGCTTCTTGCAGGACGCGGCGGTGAAGTCGGCGGACTTGGTGCACCGCGAAATCATTCGTCTCGGCATGGACAGTTACGATGCCGCACATCTAAAAGGGCGGGCGCGGATTAAGGATTGGGAGGCTGCTCGGCAAAAATGTCAGGAGATCAAGCGCGAAGCCATTAATCATCTCGATCGCTACCTTCTGCAGTTCGAAGAGAAAGTGATTGCTCGTGGCGGACATGTTTTCTGGGCCAGCAATGGAGACGAAGCCTGCGAATATGTGAAGAACCTTGCCACGCGGCGGGGTGTGCGCACCGTGGTGAAATCGAAGTCGATGGTCACGGAAGAAATTCACCTTGGTCCGGTATTGGAGAAGGTTGGAATCAAAGTCTGGGAGACCGATTTCGGCGAATACATTGTGCAGTTGCGCGATGAACCGCCTTACCACATCGTTACCCCCGCTATGCATCTCAATCGTGGGCAGATCGCAGAGTTATTTCGCGAGAAATTGGACCCAGGAATAGTTAGCGACGATCCGGCTGATTTGATGGCGGCTGCTCGCCGCAAACTGCGCCAGGCTTTCTTTACGGCGGAGATGGGAATTTCTGGCGCGAACTTTCTGGTGGCCGACCCTGGCGTGGTTGCGATTTCAACCAACGAAGGAAATGGCCGCCTGTGCACCAGCATTCCTCGCATTCACGTTGTGGTTACTGGCATCGAGAAAGTGATTCCGCGGCTTGAAGACTTGGCCGTCTTGTGGCCGGTGTTGGCAACATCCGGCACCGGGCAGGGAATTACGACTTATAGCACGCTCATCGGCGGTCCGCGCCGGGCGGGCGAAGTGGACGGGCCGGAAGAGTTTCACGTCGTGTTGGTGGACAATGGACGCAGCCAGTTGCTGGCCGATGCTGAGCAACGCGAGGTGCTGCATTGCATTCGCTGTGGGGCGTGCTTGAATATTTGTCCCGTGTTTCGCCACGTCGGAGGACACACTTACGGCACCACCTATCCCGGACCGATTGGCAGTGTGCTTACGCCGCATTTGGGAGGGATCAAAGAGTTCAAGCATTTGTCGTACGCATCGTCGCTGTGCGGCGCGTGCACCAGCGTTTGTCCGGTGAAAATAGATCTGCATCATCATCTGCTGCAAAATCGTCGCAACGCCACCGAAGCTGGAGCTACAAAGTCGAGTGAGCGGATGATGTTCCGCGCTTGGCGATCGGCGATGCTTCAGCCGTGGGTTTACGCGTTAGGCGGATGGTCGATGCGTAAGGTTCTCCGCGTTATTTACGGCATGGGACTTGCCGGGACATTCCTTGACCCGATGCGGGTGTGGAATCGTCATCGCACGCCCGTGCCACTGCCGTCCGAATCGTTCCGTGCACGCTGGAGAAAAAGTCTTGGCACAAACTGAAAATCCCAGCCGGGAGCAGATTCTCGAGCGCATTCGTACGGGATTGCGCACCGTAGTTGCGGATTCTCCCTACACTGGCTCACACGGCGAAATCTTCGCGCCCATCAACAATCCGCTTGAACGATTTCAGCAGGAGTGCATTGTCAATCTCATGGAATGTGTGTTGACGGCCGATAGTGCCGCAAGCGCACGTCAATTTTCAAAAGTTCTTGAGTTGGTTCCGCAGGGCGAAGTTTTTGTGCAAGACGATCCTGCGCTCCGCAGGTTGGTTGAACTCGCGGCGCCGGAGCGGCCGATTCGCTGGTCCAGTGAGGGCGCCCCCAGCGAGGCGTCACAAGCGACGATCACACTTGCCGAAGCTCTAATCGCACAGACGGGGTCGATTCTGGTAACCGCTGCATGCGGCGGACGCGGCGCTTCGGTGGTCGCGCCTTGTCATATCGTTTATGCGACCGTGGCTCAACTGGTTCCTGATCTCGCCACTGCACTGCGTAGCGTCGCCCGGCAGGGAACGCTCGACCACAACTCTTTCGCCTGCGTCATTAGCGGTTCCAGCCGCACCGCGGACATTGAGAAAATTCTGGTGCAGGGTGCGCATGGGCCGCGGCGGTTAGTGGTGATTCTGCAGACAACAAATTAGGCCGCCACTCGATTGCATCACCGAGCAGCGACCCATTTCCATCCCTGCGACCGAGGATCAGTTAGCGGGGCTTTGTATAATCACAGCCTCGCTGCCCGAGTTGTCGACTGAATTATTACGAGACTGTGCAGCCTTCGATGCTGCCTTCGCCTTTTGCTTCTGCAGACGCGCTTCCTGCGTGTTCACGTGCTGTGGCTGTGCGGATTCCGGTTCGCACTGGTACTCGGGATAAGAAGTGCAGCGCTCAGCCTGCGCCATTGCACGATCTTGTTGCGCTTGTGCGCAGTCGTGCAGAGCGTCCAAACTCTGCCAGCAGGCGGCGTCATTAGTATCCGGCAAACTGTTCTGCGCAGATACCGCCGAGGCCGTGAGTAAGAGCAAAGTAGCAGTAAGTAAGATCGTAAGTAGTTTCATCGTAATCCTCCCATTTGTTTCTGCATCATGAGATTCCGGATGAACCGGTTTCGGACGGACAAATACTGCTCGTTTTCTGCCATTCTTTTTCGTGTAACTAAGGATCAGCGTTGAGCATCTTGTAAAGATGATGGATTTAACTGCGACGAGATCAGCGGGATTGCGTCGAGCTGAGCAGGAATGGCCGACGCGCCGAATTTCGCTGCTTATATTTCCGCGAGTGCACTTGATGAACATCGCCGGACCGCTCGACGTGTTCATGCGTGCGTCACTGGCGTTGACTCGTGCGGGGAAGCGCGGCTCGCCCGCGTACGAAATCCAGTTGCTGACGATAGACGATTTGCCATTAGTGACTGCTTCAGGCTTGAGCCTAGTGGGTGGGCGGCAATGGACGCAGGCAGTCACGCCGATTGACACGTTGCTGTTAATAGCCGGGGCGTCGGAATTGGACTCGCGTATCGCACCGGAACTTCTGGCTTGGTTGCGGGCGAGTGCTGATCGCGTTAGGCGCATCGGCTCGGTTTGTTCCGGGGCATTCGCATTGGCAGCAGCTGGAATACTCGATGGGCGGCGTGCCACCACGCACTGGAAGCTGGCGGATAAATTGGCGCGACGTTATCCGCGGGTCTCCGTCGATGCTGACAAGATTTTCGTTCAGGATGGAAATGTATGGACCAGCGCTGGCGTATCAACCGGTGCTGACCTGGCGCTCGCGATGGTCGAAGAGGATCATGGGCATGCCGTAGCGCTGGATGTTGCGCGTCACATGGTGCTGTTTTTGCGGCGTGCGGGCGGGCAGAGCCAATTCAGTACGCAACTGGAGGCGCAGGCGGCTGACCTGCAACCTATTCGCGAATTGATTGCCTGGATATCTGACCATCTTGATGCGGATCTTTCCGTTCACGCGCTGGCCAAGCGCGCCGGTATGAGCGATCGTAATTTCAGCCGGGTTTTTTCACGGCAAGTGGGCACTACGCCCGCGCGTTTTGTGGCCAGCTTGCGGCTACAGGCGGCCAAAGCCAGACTTGAGGCGACAAGCGAAAACGTAGACACGATTGCTTCGCGGGCGGGCTTCGGCGGCGAAGCGTTGCGCCGGCGTTTCCGTTCTGAAGGGGCGACTCCGCGATCATACCGGGAGCGTGCTGCAGCCAGTGGTGTCGGAATGGCTTGAGATGATCAAACTGCCCGACAGTTTCTGAATTAGGCGTTTAGTTTTGAACAGAGGGCGGGATTCCAGCCGTGCCAAAGGCATTTAAAAGTGGATGACGACGTGGCTGAAGCCCCGCCCCTTCAAAACTTCGCCGTTGCGCGATTTTGACGGTTGAATAGTTAGTAGGCTGTTCTAGCCTTCCATTGTGGACACGTCGCCCGCGTCTACGCCTGCTTCTTTGGCCTTCAGGAAGCGCCGCAGGATTTTTCCTGAACGAGTCTTCGGGAGGGCGGCAACAAATTCCAAGGCTGCGGGAGTGGCGATCGGTCCTAGCTCTCTTCTTACATGTTCAATGAGGATGTTGGCGAGCGCATCTGACGGCGTATGCCCAGCGCGAGTTTGAACGAAGCACTTGATGACTTCGCCCTTTAGCGGATCGGGAACGCCAATCGCAGCGGCCTCGGCGACTGCAGGATGCGACACTAGTGCGCTTTCCACTTCGGCGGTGCCGATGCGATGACCGGCGACGTTCAGCACATCATCGCAGCGACCTAGAACCGTGATGTATCCATCTTTATCTTTCAGCGCAACATCTCCGGTGACGTAACAGCCGGGAATCTGTTGCCAATCGCGTTCGTATCGCGCGGGGTCTCCCCAGATCGTTCGCAACATGACGACGCAGCACGAGACGTCCGCCTACGCCCGGCGGGACGGATTTGCCTTGCTCGTCGACGACGTCGGCTTCCGAGCCTTCCAGTGCTACGCCCACTTTGCCGGGCCGCACAGCCATTGTGGGCGGAGTGCCCAGGGCTGGGCCGCCCAATTCGGTTTGCCACCAATTGTCGACCACGTAGCCCCATTTGCCGTCGCCGGCCAGATAGGTCTGCGCCCAGCGCCACGCTTCCGGATTCAACGGCTCGCCCGCGCAGGCAATTACTCGCAAACTGGTAAGGTCGTACTTTGCCGGATAAGCTTCCCCGTAACGCATGAACATGCGCAGAGCGGTGGGGGCGGTGAACATTTTGGTCACGCCGTAGCGTTCCACGATTTCCCACGCGATGCCCGGATTAGGATAGTCGACTGCGCCTTCACGGAACAACGTCGTTGCGCCGGCGCACAGCGGTGAATAAACAATATAAGAGTGGCCCACCACCCAGCCGATATCGGAGGTGCACCAGAAGATGTCCTGATCGCCGACGTCGTAGAAGTTTTCCAAGTAATATGTAGTGGCGACCATGTATCCGCCATGGACGTGCACCACTCCCTTGGGTTTTCCGGTGGATCCTGAGGTGTATAGCAGGAATAGTGGATCTTCAGCGTCCATTTCTTCGGCGGGACAGTCGGCAGGAAACTTCAGCAGATCATTAAAATCGATTTCGCGTTTGCTGTGCAGCTCTGTGGGGCGACGCGCATACACCACAACTTTTTCGACGAACTCAAGCGTGTCGATGGCTTCGTCAACGATGGCCTTGAGCTCGACAGTTTTGCCTCGCCGAAACCCAATGTCCCCAACGATGATTACTTTCGCTTGCGCGTCAACGATGCGATCGCGCAGCGCGGTGTGTCCTAGTCCGGCATAGACGACTGAATGGATTGCGCCGATGCGAGCGCAGGCTAGCATGGCCATGGCACCCTCGATGGTGAGCGGCATATAAATAACGACGCGATCGCCTTTTTTCACCCCTAGTGATTTCAGTCCGTTGGCAAAGCGGCATACCATGCGATGCAACTGGCCGTAGGTCACAATCCGCTCGGTTCCGTCTTCTCCCAGCCAGATGAAAGCCGCGCGGTTGCGGCGCTCGGAGTGCGCATGACGATCCAGCGCGTTCAAAGTAATATTGGTCTTGCCGCCCACGAACCACTGATGGTGCACGCCATCCCATTCCAGAACCTTGCTCCATGGCTGCGTCCACACGAAGCGCTTAGCGTACTCGCCCCAGAAACCCTCTGGATCCTTGACCGAGCGCTGGTAGGCTTCGGCGAAATTCTGTTGACGGCAATTTTGCGCCACGATCTGCGGCGCTGAATATTCTTCATTGATAGTTAATAGATTTGAAATGCCTTCGGTTACAGCAGCAGGGCTCATGGTGTTCTCCCGCAAGACAAGATGTGCGATTTTAGGGCTGCTTTGAACAGGCCGCAGTGACGTGGGTCACAGGGCGATGTGAGCTGAAAGCTTACATCAATGGAAGGCGTTGGGAAAGCTATCGCGGCTTTGGCAGGCCCGGTACGGCTTTAGTTACTACTTGATTAAGAGGAATCTCCTGTATGTTGGGCGGGATGCAATTTTGCCATCATGTCTGACTTTGCCCAGCAGCAATAAATGCAGCGTTGTCATTCCGAGCAAAGCTGTTTGCCTGCGCCAGTGACACTCGTGGTGGACGCAGAAACCTAGATCCCTCGCTTTGCTCGGGATGACAGACTGAATGAATGGATGACAGAGTGAATAGATGACCGAGTGAATAAATGCCAGACTGAAACAGAAGGCCAGATGGAGACTTGTCCCGGACGCATTCTTTGTGTTGATGACGATCTCGTTACTTTGAGACTCCGCAAGGTGTTGCTCGAAGCGGCGGGATACTCGGTTTTGCTGGCCTCTTCGGGCGCCGAGGCATTGCGCATGCTCAGCGAGGGAGCCGAGATTGACCTTGTCTTGCTGGATTACATGATGCCTGAAATGAACGGGAATGAACTTGCCAGTAAGTTGCGATCGCTTTACCCGCATCTGCGGCTGATTGCGGTGTCTGCGGTTGGTCAGTTGCCCGCAACACTGGTCAGCGCAGTAGACAGTCACGTGCAGAAGGGGCACGACCCGGAGCTTCTTCTTTCGGTGATCTCGGCAGTGCTTGCTGGTTCTGGACCTGCAGGCTCTCCAGGCAGTTCACAGGTGCAATCTCCTAAAACCGTTCTTTGCGTGGATGATGAGAAGCTGCAGCTTCAGTTGCGGAAGGCACTGCTCGAGTCTGCTGGCTTTATTGTGCTGGCAGCTCAGTCTTCAGACGACGCTATGGAGATGTTCCGCACGCATCACGTGGATGCAGTCGTAACCGACTATTGGCTATCGGGAAATAATGGCACGGCTTTGGCAGAACAGATGAAGAGGCTTCGCCCCAGAATTCCAATTCTGATGTTGTCAGGTTTTTCCTCATTGCCCGGCGAGGGCGCAGTGGTTGATGCATGGCTTCGAAAAGCGGAAGTTGAACCGGAAGAACTCATTGAAACGGTTAATCGGCTTATCGGTCTTCGTAGCGATTCACAACAAGGTGCCAACTCCTAAATGAAAACACTAAAGCTCGAAGGTATGTCACCGAAAAAGTGGCCGGCGGGGTTCTATGCCATCGCGTTCTGGCTCTTGCTGGCTGCGACCGCCCCGGAGGCATTCTCCGATATTGATCAATCCTCTAATCCCGCAAAGCAGCTGACACTGGAAGAACTGGGAAACGTAGAGGTGACGACGGTTTCCAAAGAACCAGAGGAAATTTGGAAAACTGCCGCAGCGATATACGTAATCACCAACCAAGATATTCAGAATTCAGGGGCTACGACGATTCCTGAAGCATTGCGGCTGGCTCCTGGGGTGGAGGTGGCGCAAATCGACAGTCACCAATGGTCAGTCGGCATTCGCGGTTTTGGAAGCAACCTTACGCGAGACATCCTAGTGCTGATCGATGGGCGCACCGTTTACACCACCTTGCTGGCTGGCACGTATTGGGAAGTTCAAAACGTCATGCTGCAGGACGTGGACCGCATAGAGGTTATCCGTGGGCCGGGCGGTACGATTTGGGGGCCTAATGCGGTAAATGGCGTTATCAACATTATTACCAAAACCAGCAAGGATACACATGGCGCCTTGATCAATGCAGGCGGAGGAAATGTTGATCAGGTTTTTTTTAATGCGCGTTACGGTGGCGGCAATGGCAAGACATTCGATTACCGAATATACGCGCTGGGATTTGACCGCGGTCCGGAATACCACACGGACGGAAACAACTTCGACGCCTGGCGCGCGGCGCAAGCCGGTTTCCGCACTGACTGGGCCAAGAGCGATCGTGACAGCTTCACGTTCCAAGGCGACATTTACGATGAAGGAGCGGGCCAGAGCGTGAGCGCGACTAGTTATGCGCCGCCCTACTCGCAGACCATCGACAAAACAGCGGCTCTTGGCGGAGGAGATATTGTTGGGCGATGGCAACGAGTTCAGGGCGAGGGAAAAGATATCCAGCTTCAGGCTTACTTCAATCGTACCAATCGCGACCAAGCGAACTTCGACAACGATGAGAATACTTTCGATGTCGATTTCATGGACCGGTTTCGTGTGGGAACTCGACAACAATTTTCATGGGGAGGGGGAATGCGTTTTACCCATGAACATGATGCGGTGGTGGTCTCGGGTCTCACATTCACACCGGAGAACAGAACCGATAACCTCTTAACTGGTTTTTTTCAAGATGACATTGGGCTGGTGCAAAATCGTCTGACTTTGTCGCTGGGAACAAAAATAATCCACACGAATTTTACCGACCTGCAGTGGCAGCCTAGCGTCCGCCTGCTCTGGACGCCAACTGATCACCAAACTGTGTGGGCTGCCTTTACGCACGCCGTGCGGACTCCCTCCGATGCGGAAGAAAATTTTTCTCTCTTGGGCTTGATTGGCATCGCCCCCGGCGGAATACCGTATTTCGCGCGTTTCAATCCCAACCATCAATTCAGACCGGAAGAACTCAACGGATACGAACTAGCTATCGGCGCCTGCTGGCTGCCAAGGTCTATTTCGCGATAGCCACATTTTTCAATCACTACGGTGATCTCTTCAGCGAAGACGTGACGGGAGCGCCGTTTCTGGAAACAAATCCAGCGCCGACCCACATTCTTCTTCCCGCTCAGTTCGGCAATGGACTGGTCGGAACTACCAAAGGAGTCGAGATCGCTCCCGAATGGCGGCCAGTTAATTTCTGGCGCTTGGTGGCGACATATTCATTCCTGCAAATGAATATCCAGAGGGCAACCAATTCTGAGGACATTGGGACCGCGCCTATTGTTGCGGGCTCGAGCCCGCGACATCAGGCCACGTTGCAATCCAATCTTGATGTTGCCAAGCGCTTTCACTTCAACCTGACGTCTCGTTATGTCAGCGCACTGCCCGCAATCAAGGTGCACGCATACATCACCGGGGATGCTCGTTTTGCCTGGCAACCAAGTCAGCAGTTTGAGTTTTCAGTAGTCGGACAAAATCTATTCCAGCCGTATCATTACGAGTATGCCGGCTCTGATCCGGGGCCACCGATTGGAATCCGTAGAGCCGTTTACGCACAAGTTACGTGGAAAAGGTGATTCGCACAGTCATTCAATCCTGGCGTTGGGGACTTGGGATCTTGGCGAGCGTGCTTCTATCGCACAGAAGGGGTCGCCGATCAATCTCGGTTGCTGCGCCGTGGTTTGCCGTATGGTTGTGCCTTTCTGCAACTTCTCTCTCTCAGCAAGTGCATCCGACTGAGTCTCAAGTAAAAGCTGCTTACCTCTTCAACTTTGGCAAGTTTGTCCAATGGCCGATCGATCACGGCCCTAGGGGAGACTCGTTCGAACTGTGTGTGCTCGGGCAAGATCCATTTGGACCGGTGCTCGATGCCACGGTGGCGGGAGAAAGTATCAGTGCGCGCAAAATCGCCGTGGTAAGAATTTCTAAAGTTTCTGAAGCCGCACCGTGCAACGTTTTGTACATCAGCGGTTCTGAGGGCAGCCGGTTGGGTCAAATTCTTGAAGCTACGCGGCATTCGGGGACCCTAACAGTTAGTGATATTCCGCACTTTGTGGAACATGGCGGCATTATTGGTTTCGTTAAACAACAGGACAGAATCCGATTCGAAGTAAATCGTAGCGCAGCCGAGGGTTCACACTTAACCCTGAGCTCGGAATTATTAAAAGTTGCTTTAAGGGTGATGAATAAGGACACAGCAGAAAAATAACTATGACTGCGCGCCGCACCAGATCGATCTCGACCAAGCTCATGATGATGAATGTGCTAGTGAGCGGCGCTGCATTGATATTGGCATCCATCGGTTTCTTTGTTTATGACCAGATTACGTTTCGGCAAGGATTAGTGCATACGCTTTCCGCACAAGCCCAGATCATCGCCTCAAACAGCGTTTCTGCGCTACTGTTCAACGATCCCCAGGCGGCAGCGAACACGCTCGCTGCGCTTCAGAACTCACCTAATATCTCGTCCGCCGGTATTGTGACGCCATCCGGCATAACCTTCGCGCAGTACAGAAAAGAGCGTGGGGACGAAATCTTGAGCGTTTCAGCCCTTCCTGATGATCAAATCGAAGGTTATCGATTTGGCAGCACTCACGTGGTTTTGGAACGGAAGATACTGTCGCAAGGAAAACTTCTCGGGATCGTCTATATTCGCGCGGATCTGCGAGAAATCGATCGGCGCCTCTGGCGATATGGCTTGATCTCCCTGGGCGTGCTGCTGGTCTCGCTGTTATTTGCCGTCGTGGTATCGTCGCGCTTTCGCAAATCGGTTGCGGAACCAATTGTTGGCCTGGCTGAAACAGCACGTGTGGTCTCTCGAGATAAGGACTACAGCGTGCGCGTCAATGCCAGTGGAGAGCACGACGAACTCTTCACGCTGATGAATTCGTTCAATGAGATGTTGAGAGAAATACAAAACCGCGATGCCGCCCTGCAGAAGGCACAAAACGAACTGGAACAGCGTGTTACCGAGCGAACCCGCGAACTGGTCTCCGCCAATCGTGAGCTTGAGGCATTTTCCTACTCGGTTTCGCATGACTTGCGCGGTCCTTTAGATGCTCTTAATGGCTACAGTTACATTCTCCTGAAAAACCATTCGAGCCACCTGGATGCGACGGGCAAAGAGTCGCTGCAGAATATTCGTGCCGCCGCCCGGCGCATGTCCGACCTGATCGATGATCTGCTGAATCTCTCCCGCCTCAGTACCAGCAGCATGCATCGTGAAAGGGTCGATCTCAGTGTGTTTGCCCGCGGCATCATGGAGGAACTATGTCGTAATGCGCCGCAGCGGAAAGTGGAATTCATCGCGGCCCCGACGGCGGAAGCCAATGCCGACGCGCGTCTTTTGCGGATTGTGCTAGATAATCTGCTGCGAAATGCGTGGAAGTATACAGCCCATCATGACGAGGCTCGTATCGAATTCGGACAAGAGATCAGCGATGGTCGGGTGGTATATTTCGTCCGAGATAATGGCAGCGGCTTCGATCAACGATCAGCCGATCGACTATTTCAACCTTTCCAGCGTCTTCATTCGACCGCGGAATTTCCTGGCAATGGGATTGGGCTCGCGACTGTAAGACGCATTATTCAAAGGCATGGCGGGGAAGTGTGGGCAGAAGGCGAAGTCGAAAAGGGTGCGACGTTTTATTTCACCCTGGAATCGCGGCCGGGGGGAAGTACCGGAGCGTGAAAGAAGTGGATGGACATTACACACAAACCCTTACATCGATGGCGCCGAAAGATAGAAATTGGTGCGCAAGGCCGAGGCAAGAACTCACCTCGGCGGCTTGCGCAAAGCTAAGATGCTTAGTGATGCGACAAGGGTCAACCGTAAGGCATTGTTTTAGATGACATCCATTAATCGCTGTATAAAACAAAAGGCCACCAAGGAAGCCTTGGTGGCCATAGGTCTATGCGAGGTTAGTTCTGCGGCGGTGTGCTGCTCGGTGGAGTTGTGCTTCCAGGAGTTGCTGAGTTGGGGCTTTGACCCTGAGGCGTACCCTGCGTCTCTGGAGTCGTGCCAGGAGTCGTGGTGCTGCCAGGATTGGACGAAGATCCTGAGTTCGGGGAAGCTGTCCCTGAGTTTGGGGAAGCTGTCCCTGAGTTTGGCGAAGCGGTACCGGGCGTCGGGGAAGCGGTTCCGGGCGTTGGCGAAGCCGTGGTTCCGGAATTCGGCGTTGTGCTGCCAGTTGTGCCGGGATTTGATCCGGTCTGTCCCGGGTTAGATGCCGATCCCGGCGTCTGTCCGCTTTGTGCACCTGCGCCCGTACCGGCCTGCCCGGCGCCTGATCCTGCCGAGGAACCGGCGCTGGCACCGGTTGATCCCGCCGAACCAGCTGATCCTGCGGAGCCGGACTGGCCCGTCTCAGCTACTACCCAGCACGTTAAAAGTAACAAAACTGCCATTATTGAAATCTTTGTCTTCATGGGACCTCCAAGCCTCCAAAAGGAAGTAACGCCCAATCGCGTTCTTAATAGAGTCTAGGTGGGTAGTTCAGAATTTAGAATCCAGTGGACGCCCTAGGTTCTGCCGGGCGATGCGGTAGAAATTCGCCTGCCCATGGCGGAATGTCGCGATATGAATCGTATTGGGGACAAACCGGCTGTGGGGAACAGCATCCAACGAATCCATGCTTGCCGGCAAACGTTGCAGCCCAGCTCTTATCGTCGTTTTTATAGCAATCATCATTGGCACGTTGGCGTTTCTGGCGTTGCACCGAGGCCAAGAACGACAGCCCCCCTCTGCGCCCATCCACGACAAACAGTAGCCGGCGTACCCGGCTCTGTAGCTCATCGATAGATCGAATGCCCGGTCCTAGAACAGCGAGTGCGGCTCCCAAAGCTCCCCGAATTTTTCTTCGCACCTGAGTTGTTCCGAGAAATACGGACCAGAATAAGCCAGGCCGCAACCTCAATTACTGGCATTGTGGGCCGGCTACAAGTTCTAGAAGGCGATCGTGGAACGGTACAGCCGTTTTGCCTTAGATGGATGCAGGCCGGGAGGTGGGTCTAATTCTGTTTCGAGCCGGTAGCGAACGAGTTGAGCTACCGTCACCATCGTGAAGCCATACTGTGAACAGAACTTTGCTAAATCGGAGCCGCGCGCCATACTGCCATCGCGGTTCATGATTTCGCAGATCACCGCAGCGTGATGTAGCCCCGCCAATCGTGCGAGGTCTACAGACGCTTCTGTTTGGCCGCGTCTTTCGAGAACGCCATCGGGCCGGGAGCGCAGAGGAAACACATGACCCGGGCGCGCGAGCTCTTCAGGGCGAGTTCGGGGGTCGACTGCAGCCAGAATGGTTTGCGCACGATCGTACGACGAGATTCCGGTTGTTACTCCCCTTCCTCGTCCATCGATCGAAACCGTAAACGCTGTGCCAAGGTTCGCAGTGTTGTGGAGCACCATGGGTCCCAATTCCAACTGGTCAAGCCGCTCGCCGGTCATTGCGAGACAGATCAAACCCCGCGCGTAGGTTGCCATAAAATTGATCACTTCAGGCGTGACCATCTCTGCCGCGATCACGAGGTCACCTTCATTCTCGCGATCCTCATCATCGGCAATGACGATCATGCGCCCTGATCGCAACTCCCTAAGGGACTTCTCGATCTCGGCGAACTTCACTGCTTGGGTAACAAGGCAGAGTTCATCACCACCGGACATATCCGTAACTTCGCGCGAAACTTCGGACGAAACAAGTAGATCTACTGCGCTAGGCCGCTGACTAGACATAGGTCCTCCGATTAATGCCAATTCCTCCAATCGTTCACATGATCGTGAGCGAATGCCCCATCTTGTTCTTCTTGGTCCGCAAGTACGACAATGCATAAGGGCTTGGGGGTGCTTCGCAGGCAATCAGTTCGATGACTTCGATTCCACCCTTGGTCAGTGCTTCAACTTTTTGTGGGTTGTTTGACAGCAGACGGACCTGCCGGATCTTAAGTTCATGAAGGACAGCCACGGCGAGACTGAAATCACGGCAGTCGGCGTCAAAACCCAGAGCTTCGTTCGCTTCGATCGTGTCGAGACCCTGGTCCTGCAAGGCGTAGGCTCTCAGCTTCGCCATCAGCCCGATGCCACGGCCCTCCTGATATTCGTAGATCACCAGACCGGATCCCTCGTCTGCAATGGCCGACATTGCGAGTTCCAACTGCTCTCGGCAATCACAACGCAGAGATCCAAGCACTTCGCCAGTGAGGCACTGCGAATGAATGCGTAGCAAGGGCGCTCCATTTTTCGGATCGCCAAGCATCATGAGGAGGGCACTCTCAGTCTCTCCTTTGTTCACGTTCGCTCGCTCAAAGCCGATCAGTTCGAACACTCCGAACGTGGTAGGCAGGCGCGTTGAGGCCACGCGAACGACGCTGCTTTGTCTCCTCCTCTGGACCGTTCTGATCCGGAGGCCGTAATTCCTCGTCTTAGGTCTCTCAGGCAATTTGGAATTCATTCGAGTGTGCCCCATCCAACGAATAATCTCTGTTACTTGTTGCGCTACTTCACATGACCACCCCTTCGGGTGAACCTGCCGACCAGAAACTCCTGGGCCAGGCCTGCGCCCATCCGCTCAGCGGTGCCGATAGCGAAATTGGAAAAAAACAGACCGGCACCACGATTCGACTGGGGATAGTAAAGGTTTGAGAGAGCCGATGACGCCAAATCTCCGCCCAAACTTGAGTAGTTCGGCTGCCACTCTCCGTTATCCCCCTTGCAAACAAACGGACTGAACATCGCATGGCGTATTCGGGAGCCGGTCGTGCCTGTTCCCTGATAGAAGTAGCGCGGATCCTGGTGCAACAGCGATGGCAAGATGGCGCCGCCGATTAGGATGTCGGAAAAACCATCGGCGGCGGTTGCGCCAACACGCTGTCCATATGCTCCCCACCCCTGGCCGTAATCCAAGCTATTTCCGGCCTGTCTGGCAGCGGCGACCAGAAGAATTCCGGCTGCGGTAACTGGATCGGTGGAGACTTTCAGGGCCAGCTTGAACTTCATTCTCGAAGTCAATGGCGCTGGGTCGCTCTCATAAGAAACGTAAAAGTTCGGAATGATTCCGAACACGCGTTGCTTCTCCTCGGCCTTCAGTTGCTCGGTTGCGACCTCAATGGGATCGTAATGAACATTAACCGTGGTAGTTTCGGTTGCAATTCGTAGTTGGATGCCGCTTACAATTTTGAACTGGCCGGGACTGAGTGTGATTGGGGGAGATGTCCAGCCTGCAAAACCCTCGGCGCTGATGTAGAGCTGATACGTAATTCCAGGTTTCACATCATGAAACTCGAACAACCCGTTTTCGGTTGTGACGATGGTTCGAGGGGCTATCAACTTCCTTGAGAACGACCGTCGCGTTCGGGATCGTCCCGCCACTGAGATCGGTGGCGGTACCTATAACTGTTGCTGTCCTTGCCGGCGTGCGGTCGTTCTGGCTCCAGGCTGGCATAGCCAAGGCCAACGCGATGCCGAGCGCAGCACCCAGATAGACATGCACGCGTTCCAAGCGGAGACCTCCATGCGTCAGAGGAGCAAGGCGGATGCCAAACCGAAAGTCCAGCACTGCTGAATGTTTCCGCGCTTTGATGGGGCATACTGATGTCGAGAGCGATGACACTGTCATAGGCCTCGACATCGAGCCCCACGTTCAAGAGCCGACAATGCGGATGCGAATTTGCGAACATGTTCAACATTCCAAGGTGGGTCAAGTGAACCCGCGTCGCCCGGCAAGTCAAACTATCGGTGTGGCCGGCGGGGGCTACGCGATCTTGGTGCAAGCACTGGTCGGATGTGCCGCGCAATCTTTGCTCGAGCGCGCGCCAGTTGAGCCTTGACCGTTCCGTGTGGCAATCCCAGAATTCGAGCCGTCTCAAAGATCGAGAGACCCATCAAGACGCGCAGCCGAAATGTTCTCCGCAAGGTAGGCGACAACTGTAAGAGTTCCTGTACCCTCGGTCTCAAACAGGAGGTGTTGGATTATCTCACTCCGGAGAACCGGGACAGGCACAAGCACCTGACATCTCTTTGCCATTGCCATTCCTTTCCCGAACCTGGTTGAATTCCTGAACTCATCTTCTTGCTGAAGTGGAAGCGAAACGCATGAAGCTTGCGAACCCGCTGTGTGGAAAAAAGCGGCAGAAAATTACGCCACCTCGGAGCATTACCTTCTCAAATCCTTCAGCGTTTTTAGATCATCGACGACGTATGCCATGGAAGCCCGTATGCCCTTGCCAGAACGGACGGGCGCCAGATCCGAAAGTTCTTCGTCTCTACAGACCGGAAGCGTCAGAGAACCTTCTCCTACCCATGCTTGTTCAAGTTTCACATCGCGCGGGATGTTCTCGACCAGTTCGTGAATTGCCGGCTGGTCCTGTTTGTCAGCGGCGAGACGCGGAGTGTGAAGGAGATTGATGACAGGCTTCTGTTTCAATAGCGCCTTGTCGGTTATCGGTTCTCTCAGCGTGACAACCGCTTCGGCAAGTCTTTGTCCGGCGGATGTAAGGGATCCAGCGAACTTCGCTCCCGCTGCGAGGGCGGGACCCGCCTTTCCTGTCGCAGCGTAATACCTGGTCTGAAAAACCTCGCCGAGACGCTTCGGATAGCCCTGCGTCCAACCGCGAGCCAGCGCCGCATCATTGTCCACAAAAATATATGGACAGTAAGCGACCGGCTTGCCTTGGTACAGCGCATCTACGAGTATGAAAAATTCTCGGTACTGATAACGCGCCGGGTCAAGATATTCGTCGTCGTTCCCGCTGAACTGCCAATCGTAGAAAAGAGCATTGGCGTGACCATTGGCGGAGCGATCGGCGTCGAGCCCGGGAGGCAACAGAGCCGCCACGGCCGAGGGCTCCGACCAGAATTCAACACTGAGAAAGTCGGAAGAGTAGTGCCAGGGCGGAGGCGGATTCAGCGTCGATTTGCCTTTTGGAGTGAGCGGATAATTGAAGCCTTTAAGCATTCTGGATCTCCATATTTAATGTTTTGTTGGCGAAAACTCGATCAAATCCCGCACATCGATACAACATCGACACCTAATTTGTCGAGCAACTCAAGAGGCGATGCCGACGTGTGGATAGAACACGTCAATGTAACAGGGGACCATGAGCGCGACTTGCATTTTCCATTTCGCCATATGAGTCTCAGGTTGCTCGAGCAGCCCGGAAGCTTGCGGGCGTTCCAGCGTGCGATCTTGGAGTGAGCAAACTCAGTGCCATCGCGCAGTAGTCCAGTGAAGAATCTCGCACGACATGAAAGTGCGGATCGCGTGCGCATTTACAAGGCAAGAGTTCCGGAACAGATAAAGCACTCCGCTGTTGGCAGGAAACGACCAGTGTCAATGACGGTGACAGGAAAGCCAAAGTCGATAGTAATGACTCCGGTTCCGATGTTCAGAGCCAGGAGCCAGATCTCTAACTCTGGTCACCCACAACCGAAACGCGCTCGTCTGCCTGCGGGTCCGTTCCGCTTTTGCTCGCTGCCGCCTGCGGGTTTTTCTCCGGAGCAGAATCAAATCTCATAAGACCGGTGGCTGGAGATACAAAAACCAGCGAATTCGAAAAAGTTGCCACGTGACCGGTATATCTCTCGTTCTCTACGTCAAATTCTCTCAGCTGGAATTGCAGCAGGCCCATATCGATGACATCGCCGGTAACCCCGGAGACCTGCACACGGTCGCCAATTCTGATTCCGCGCTTCCCAACCAAAAGGAGAGAGCCGAGCGTGGCAAGAATGACGTTTTCGAGCGCGAGTAAAAGTCCGGCGCTCAGAAGCCCAAAGTAGGTTGCAACCGACCTCAAGTCCGAGGCAAGTACGAACACGATGACGACCGTAATAGCGAACAGAGTCAGAAATTGGTGGCTCATATTGATGAACCGTCGCCGATTTGGATCGTGAACATGCCGCAGTGTGAAGCGGCGCGAAAGCTGGCCGATTGCGAGCAACAGAACTATGATCAACAAGACCACGACCAGGCGTATCAATAGTTCTTTCCATGCCTGCCTGTATTGGCCGGCCACTGTCATTCGCCACGGCAGCACGTGTGACTTGTACTCTGCCAGCAGAACTTTTTGCTTATCCAGCGCGACAATGACCGGAGATAGCTCCTTGAGGTCGAGGGTAATGGCATCGAGGTGCGACTTCCGTTCGCGCAACGACAAAAGATCGCTGGTGTGAGAATTTATGGCCGCACTCTGAATAAGGTGAGCGACGAAATCGGCCAGTGGGATTGCAGATTGTTCGCGGAGAGCGTCAAGTTATCGGTGAGGAATATCTTTTCGTCAACTACGTGAAGCTTGCGCTTCATCGCTGAGACATCCGACGCCAACCCGAGGATGCCGGCGTCACGGCCAGCCGTTCTGGAATTTGCCTCCTGGAGGGGCACTGTCGCCGAGGAAACTGACGGGCCCGTCACTTCTGGTATCGATTGCGCAAGCTCATCGATAGTGGAATCCAAATGTCCGCTGTCGCCTGGGCCTGCACCGGAACTCTGGACAAACTCGACTAGATCATTGATGCCCTGCGCGACTGCGTCCAGGAGATGCAGTCGGGTTTGAGCGTCTTCCTCAGCCGCTTGCAATCTCCTGCGATCGGCTCCCTTGGCTCGGTTCAGCCTTTTGTCAAGGTTCTTGATCTCCTCGATTGCTTGCTGGCTTAGTTGATCATTTCGGTTCTTCAATTCGACAAAATGCGCAAGATCAGCAGGAGGATCTGAAGAAGCAACTCGGCCATGCAAAGGTGCGGCGCTGGTTTGCAGCATGGCATCCGCCTTGGCGAAATCGAACGAAAGTTTCCAATCTGCCGCTCGATCGCTTGATTGTCATCGAGAAAAATTATGTCGCCCGGTTCGTTTGCAACTTGCCGTTCGGTATACACATGGCGATACCAGTTCACCGATTGAAGGAGATAGCCAATGACTTCCGAGTTCGAGGGAAGCTGATATGTGCTTGGCGGGGTGCTGGCGGAGAGTCTGCCGGTCATCGCAGCTGCGACAATCGCGCAACAGGCAGCTACCTGCGCACCTCGCTTCAAGGACCCTGGTTGCGGACTGAGCGCCATCTAACGTGTCATTCACTTTGACAGAAACGTCATTGCTCGTGACATCAGACTATCGCTTCCAACTCATGCTGGTCGACGATAGTACGGTGTCCACCTGATACGTAAAGCACTTGTCTTGCCAACCGCCAGGACGATCTCTGGCGCGCTCAATTCGCAGGAGAAAAGTACGATCCCAACGCGCCGCTTCTTTGTGGAAGGCTGCATGCAAGCACTAACTGTGAATGGCACAGGCGTGATCAGGATCGCGCATGCAAATCGTAACGAACCGGGAGTAACAGTGATGCGGGTTGCAATTCCTTCAAGCAGCAACCTCAAGATCTCAGTAGATCAAGTGGGAAAGGACGCCATGGTCCGGCTCAGTGGCCGAATCGATGTCGACTCCTCCCCCGATCTTCGCGAACGCCTGCGAACTATTTTGTCGGAAGAAGCATTGCCTCAGACCATCATCGTCGACTTAGCCGGCGTTTCCTACCTTGAGACGTCCGGGGTCGCCACTTTGATTGAAGCTCTGAGAATCGCCCGCCATCACCAGATCAATTTCCGCTTGCAGGGGCTGAGTGGTGCTACGCTCCGGCTCTTCGAAGTCACCGGAGTGCTGGCCCTGTTCGATGCGGGCAATTCAGGACAAAGCGGGTCGGGAGAAAAGGTGTCGTAATGGCGAATGTTCTCGAAAGTGTCGGCGAAAGAACAATCGAACATCTCGATTACGTCGGAAGACTGAACATTCAGTGGTGGGCCACGCTGCGTGCGATGGGACAGGCGCTGCCCTTTGTGGGAAATCGTTACCGCTGGCAGACCACCGTGAGGCAAATGCTGGAAATCGGTGTGGACGCGATGCCCATGGTGTCATTGATGGCGATCTGCACAGGATTCATTCTGGCCATGCAGGGGGCCTCGGAACTGCGCCGGTTTGGAGCTCTGCACTACGTCATCGAGCTAGTTGCGGTTGGCTTCACGCGCGAACTCGGACCGCTGCTCACCGCGATTGCGGTGAGTGGGCGCTCCGGGTCGGCGTTCGCAGCTGAGATAGGGACGATGAAGGTGACTGAGGAGCTCGATTCCCTCCGCGTCATGGCGCTCGAGCCGATAGAGTTTGTCCTCGCGCCCAAGTACCTCGCCGCGTTGATTTCCGTTCCTTGCCTCAGCATCATTGCGAATCTCTTCGGCATATTCGCCGGTGGGCTATTTATGTTCTTCAGCACCCGCCTGTCGCCACTGCTATACACGCATTACGTGTTCAATGCAATTACTTTGCGCGACGTGATCACGGGACTCATCAAGAGCGTGGTGTTCGCAACCATCATCGCTCACGTCGGATGCCTGGAAGGATTCCGTGTCCACGGTGGCCCCGATTCTGTAGGTCGCTCGACTACGAGTGCAGTAGTGAAGTCGACTTTCCTCGTCATCGTTGCCGACGCGGTGTTTACCACGCAGCAGAAAGGACGGGATGGCCAACAGTGCGGATCCACTTCACGATTCCATTTGGCAAAAGGATACGGAACTCATGATCGTAATCGGCTTTTTCCACGATTGCCCGTTCAGTAATGCCCGTCCACTTAAGGCGATCCTCTGGGTGGACGCGTTCGACATATTCTTCCCAAGTCGGCGATCCTTCGGCCGGATCGAAGCCGCAAATGCGATACCACTCTTCGGAGAGGTGCACCGCCTTCCGATCAGGCATGCGCCAAACCCAGCTGCCCGTGTGGGTCAGCTTTTGCGCCTCGGTCAAGTGCGCTTGCTGGCGCCCCAACTCCCGCGTCAGAAGTTCTTGCTCGGTGATATCCATGGCGGTGCCGAGAAACCCCTTGAGGACTTCGCCTTCAACAACGGGAATTCCGACGCAGCGAATGTAACGTTGCTCGCCATCGGGTCGAACAATTCTTTTTTTCACATCACAGCCACAATGTTCCGCATGCATTCTCTTTATGGTGTCAGCCATAGAGTCGCGGTCTTGTGGGTGCAGGGTGGCTAAATACTGTTCAAGCGTTGGGGCTCCTTTTTGCGAATCTAAGCCGTAAATCTCGAAGAGGTCCTGAGACCAGTAATCAAAAAAACCAGAGGGGTTAAATGCCCAACTTCCCATATGCGCGAGCCGCTGTCCTTCGCTGAGATAGTTCTCACTCAGGCGCAGTTCCTCCGTTAGTCGCTCTTGCTCGGTAACATCCATCCCTGTCCCAAGGAAGCCCTGGAAAATCCCCCCTGGCGTGACCGGAACACCCACACAACGTACGTGACGAATCTCTCCGTCAGGCCGCACAATTCGTTTTGTGAAGTCGAAAGCAAGATGGTCATCCAGCATCTTCGCAATGCCTTGTTTCATGAAGGCGCGATCTTCCGGATGTACGAGAGCCAAATATTCTTCTACGGTTGGCGGCTTGCCACCCGGATCAAGACCGTAGATCCGAAACAACTCGGACGACCAGTATTCGAATCCAGCAGCGTTGAAGGCCCAACTTCCAATGTGGGCAAGACGCTGCCCCTCCGCGAGATACATTTGGCTTTGTTGAAGCGCTTCCTCGGAGTGCTTGCGCTCCGTTACATCGATCACGGTACCCACGAACTCGAGAAGACTGGATCCGTCGAGGACCGCATCACCGACGACGTGAATGTCTCTGATCCCTTTTTCCGGATGAACAACGCGGTAGTCCAGTTCGAAATCCGCTTTGTCACGGATGGCTTTTTCGAACCGTTCCCTGACCGCCGTTTGATCGTCCGGATGAATTCGACGGAGGAATTCTTCGAATCGCGGCAGCGGGCCAGCGGGATCGAACCCCAATACGCAGTAGCACATTTCCGACCAGTACCGGATATCACCGGTCGCGGGGTTCCATGCCCAACTGCCAGTTTGACTGAGTCTTTGCGCTTCCGCCAGATATGCTTCGCTTTCACGTAGCCTCTGTTCCGCGCGCTTGCGGTCCGTGATGTCCTGCACCGTACCGAACATTTTGCAGGGCCTCCCCGACGCGTCTTTCTCCACATCGCCCTGACTATGCACCGTGCGCACTTCGCCACTGGGACGAATGATTCGGTGTTCTACGTCCGTGCGCAATCCTCCGCGAACCGCCTCCTCGGCCACTCGGAACACAAATTCTGAGTCTCCGGGGTGGATCAATTTTCGTATAAGAGCGATGTCTATGGGATACTCCTGCGGCCGCAGTCCATAAATGCGGTAGGTCTCGTCTGACCAGATCACGCGATTCGACGTCAGGTCCCACTCCCAATGGCCGACATGTGCAATCCGCTGGGCTTCTTCAAGCTTGGTCTTGCTGTCTTGCAAGTCGCGAGATACCAACTGCAGCGCTTCCTCGGCGCGTTTGCGATCTTCGATGTCGGTCGTGACCCCATACCACTTGACGATGTTTCCATCTTCATCTCGAAGCGGCATTCCGCGGTCCAAATGCCAGCGGTATTGCCCATCCGAGCGTCGATAACGCGACTCATTTTCGTGAGGCTTGCCGGTAGCAACCGCTTCCGTCCATTTACTTGTATGTCGCTCAAGATCATCAGGGTGAATTAGCGCGTGCCACCTTGATCCGGCCGTGTGTTCCGCCGATAGCCCCAAGTACTCCACAAATCGCTTGTTGGCGTAAGTATTGGAGCCATCGGGCAGAGCACTCCACACTAGCGACGGAATGGTATCGATCGCATCGCGAAGCTCTTTTTCACTTTTGCGCAGTTCCGAGGTTCGTTCCGCCACCTTAATTTCTAACTCGTCGCGGGCTTTGCGAAGTTCGTGCTCTTGGTCGCGCAACGTTTTTTTGGCGGTACGTAGCTCATCGATGAGGCGTGCGTTCTGAAATGCTGTTGCGGCATTATTCGCAGCCACGGAAAGCAGTTGCTGATCGATCTGGTCGGGAAAATCGGAGCGATCACACGCCGCCGCAATGAGACCGCGCTCGCTGTTTACTCCAATTGGAATTACAACACCGCAGCAGGATTTCTCGACTCCGCCAACATTGGTCACGATTTCCGTTCGAGAGACTTGACCGAACCTGACGAAGCGTTCTTGCCGCCATTCAGGAAAGCGCTTCCAGCAGTCACCCCGTGTTACCTCGACCGCCCGGTGCCCTGTGGGATCGCACAAACGCACAAAAGCGAAATCCAGCTTGAGCGATCCGATCAGCAAATCGGCGAGGTCGGCGGCAATGGCATTTGGTTCTCTCGCAACCCACGCCTCCGGGATGATCGAAAGCGCAAGGAGATCCCTGATGGTTGCGCGTAGGCGGAGGATCTCGGCGGATTGATCGATGTCCATTTTGAGCATCTGACTATGCTGCGGTTCTTCGATCTGACCGTCGCTCGCGCATCTCATCAAGGAACTGCTCGGGAGGAATGAAGAACGGGTTCTCCCGCAGTAGCCCGCCGATGATTACCAGCGGATGCGTCCGCATGATGTCCATTGCCACAGTTGCGCCAAACTTGGACGGATTGTAGTTACAGATCACCGGATCGTCGTATTTGGAAAGAACGGGATTGAGTCGTGCCTCGTATTCCACCAGGTTGTACGTCGCAGGTTTGTCGAGAAACAGCCAATCCATATGATGTCCCACCAACCTGGTAAGCGGGTAGCCGGCAGCGGGGCCCGATTGGATCAGTTTTCCGAACGCAGTCAGCATCGCGTCCTGGTCGAACCGGTGATCGCGCACATACGCGTCGGTCCACGGCACCACCTCCAGTTGGCCGGTGTCTATCATCTTTTGCACATCTATGCCTGCTTCAGCCAGGCGCTTCAAATGCTCCTCCCTGTTCTCGGGATCCACAATGTGGGCAGCCTTTTCGCCCCGGTCGACGCCATCCTTGTAGAACGAGCCGAGCACTCTGTGCTCCTCGTCGATGGTGTTGAAGAACGCGCAGACATGATTTCGCCCGGCGAGATTGACCCCGGCGAGCTCTACTGAATGTTCGCTGCTTGCCATATGTCACCTCAAATTTGCACTCTGGACCTTCCGAATGCACGATCCGCAGATATTGTACTAATGTCGGTGGCTTGGGGCCCGACCGGCAAAGCGCCGACGAACACCACCGGAATCGGGTCGATTATAGCGGTTGCCAGTTCTACCCTCAAAACTGGACATCTTCTTGCGCGACTCCCGAAACGCTGGTTTCGTCCTGAGAGATAGGCCGCAAAATCCCTAGTCTTTTCATCTTGGCCAGCAGTGTGGTCCGTTTCAGTCCCAGTTTGACGGCTGCGCCGCGGGGTCCGCCCACGATCCAGCCGGCCTGCTCAAGCGTCTCCACAATCAGAGCGCGATCTGAGTTTTCCCAGGACATGGACGATAGTGAAGACTGTGCGTTGGCACTAAGAATAATGGCGCTCGTTGGCCTCTTCTGCAGAGGGTTCGGGAGCACGCCGTCGCGCGAAAGGATCACCGCGCGTTCCACTAAGTTCTGCAACTCGCGAATGTTGCCCGGCCAGGAATGCCACTGGAAGGCAGCCATCATTTCTGGAGGAATGCTATCGATTTGTTTCCCCATGCGGCGAGTGAAGATCTTCACGAAGTGGGTTACGAGCGCAGGAATGTCTTCCCGGCGCTCGCGCAAGGCAGGCAACAGGACGGGGAAGACGTTCAGACGATAGTAGAGATCACTGCGAAACTGACCGCGAGCTACCATCTTGCCCAGGTTCCGATTGGTTGCAGCGACGAGTCGAACATCCACCTTGTGAGTTCTACCGCTTCCAAGTCGCTCGAACTCCTGCTCCTGCAGCACACGCAGCAACTTCGGCTGCAGCGCGGAGGGAATATCGCCTACTTCGTCCAAGAACAGCGTGCCCTTGTCAGCCATTTCGAAACGCCCGATCTTCTGCGCGATGGCTCCGGTGAAGGCGCCCTTCTCATGACCGAACAATTCGCTTTCCAGAAGATCGAGCGGGATAGCAGCGCAATTCAGCTTGATAAATGAGCGTCCGTAGCGCTGACTTGCCTTGTGAATGGCATGGGCGATGAGTTCCTTTCCCGTACCGGTTTCGCCCTCGATAAGGACCGTCGAGTCTGTGGGAGCAACCTGCTCCACCTGGTCGAGAACGGACTCGAGGGCAGCGCTATTGCCTATGATCCGCTCGAATGTTCGCTCGGCCTGATCGGGCCCAGAGTTCATGACCGTTGCATAATCTCCCACAGAAACCTCTTCGTTTAAGGGCTCGCCAAGCGATTTGCAATACAATGCGAGCTTTTCACATACTCAAAGCAGAACGAACTCTTTTGAGTAACAATTGATGATCGAACGGTTTTGCAAGAAACTCGACTGCACCCCGTCTCATGGCTTGAATACGCATCCGGGCGTCTCCATGAGCAGTAATAAAAATGATGGGGACGTTGCTTTCCTCTTCTTTCAGCCGGGCCTGCAACTCCAGACCCGACATGTTCGGCATGCGGATGTCAAGGATCAAGCACGCGGCCTTAGAGTGCAAATCGGATTCGAGGAATTCTTCCGCGGATCCAAAGCACCGTGCGACGAGCCCAGCCGCCTCCAGAAGGTCGCGCAAAGAATCCTGCATGGCCTCATCGTCGTCGATGATCGCTATCAATTTGGCCTTTTGGTCCACCGGCATCCCATGAAGGTAGCGTGACGGCACATCCTGGAGCAATCGAAATTTGGGCGGAAAAAACTAGACCTTAGTAGGTTAAACCGCTACTTTCGATGGATTGGCAATTCGATGCCAACAGGCGGGACTCACCGGGTTATGCGGACCTGAGCTTATCCGCCATCCTGACAAGCTCCGGCAAGGATTTGGCCTGCATCTTTTTCATGACCTGGCCGCGATACATTTTGATGGTCGCTTCGCTGGCACCGAGTTCCGCTGCAACCTGCTTGTTAAGCATCCCGGTGACGACCAGGTTCATTACCTCACGCTCGCGAGCGCTGAGTCTTTCACAACGATGTCGCAGTTCAGTTAACTCTCGTTCTTTCTCGCGCAGGGTGCGAGCGCGAGTCAGCGATCGCTGGACCGCATCGAGCAGGTCCTGATGCCTGAATGGCTTAGTCAGAAACTCAACCGCTCCAGACTTCATGGCTTTGACCGACATCGGAACGTCTGCATGAGCCGTGAGAAAAATAATCGGAATACTTATTCTTCGTCTTTTCAGTTCGTGCTGAAGGTCCAGGCCGCTGATACCGGGAAGCCTCACATCCAGAATCAGGCAACTGGGACCGTCACTGCGCTCCACCGATAAGAACTCTTGGGCAGTTCTAAAAGACAGTGAGTGCAGGCCGACCGACTCTAGCAATTCCTGAAGAGACTCACGCACGTCAGCATCATCATCGACAATGAATACGGTCGGTACCTCTTGCGCACTCATTCCCCCGTGCTCCTATCAAAAGTACGGTGAAAATACTATGGCACAAGCTTCTGCGTTCTGTGCCGGCGGCTTATGTCGCATAGATTGTATCGGATGATGCGACATGGAAACTGCGAAAGCTGCCAGCGCACGAACGGCATTCAAAAAACGTCAAGAGCGGCCTTGAGCGAGCGGCCTCGAGTCGGATGAGATGCGGCTCATTTCCCGGCTGAGATCAGGGACGAGGGTTGGCGCAGGCCTACCGTTCAGCACCGCCTCCACATTGTCCAGGGCCAGCATGCCCATGGCAGTACGGGTTTCGATCGTGGCGCTGCCGATATG
>Ga0182024_10004308_pt1 | contig 32898 bp, 28 predicted proteins | sample P32metaG_FD_120480 | JGI IMG/M metagenome (GOLD analysis project Ga0182024, IMG submission 120480) | Permafrost microbial communities from Stordalen Mire, Sweden - P3-2 metaG (Illumina Assembly) | ecosystem: Environmental > Terrestrial > Soil > Wetlands > Permafrost | place: Sweden: Stordalen... | reverse complement strand
CTGACGGCGAGCGGGTCGGGCTCGTGGACGACTGGTTCGAGACCGGCAGCCAGGGCCTGATCGGCCGCCAACTGCTCGAGGACGCCGGCGCGGTCTATGCCGGCGCGAGCATCATCATCGACCAGCTCAGTGACACACGGCGTAACGAGCTCGCGCCGTGCCACTCACTCCTCGCCTCGACCGCGCTCGAACGGCCGACGGGTCGATGACGCACTCCTGGGCGACGCGTCGACCACCATGCCGGCGGCGCGGAGTCACGCGCGGGCAGGCATGCGCGAACCAGCTGATTTCAAGGTCGTTCGCGATGCGGATGAGAGGACTCGAACCTCCACAGAGTTACCTCCACACGGACCTGAACCGTGCGCGTCTACCAATTCCGCCACATCCGCTGGCCCGCGGGCGACGATAGCAACTGGTCCGCCGCCGGAGTGTCGCGGAGGCTCTGCTAGCCTCAGGCCGCCCCCGCGCCGCTATCGTCTAGGGGACTAGGACGCCGCCCTCTCACGGCGGAAACCCGGGTTCGAATCCCGGTAGCGGTACTAGTATTCTCCCTGTAAATAGGAACTTTTGAGGGAGAGAAAAGTGGCTTTGGGGGCAGGTTTGGGGGCGGGCTGCAAGAAAGCTCGCCGCCCGGGACCCCAGAGAACGGGTCGATAATCGACCGGGTCTGGGCCGTCTGGCGCCGGTGACAGGATCGAGCGATGTCACAGCTCAGAGCGAGCGAGAGCGCCTACGGCTGCGGCCGTCAGCTCGAGGCGGTCGCAGCGTGAACTATGCGCGTCGCCAGCAGGATCGCCGGCTCTCTCACGCCGGAAGGGCGGCGGTGGGAAGCGTCGTCGCCGGGCTGGTCGGGCTCGTGGTCGCGAGCGCGGGAGCGGCGGCGCTCGGCGGGCTGCTGCTCCTCACGGGCGTCGGGCTGGGTCTCTACGTTCGCCACTGGCTTTCGCTGGCTGGTCGGAGTCGAGTGGCGGAGGCCAACCATTCCGCCACGCGCGCAAAATAGGCCGAGCTTCCGTGCTCGGCGGACAGACGCGCGCGTCGAACCTCCAGATGAGTCTGTCTCGACCCCTGGCTGAAGGCTGTCGCTCCGGGTGCCGGCTGACCTGAGCGGCAGGTGTCGCGCACGGAGATGGTCACCACGACCGAGCGTCCTTGCTCGGTGAAGTCACCTCGCGCGCGCCGAGCACCGGTGATGCGTCGTGAACGAGGAAGGTCTTCAGGACTACAGCCGTCTCGTAGCTTCCGAAAGGGTTCCCGAGACTCGCAGGCCGACTCAAACGACAACGAGTTCGATTGAGCTCTTTGTCGTCAGCCGTTTGATGATGCGGCGTTGCAACGAGGTGATGTCGCTGCTCACGACCACCAAGGTTCGACAACCTTGCTGCCTGAGAAGTCTCCCGAGCTCGCGGTCTCTCCACCCATCGCAACTGAGATGCCGAGCAGCGACGGTTGCAGGCAGCTCAGCCAGCATGTCACTGGCAAGGTGTTGCGCAGCTAGCTGCGAATCGCGACGGATATCTACCGGCGCCACGACGTCACCCATAGAGGCAGCGAATTCCACGAGTCGCGAGCGCACGCCCACGCCAATGATGAGCAGTGAAGTACCTTGCGACAGCTCCGTCGCTCTCGCCATGGCCGCCCGGCATGCAGATCCTGAGCTCGCCGCAACAGCGATCACGTATGGATCTCCCCAGAAGCGTCCAACTGTCACGGGGCGAGACGGTGGTCGGGATCTTCGGGGTCGCGGCCCGTCCGCTCCTTGAGCCGCTCCATTGGAACGTTGCCTCGGAGGGGCTCGGCGTCCACCGCCACACACTGCGCTATCGGATGGAGGCGCTGACACGCGTGAGCTGGCGTCAGCGACTCCATCACAGGCTCGTCGTCGGCCGCGCCCTCCAACACCTGCTCGACGAACGCGCGCAGTGTGTCATCCGGCAGCGATAGCAGTTCGCCCGAGCCGAGATCGCGATACGAGGCAACTGGGCGGTCAGTCGCCGTCAGGGACGCACGCGCCCCGGCGACTGAGTTCGGCAGGTCGGTCATCGACGCGGCCCGGCCAAGTCCGACACGCACTCCGAGGCGGGCGGCGACAAGCGCGTCGGCCAGCTCGACGAGACTGCTCTCCCCCCGCGCCTCGACGATGAAATCAGCGCGATCGGTGCGGACGGTCGATAGGTAGCGCGCCGGCCGACGATCGAGTTCGAGCGAGATCGAGATCCGCAGCTGCTCACCGGACAAGCTGTCCCGGGGCAGAACGAGGAACGGGACGTGGCTCTGCTTGGGTCCCGGACATGCTGTGCGCGAGCTCGTGCCCAGTGAGGCGTCGCTCCTCGATCTTGGCTAGGTAGGTCACCCGCGAGTCGGAGCTCCGCCGCGCTGACGACGTGCCGCAGCGAGAGCTGCAACGTGATCGTGTTCTGGCCCTGCTCAGGAATGAGCCGCTGCGAGTCGCAGATGGCGCTTGCGGGCTGCGAGATCCGCAACGTGCCCGCCGGCCATCTGGGCAGGCGGCACTCGGGCCGGGGGAGCGTGGACTCCGGGCGTCTCGGCACCGGGTGCGACGGCGCGGGGCTCTTGTTCTGTTTGGTCGCTTCATCCAGATACGGCAGCCTCAAAGCGGCGACGAAGCGCCCTGAGCATACCTAATACTAAGCTGCGACGATGAGACGCTAGACGCAGGGAGCGTCGACCGTATCCCTGCGGGAAGAAACACCACGGCGATCGGGTGGCCATCTGCCCGGTGGGTTGACAACGTCCGGCGATAGGAGTACCTATTACCATCGTGCCGTCGCCCGCAAGAGAGGCCGTACATGAAGCCGTCGTGCGCGAGCCAGCGCTGCATCCGCTCGATCCGCTCTCGGCGGACGAGATCGCAGCCGCGTCGGCCGTCTTGACGGCGGAGCACGACTTGGGTCCGTCCCACCGTTTCTTCTCGATCTCCCTACTGGAGCCGTCGAAAGAGGCGATGCTCACGTTCGCCGCCGGCGGCGAGGTCCCGGCACGCGAGGCGCTCGTAGCCACGTACGACCGCGCCGCCCACACGGTCAACGAGGGGATCGTCTCGCTCGATGACCGCTCCGTACGTTCCTGGCGCGAGATCGAGGGCGCGGTGCCGCCGATGATGTTCGACGAGATCGCTCCATTCGAAGACCTCGTCCGCTCCGATCCGGCATGGCAGACGGCAATGCGCGCGCGCGGAATCTCTGACTTCTCACTGGCCGTCATCGAGCCGTGGGCCGCCGGATACTTCGGCCCAGGCGCCGAGCGGCCGCGGCGCCGCTTCCTACGGGGCGTGACGTATCTGCGGTCCGGCGTTGAGGGTGACAATTACTACGCCCGACCGGTGGAGAATCTCCTGGTCGTCGTGGACATGGATGACATGTGCGTGATCGACGTGCAGGATCATGGACCGGTCGTGCCTTTCGACGGCTCGGGCAACTACGCACCGGAGCTGTTCGGCGAGCCGGGCAACCATCCCCGGCTCCAGGGGTTGCGCACCGATCTCACGCCGCTCGAGATTGTCCAGCGCGACGGGCCGAGCTTCACCATCTCCGGACGGGAGATCACATGGCAAAAGTGGCGTTTCCACGTCGGCTGGACGCCACGCGAAGGCCTCGTGCTTCATCAAATCGCCTACGACGACGGCGGCCGGGTCCGGCCGATTATCTATCGCGCTTCAATCTCGGAGCTATTCATACCGTACGGCGACCCCAGGCCACTGCACGCTGCCAAGAACGTCTTCGATGAGGGCGACGGCGGGCTTGGGCTCCTGAGCAACAGCCTGACGCTCGGCTGTGACTGCCTCGGAGAGGTCCGCTATTTCGACGCCGTCGCGAGCGACCAGGATGGCCAACCGCTCGAGATCCCCAATGCGATCTGCATGCATGAGGAGGACTACGGGATCGGCTGGAAACACACCGACTTCCGCAGCGGCAATGTGGAGGTACGCAGATCGCGGCGGCTCGTCCTCTCGTTCATCGTCACCGTGGGCAATTATGAGTACGGAGTGTTCTGGTACTTCTATCAGGACGGGACGATTCAGTTCGAGGCGAAGCTCACCGGCATCCTCTCGCTGGGTGGAGTCCAGGATGGAACGAGTCCGGAGCACGGCACCCTCGTAGCGCCCGGCGTCTACGCGCCAAACCATCAGCATTTCTTCAACGTTCGTCTCGACATGTCGGTGGACGGTCCGTTGAACTCCGTCTACGAGATCAACTGTCACGGGCAGCCCGTCAGCGCGGCGAACCCGGTCGGCAACGCCTGGGTCGCGGAAGAGAGTCTGCTCGCACGCGAGTCACAGGCACAACGCATGGTCGACCCGCTCGCCGGCCGGTACTGGAAGGTCGTCAACCCGGCGGTGACGAACACGCTCGGGCTGCCCGTCGGATACAAGCTCGTGCCCGGTGAAAACGTGGCCCTCTTCCACGACGAGAGCGCTCCGGCGGTGGGGAGGGCGGTGTTCGCGACGCACCATCTCTGGGTCACCGTGTACCACCCAGAGGAACGCTTTGCCGCGGGTGAGTATCCGGCGCAGCATCCCGGCGGCGCTGGCCTTCCTTCGTATGTCGCCCAGGACCGTTCGCTTGAGAATGCCGATGTTGTGCTCTGGTACACGTTCGGCTCGAACCATGTTGCCAGACCCGAAGACTGGCCGGTGATGCCTGTTCAGTACGCCGGCTTTCAGCTGAAGCCGGTGGGCTTCTTCGACGCCAACCCCGCCATCGACGTCCCGCGAGCCGACGGTTGCTCCAGTGAACCGGAGCATTGTCACGAAGCTGGCACGAGATCGGAGACTTAGAGATGACTGACAGTGGCCGGCTACCGGCGACGCCCATGCACGCAGACGAGGCCGGTTTCACACGGCGACGGCTACTCAGTAGTGCGGCGTCCAGCGCGGCCGGACTATCGGCCGCGAGCCTGCTAGCCGCATGCGGCGGCGGTGGGTCGAGCCCCACGTCGACGACGGGGACGGGCGGCAAGCCGGTGGCCGGCAAGCCGGTCCGCGGCGGAACCCTCATGGTCGGCATGATCAGTGGCGGCTCGGGCGAGACGGTGAATCCGGGCCTCGCCCTCACAAACACCGACATCCTGCGTACGTATCAGCTCTACGACTTCCTGTTCCTCATCGGCGACGACCTGAAGACCCTCGTCCCTTCGCTGGCTGTTTCGGCGGAGCCCAACCAGACGGCGACGACATGGACCTTGCGGCTTCGCAGTGGTGTCACGTGGCACGACGGCAAGCCGTTTACGGCCGACGACGTTGTCTACACGATCAAGTATTGGCAGAACGGGGCGCACAACTACGGCTCCCCGAACGTCACCGGCCTTGTCGACTTCAAGAATGTGCGCAAGCGCGACAATCTGACAGTCGAGGTGCCACTCCTTGTGCCGGTCGCGCAGTTCCCGTCGATCCTGACCAACTTCCCGCAGCCGGTCATCCAAAACGGCTCGACCGCGAAGTCGCTTGCGACTAAGGCCATCGGCACCGGACCGTTCAAGCTGGTGTCGTTCCAGCCGGGCAGCCAGAGCGTCATGGCTGCGAACAAAGAGTACTGGCGCCATGGCGGGCCCTACGTCGACAAGCTAGTCGTCGACTCGAGCTTCAGTGACGAGGACGCGCGCCTGAACGCGCTGCTCGGCGGCCAAATCAGCGTCATGCCCGCCGTCCCGCCGGTCATTGCGAAGGCGCAGGGGGCCAGCGGCCAGGTCGTGCTACTCGACGCGAAGTCGACGCAGGTGATTCCGTTCATCATGCGCGTCGACAAGGGCCCGTTTGCGGATGTGCGCGTACGCCAGGCGTTCCGATTGATGGCCGACCGTCCAGCGCTCGTGGAGAGTGTGTTCGCCGGTCTCGGGACGGTCGGAAACGACCTCAGCGGTGGCCTGACGCAGTATTTCGACGCCTCGCTCCAGCGCGAGCAGGACATCGAGCAGGCGAAGTCACTGCTGAAGGCGGCCGGCCGCGGCGGGATGACCATCGGCCTGCCAACTGCTCCCGCGTCGCCTGGGCTCGTCGCGGCTGCGACGCTGTTTGCTCAGCAGGCGAAGGCGGCCGGCGTCACGATCAATGTGCAGCAGGGGAGCGCCACGACTTACTACGAGCCGAGCGGCGGCTACGGAAGCCGTCCCTTCGGTCAGACACAGTACGTCCCGCTACCGTCCTTGACGCTTGCATACCGTGCCAACTTCATCCCCGGAGCGCCGTTTAACGACACCCATTGGGGGCAGCAGGGCGGTGGTGCTGCCGCAATCCGTCTGATTCAGCAGGCGATCGCTACAACGGACGAGTCGCGGGCCCAGGAACTCTGGAACGAGGTCCAGAAGCAGCAGTTCGACCAGGGCGGCAACATCATCTGGGGTTGGCAGGACAACACCGACCTCGTCGGTAAGAACGTTCGCGGCGTCAAGACGACTGCCGCCAACTACCTCGACAACTTCAACTTCCTCAACGCTTGGCTGCAGGTGTCGTAACGTGGCTGAGACCACGTTGGACTACCGGGTCGATGAGCACCTGGCGATCATCACGCTCAACCGACCTGACAAGCTGAACGCGCTCGACGAACAACTCGTGGGCGAGCTCGACGCCGCGCTCGACCGCGTAGAGGATGATCCGCAGATCCGATGCGTCATCCTCGCTGCGGCTGGGGACCGGGCGTTCTCGGTCGGCTATGATCTCTCCGGTGCCGAGGGGCCGGCGCGCACGGACACATTCCTGCGGCAACTCGACCACGACTTCGGCGTGTTCATGAAGCTGTGGCGTTTGCGGGTCCCCGTGATCGCAGCGGTCGACGGCTATGCAATCGCGGCCGGATGCAATCTCGCGATGCTCTGCGACGTGACCGTCGCGTCGGACCGAGCGAAGTTCGGCGAGCCCGAGATCCGTCATGTCGCCCTGTCCCCCTTGCTACTGCTCCCGTGGTTCAACGGGAACCCGAAGGCGGTCCACTACTTCTACTACTCCGGCGACACGATCGGTGCCGAAGAGGCACTCGCGATGGGAATCGTCGCACGCGTGGTTCGCTCGTCAGACCTAATGCCAGAGTGTCTGAGGATGGCGAAGCGGATCGCGCTCGTACCCCCGCATGCCGCACAGATGATGAAGCGAAGCCTCCGTCAGACCTACGAGTCCATGGGCTTCCTCACGTCGTTGCAGCAACACCGTATGGTCGATGCTCTCGTGCTTGGAGCCGTCGGCATTCCGGAGAAGGATCGCTTCGACGAGTTGGCATCCCGCGGTGACATGGCCACGTTTCTGCGCGAGCGCGACGGGCCGTTCAAGGCTGATGTCGGATCCTGACCTCTCCACACTCTTCCACCCCAATTCCGTTGCAATTGTCGGTGACTCACCCGGCGAAGGGCGAGGCGGCGTGATTCACCGAAATCTCGTCGAGCACGGCTTCGGGGGCACGATCCATCCGGTCAACCCGCGCTACGAGTCCATTGCCGGTCTTCGCTGCGTGCCGCGCGTGCGTGACCTCGAACAGCCCGTCGACCTCGTGGCGGTGGCGGTGAATGCTGACTTAGCTGTCGATGTCGTACGCGAGGCTGCCGCGCTCGGTGTTGGGCGGCGCTCGTGATTGGGAGCGGGTTCGCTGACGCAGACGAAGCTGGCGGCCGCCGTGAAACGGCATTGCGCGCCATCGCGCAGGAGCACAAGCTCGCGCTCTGCGGACCCAACTGCTACGGCGTCGTCGACTTGCACCACAGCAGTGCGCCCTACTCCGGTTGGCTCCCCCAGCCGCTTCGCCCTGGTTCGGTCGCCTTCGTCCTACAGAGCGGCGCCCTATCGCATGCGATCGGCGATCCAGCGGCGATGCGGGGGATCGACTGCAGCCATGTTGTGACAACCGGTAACGAAGCGGTCCTCGATCTCGCGGATTACATCGAGCACATGGCGACGGACCCGAACGCTGCTGTGATCGCTTGCTTCATCGAGGTCGTTCGGCGGCCGGCGGAGTTTGCTGCCGCGGTGCGCACCGCGACTCTCGCGGGCAAACGGATCGTCGTCCTGAAGACCGGCCGGTCCGCTGCGTCGCGCCACGCCGCGTTCGCCCACACCGGCGCGGTCGCGAGTGCGGAGACCGCCTACGACGCCCTTTTCGACGAGCTCGGCGTTGTGCGCGTCGACGACCTCGACGAGATGCTCGAGGCCGCCGCGTTGCTGATGCGGCTGCCGTCAGTCCCGCGTCGCGTCGGCCTCGCGTCGCTCTCAGGCGGATGCGGCGGCATCGTCGCCGACCTGGCGGCGGGGACCGCCGTGGAGTTTCCCGCACTCGACGAGTCCACGGTGCGCGCTCTCGCGGACGAGATGCCGCCGTTTGCCACCGTTGCGAACCCGCTGGACCTGACCGGGGTCGCGGCCGAGAATCACGCCCTGCTCGAGCGGTGCCTAGACCGCCTTGGCGCGAGCCCCGCGCTGGACCTTGTGGCGTTCGCACTGAACAGTCCTCAGGCAACCGACGAGCCGAGCCGCGCGTTCTACAGCAGCATGGTCCAAGCGGTGACGCGCGCAGCGAAGCGGTCTGACAAGCCGTTCATGCTCTTCAGCCTCACGTCTGGGCCGCTCGATCCGGCCATCGGGGCCATCGCGGCGGAGGCAGGCATACCGCTTCTACAGGGCATGCGTGAGACGCTCTCGGTGTTGGGCAAGGCTGCCGCCGCGGACGCGCGTAGCGCCGAGTTCCGCGCCGCTGGGGAGCTAGCCGAGCCGGATCGCCCCAAGCTGCTCGACGACATCGCCGAGTCTCCTGGAGCGGTCGGCGAACACATCGCCAAGCGGATGCTCGCTGCGGTCGGAATCCCCGTCCCTGCGTTCGAGACCGCACGGACAGCAGACGAAGCTGTGAGGTCCGCCGTACGGCTTGGGTATCCGGTCGCAGTCAAGATCCAGTCGCCCGACATAGCGCACAAGACGGAAGCCGGCGGTGTCGTGCTCGCGCTCGACACCGCCGAAAGCGTGCGCACGGCGTTCGCCGCGGTCGTCGCCGGTGCCGAGAACCGCGGAGCGCGTGTGGCTGGTGCATTCGTCGAGCGGATGGCGCCCGCGGGGACCGAACTGCTACTCGGCGCAGTGAACCGCGACGGGTTCGGCCCAGCGGTCGTCCTCGGCCACGGTGGCGTCCTGGCGGACGCGTTCGGCGCCGTACGCATCGCGCTGGCGCCGCTTTCGCGCCCAAGGGCGCAATGCATGGTCGATTCGCTGCCCGGCCGCATCGTGCTCGATGGCTACCGCGGTGCGGAGCCGCGGGATGTCGAGGCGCTCGTCGAGGCCGTTGTCGCGTTCTCTTGGCTGGCGTGGTGGCTGCGCGACCGCGTGAGCGAGCTTGAGGTCAACCCACTCCGTGTGTTACCCCGAGGAGGCGGTGTCGTTGCGCTGGACGTGGTGGCAGCAGCCCCTGTGCTGCTGGCCGACCACTAGTCGCCCGCCACGTATCCCGGACCGGCCAACCAGCGACCGCTGGCCTCACCGAGCGGAGCTCGCGACTCCGCGATCCTCAGGCCGCGCAGGTAGGTCGCGACAACTCCGCCTCGAAGCGAGCGGCCGCTGTACGGTGACCAGCCCGCGCGCGACTGAATGTCCTCATCGCGCACGGTCCACGATGAGTCGGGATCGACCAGCACGATGTCGGCATCGAATCCTGGCTCCAGCCTACCCTTGCCCGTGAGTCCGTAGAGTCGCGCGGGGGCGTCGGCGTAGCTTCTCACCACCCGGCTCATGGTCGTGAGCCCGCGGAGCGCAGCGTCAAGCATCAGCGGCAGCGTGGTGTCCACCCCGGGGAGTCCGAAATGCACCTCCCAGATATCGCCGGCGCGCTTCTGCTCGGACGTCGACGGCGCGTGATCGCTCGACAGATGGTTCACGAGTCCAGCGTTGAGGGCGCCCCACATGCGCCGCTGGTCTTGCTCGCAGCGAATGCGAGCCGGCGGGGTGAACTTCCGAAACGCCCCCTTCTGCTCCACTTCGTTCTCCCAGAGGTGAAAATACTGAGGGCAGCTCTCGGCGAGAATCGGCGAGCCGGTGGTGCGCTCGTCCGCGAGCAGCGTGAGCACCTGCGCATTGCTCGCATGCGCGACGATCAGTCCCGCGTTGTGACGGAGAGCGATCGCCGACACTTCGAGGGTCGCAGCAAGCTCTGCGTCGAGGCTACGCCATTCGGGGATGACCCCACCATCGTGGCGTCCTGCCGCCTTCAGTGCTGCCTCGTTCTGCGCCGTCATCGCGTCGTCTTCGCAATGAACCAGACACGGCGCGCCCAAGCGGGCGAGCTCCTCGGCAACTTCGTCGAGCAGTGGGCCGTGGACCGCCGGGACGCCGTGGGTCGCGCAGGTGAACGCCTTGAAGTAGACGATGCCGTCGGCCCAGAGCTGCGGGAGCTCGTCGAGGTGATCCGGCCAGACGTGGGCGACGAGCCCGTAGTCCACGTGCGAGCGGCCTTCGAGGACGGCGCGCTTCTCGCGCAGCCGGTCAGGCGTTGTCACTGGCCATCCGTGCGTGTGCTCGAGAACCGTCGTGACACCAGCACACGCCGCCGCGACGCTGCCTGTCGCGAAGTCCTCACGCGACGGATCGCCGGGCTCCATGAAGTGCACGTGCGTGTCGACCATGCCAGGGAGTACAAGCAGGCCGTCGACATCGACGTCGACCGCCACGTCCGCCCCCACCCCAGGTTCGTGCAACGCAACGACCTTGCCGTCGCGAATTTCGATGTCGCCGCGCCGCTCGTTGTCGGCATTCACGACGGTACCGCCGCGTAGAACGATATGTGACATTCCAGACCTCAGTCGAATCGGGCAAATGTTTCGGCCAGCGAATCGCGATCGAGTCGCGAGCCGATACCCGCAAACACGAGGACGTGAGCCGCCGCGGGAGGGAGGGTGCCGGCCGAGATCGCGCCCGTGGCACGCATGCTCTGCTCGGAGCTCTGAAACCCGCGGGTCCTTCGGAGCAGCCGCCCGAGGCGCGGACGACAGGTGAGAACGACGGGGACGCCGAGCCTGACCGTCGATGCGATCGCCTCCAGCAACCGCGGCGATCCGCGACCGGCGCCGAGGAACGAAACAGCGACGCCATCGGCTCCGGCCGCACTGGACAGCCCCAGCTGACGGCCATTGTCGCCGAGCGCCACGGTCACGGTATCGACGCGCAGGTTTGGGGTTGCCCGCTAGAGGGGGGCAGCCGCTCAAGGCGCGCATTAATGCGGATGGAGTTCTCGACCACGTATCAGAGCGCGTCAGGCGAGGTTCGTCCACACAGCCTTGACCTGGAGATACTCGTCGAGCGCGGCGCGACCGCTGTCACGCCCGTACCCCGACTGCTTGTATCCGCCAAACGGGACGGCAGGATCGAAGTGCCCCCATCCGTTGATCCAGATCGTGCCGGCCTGCAGCTGCGCGGCAAACCTATGTGCGTTGCGAACGTCGGTGGTCCAGACGCCTGCCGTGAGCCCGTACGGTGTAGCGTTCGCCCGCGTCACGGCTTCATCGACCGTGTCAAACGGCTGCACGACGGCGACAGGTCCGAAGATCTCCTCGCGGCAAACTGCATCGTCGTCGCGGACGCCGGCCAATACGGCCGGCTCGAGGAAGTACCCGTTCCCGAGCCCCTCGTCGTCCGGCTGACCGCCCCCCAGCAAAGTCGCGCCGCCCGCCACGCCGTCCTCGACGTATCCGCGGACCCTTGCGTGGTGCTCTGCGGAGATCAGCGGCCCGAGGGTTGTGTCGGGGTCGAGGCCGGGACCGACTCGAAACGTGCGCGCCTGCGCCGTGAGCTCCGCCACGAAGTCGTCATGGACTTCTCGCTGGACGAGGATGCGCGAGCCGGCACCACACACCTGTCCGCTGTTGAAGAACGCAGCCATCGCGGACCCAGTCGCTGCAGCGGAGAGGTCGGCATCGGCGAGCACGATGTTCGGGTTCTTGCCGCCAAGCTCCAACGACACCTCAGCGAGCGTCCCGGCCGCGGCGCGGGCAATGTCCCTCCCTACCGCGGTCGAGCCCGTGAAGGCGATGCGATCGACGCCTTCGTGCCCCGCCAACGCAGCGCCGGTGACCTCGCCATCGCCTGGACACACGTTCAGCACCCCCGGGGGGATACCCGCCTCGAGCGCGAGAGCGCCCAGTCTCAACGCCGATAGCGGAGTCTGCTCCGCGGGCTTGAGTACGACGGTGCACCCAGCAGCGAGCGCTGGCGCAACCTTCCAGACGGCGATCGCGAGCGGGAAGTTCCAGGGAACGATCGCGGCGACGACCCCGATCGGCTCGCGGCGCGTGTAGACATGCATATCCGGGGTGCCGACCGGCAGAGTCTGCCCTTCGAGCTTCGTAGGCCAGCCGCTGTAGTACCGGAGCTGCTGGATCGCCATGTCGACGTCCACCACGCGAGCGAACGCGATTGGTTTGCCGCTATCCAGGGCTTCGAGCTGTGCAAGCTCGTCCGCTTGTCGCTCGATCAGGCCCGCGAGCGCGCCGATGAGCCTTCCTCGCTCGGCCGGGGCGATCCTCGACCACGGGCCGTCGAGCGCGCGGCGCGCCGCCATGACGGCGCGGTCGACGTCCGCCGGCGCCGCCTGTGCGATCTCCGTGATCCGTTCGCCGGTCGCGGCGTCGATCGTCGCGAACCGCTCCCCGCCGGTCGACTCAACGAACTCTCCGTCGATCAACATCAGCTGAGGACTATCCGCCAACGCTCGCACCTCGGGGAGCACGCCGTAGGCGGCGTTGTCGAGCGATGTGGTCACTTCACCATGCTGGGGTAGACGCGACGCGAGAACAAGATGCGGAGCTCATCGTTCACGTCGAGCTGGCTGATGGCGAGAAAGCGGTGGCCGATGCTGTGGTGACGCTGCCACACGCGGACGTAGGGGGCGCCTGCCTTCATTTTCAGATGCGAGGCCACCTCGTTGTCTACGAGCCTCGGGACAAATTCGGTTCGGGCGAACGCGATCGGCGCGGGGCCATGCTCGGTGAAGATGCGGAAGATGGAGCCGAGCACGACGTGGTCGCTCGGGAGCGTGGCGATCACCGACGTCGGAATGTGATCACGAAGGAAGACGGCCGGCAGAGCATCCGTGTACCAAATCTTCTCGACGACGTGCCATTCCTCGTCTCGTGAGAGTCCAACGGTCTCGGCGATCGTCGGGAGCACCTCCGTCCTGACGTCGAGGATCTCCGTAGCCAGCTCGTGACCGCCGTCGGTCAGCAGCTCGTCGAGTGCGGTGAGGCGGTTGAATTCGACCTTCAGGCTTCGCTCGACCCCGTGCGGTACGACGCGCGTGCCGACGCCGCGCTGACGGGAGACGATGCCCTGCTGCTCGAGCATTTGGAGCGCTGCACGCACCGTCGTGCGACTGACGCCGAGATGATCGGCAAGCTCTGCCTCGGGCGGTATCTTGCTATCGGCGAACTCGCCGGCCTCGATCGCCGCACGCAGCTCATTGTGAGTCTCGCGCGCGAGACTGCGAGTCGGCCCGAGTCTTTTCACCGGACACTCCGCGGCGCGGCTTCGTCATCGAGTATCAGATCGCCGGTCGCCGCCACAGTCGCAGTGAATCCGCCGTCCACGTATGTGGTCGCCGTGTCCTCCAGCACGATCATCGGGCCATGTCCACTGTACCCCGGCTGCAGCGAGAGTCGGTCAAAAACAGCAAATGAGCGACGTTCGCCGTCGCGAAACGAGAACGTGTCAACTGTGCGCGCTGCTCGAGTAGCGGTCGACGCCAGCGGCGCGTCGAGCACCTTAGTGCGAGGAAGCAACGTGGTCGCGGTCAGCCGCACCGTGACGATCTCGATTTGAGTATCGGACGTATGGCCATAGCGCGACTCGTACGCACACTGAAACAGAGTCGTAATCGTGTGCACATCGTCCGCGACCCGGCTTCTCTCGCCGAGTGAGACCGGGATTGTGACAGCATACTCCTGACCCCGGTAGCGAAGGTCAAGGCTGGCTGAGAGCTGGCTCGACGCGGAGGGGGACGCCTCGAGCTGCTCTCGGTCCCGGAGATCACGCTCCAAGCTGCCGAGCACCTGGTTCACCCGCTCCATGCTCGACGCCTCAAGTGGCACAACGATAGTGCGTCCGGCCGACCGCGACAGGTCCTGGAGTAGCAGCCCCCAGGCGGAGAAGTTGCCGGCGTGGTTCGGCACAACAACGCGACGCACATCGAGTTCGCGTGCAACCAGCCCCCCGAACAGCGGGCCGGCGCCGCCGAACGCGAGCAGCGCTGCACCACGGGGATCCTCGCCGACCTCCTCGAGGATCACCCGGATCGCGTTCGCCATTGCCGTCGTCGAGACTTCGATCACGCCCTGGGCCGTGCGCTCCGCACCAAGACCGAGGTTCCGGCCGAGATCCGCGACGGTCGCAGCGGCCGCATCGAGGTCAAGGCTGACGCCGCCCGCTAGATTCCCCAAAGCGAGCATTCCAAGGAAGGCTGCTGCGTCGGTCACGGTCGGCTCTGTGCCGCCGCGTCCGTAGCACACGGGTCCAGGCGTGGCGCCAGCGCTGCGGGGGCCGACGCTCAGGAGCCCCGCGTCGACGTACGCGATGGACCCGCCGCCGGCGCCGATCGAGCGAACGTCGACCCACGTCGTCTGAAGCGGCATCCCGTCAACCGCTCCCTCGTACTTGACCTGCGGCTCGTGGTCGAGGATCAGGCACGTGTCGAACGTCGTGCCGCCCACGTCGGCCGTGACAGCGATCGGGATATCGAGGCGCCGACAAAGCTCCGCCGCGCCGGCGGCGCCAGCCACCGGGCCCGACATCACGGTCTCAAACGGCCGGGCGGCGCCCTCCGCGAACGGCATCGAGCCGCCGCCCGATCGAGTCACGAGCAGCTGGCCGTCGAAGCCCTCGGCCTTCAACGACGTACTGAGATCGTGGAGGTAACGCGAGACGCGGGGACGCACGTACGCATCGATGACGGTCGTCGACGTGCGCTCGTACTCCCGGAACTCTCCGGTGACGCGGTGAGAGAGCGAAACCGCGCCGGCGAACCCCTCCTCGCGCAGGATGCGCTCGGCAGCGAGCTCGTTAGCGGAATTCGCATGCGCGTTCAGGAAGATGATCGCGATCGCCTCGACGCCCGCCGCGACGAACGCAAGCGCCGCCGTCCGGACATCGACCTCTTCGAGCTCACGGTACACCGAGCCGTCGGCGGCGATCCGCTCTCGAACGGTTAGGCGAAGGCGGCGGGGCACGAGGGGCGCGGGCGCCTTCCAGAGCATGTTGTAGAACTCGTCGCGGTCGGCCCGGCGCGTTTCGAGCACGTCCCGGAACCCCTCGGTCGTGAGAAGTCCCACGACGGCACCATCGCGCTGGACGAGCGTGTTGATCCCGACCGTGGTGCCGTGGAGGAAGAGATCGGACTCCTGGAGTTGGTCGGTGCTGATCGTCGCTCTGACGACGTTACATACACCGACGGCGGGGGCCGACGGCACGGTCGGCCCTTTCTCGACGCGCACCTGGCCGCGCGCGTCGTCGTAGAAGACGAGGTCCGTGAACGTCCCACCTATGTCGACGGCTAGGCGTGACGCCATGGTCTCCCTACCGGTCCCGTTCGGATTCCCGTAGCTGCGGATGGTCGCGCATAGCCGCCTCCGCGGAGATGTACCCGTCGAGGATGTCCTCACGCACGGCCAGCACCTCACGCTCCGACGGCTCACCGATCCCGCCACCACCGCCGGTCTCGAGGCGAACGAGCGACCCGGCGGGAACGGACACGGCGGAGGCCTTGCTATAGGTCTGGGTCGTGCCGTCCGCGAAGTCGATGGCGATCACGTTTCGGCGCCCATCTTGACCGCCGAACAGTCCGAACGGCGCACTCATCACGCGCTCCCACGGAACTGTCACGTTGACATCACGAAGCGCGCGATAATGAACGTTCAACCCCGGACCGCCACGGTACCTGCCGGCTCCGCCCGAGTCTTGCGCGAAATCGGCGCGCTCCGTCAGGAAGGGCGTCCGTGTCTCCCAGACCTCGACGCAGTTGTTGCGGGTACCCGAGCAAGGCAGGACCATCATCGGCCCGCCACCGTCGCCGTAGGCGAGCGCGGCGCCTTGGCCCCCGGCGTGGTTCGTGCCGTCGCCCCAGAATGTTCCGTCCGCGCGCCGACCCCACGCGAGGAACGACCCGACCTGACATCCAGTCTGTGCCGGGATCCGATCTGGAACTACCGGAGATAGCGCACGGTGCACCTGGTCGCTGGCTGCGATCAGCGGCGACGCGTACATGAACATCGGAGCAGGAGGGGTCGCATGGAAGATCGATCCGGACCGAGTGCGTATCTCAAGGGGGCGGAAATGCCCCTCGTTGGCGCCGCTCCCAAGCCCGGCGAGCGCCATCACCGTACAGCGCATGATCGACACGGTGGTCGCATACGGAGCGTTGACAGGGCCATTCGCCTGGTTGGGCGCGGCGGTGAGGTCGACGACCATCCGATCGCCCGCGACCTCCACGACCACCTTGTACGGCAAGGGCGCCTCCGTGATGCCGTCGTTATCCACAGCGCCCTCGGCACTGTAAAGGCCGTCGGGGATCCCCCGGATCATGGTCCGCACCGTCTCTTCGCCGTAGTCGAAGAGGACCTCGGACGCCACCGCGACGACGTCGCGCCCGTAGCGCTTCAGGAGCCGCTGGAGCGCGCGCATCCCAACCTCCGCCGCCCCGATCTGAGCGTGAATGTCACCCGCGAGAGCGTCAGGCAGCCGCGAGTTCGCGAGCATCGTTCGCCACAGGTCCTCGTCGAGTTCGCCGCCCTTGTACAGCCGGACGCCGGGATAGATCGTGCCCTCTTGCCAGATGTCCGTGGAGTCGGTGACGAACATCGCCTTGGCGCCGACGTCGAGGTTGTGGGCCTTGTTCACTGCGTATCCGACGAGGGCGTCGTCCAGGAAGACCGGAACGATCACGGCGATGTCAAGTGCGTGCGAGCCCGTGTCGTAGCCGTAGTTGGACACGATCACGTCCCCCGGCCGGAGCATCTCGTCGCCCCCAAGTGCGGCGAGCGCAGCCTCCACACAGAAGTTCAACGTCCCGACGAAGATCGGCAGGCAGCGCATCTGCGCGAGCAGGCGAACATCGCGGTCGTAGAACGCGCCCGCGTAGTCCTTCGTGTCGTAGATGATCGGGGAGAAGGCCGTGCGGCGGAGCGCAACCCCCATCTGCTCGACGGCCGCCTCAAGGGCGTGTCGGATCAGCTGCGCGGTCACGCCGTCGACCGGGCGGGTCGGCGCAGGAGCCACTGGAGCGTGTGATGAGACCGTCGTCATCGGACCATTGGTATTAGATACTACTATTGACTCACTGCGTCAATCAATCAATGCGGTGGCATGAACGGCTTTAGCAGGCGCGTCCGGCGGCTTCGCGTGTCCGTAGCGTCCTCGCGGGCGTCGGCGTTGCCAAGGAGCCTCATGATCGCCTGAGACGCGACGAACCGGATCGGCTCCGGCTCCCAGCGCCGGCTTCGGTGCGCCACCCACGGGAGCCGCACGAGCTCTGAGTCGCGTCCGAGTACGAGATCAGCCAGGGTGCGCCCCGAAATGTTCGCCGCGCCGACGCCGTGGCCGGTGTACCCGCCTGCGGTGCCAAACCGCCGCGACGGGTCGAAAGAGATGGCCATCGACCAGTCACGGGGCGCGGCGAGCGGGCCTCCCCAGTGATGCGTAATTCGCGCGCTGGCCGCTGGCGGGAACGTGCGCCGGAGAGCCTCCGTCAACCGCTCTCGGACCGCTCCGTTCCGCTCGTTCTCGGCGCTTATCGGTGATCGAAACCGATACGGCGCGCCGCGACCGCCGATCGCGATCCGGCCGTCAGCTGTCCGCTGTGCGTAGAAGAAGAGATGATGGCGATCGCTGATGAGAAGACCGTCCCGCCATCCGAGCTCGTCCCAAACGGAGGCCGGCAATGGCTCCGTCGCGATCATGAGCGAGTAGAGCGGCAGGTAGCGTAGTCCCTGGCCCCGCATCTCGGTCGTATACGCCTCGCAGAGTCGAAGCACGGTGTCCGCGCGCACACGACCACCGCGACACCTCACGAGGCCGGGGGCAACCGCCGTTGCCTCCGACCGCTCATAGATCGTGACTCCGCGTCGTTCGCAGGCAAGGGCCAGTCCGCGTGCCAAACACGCAGGATCGATTCTGGCGCAGTTCGCCAGGAAGGCGCCGCCGCGTACTCCTCCCGCCCGGACGTATTGCTCCACCTCGCCGGGCTCGAGCATCCGGATCGCGGTCCCGGCCGTCCCCGCTTCTTCGGCGCTCGCCACCTCGGCGGTCAGTCGCCTGAGCTGCGGGCCGCTCGTCGCCAGAACGACAGCGCCGGCCTTGATATAGGCACAGTCGATCCCCTCCATCGCGGCCACGCGACCGATCTCGTCGACCGCACGGTAGCTCTCTTCGAGCGCGCGACGTACGGCGTCGGCCCCGCCAGCGCGCCGATACACGGTTGGGCTGCCCGTGAGCCCCCCCGACGCCCAGCCACCGTTGCGGCCGCTGGGACCGAACCCAGCTATCTCCCGCTCGATGACCACTACGTCAAGATCGGGAGCGCGCTCCTTGAGGTAATACGCCGTCCATAGGCCAGTGAAGCCCGCGCCGACAATTGCGATGTCGCAGTCGACGTCCCCGGCTATCGGGGCCCGCGGCGTAAGGGGCTCGTCGAGCTGCGCGAGCCAAAGGCTCCGCTCGCGGTAGCGTGCGTTCGGCGCGTCGGCGTTGACGGATTTGAGAGGGCTGGTCGCCACGTCAGCCCACGACGTACAGCTTGCAGACCGTTTCTAGTACGTCCCAACGTCCCGACCAGCCCGCCGGGAGCACGACGGTGTCGCCGGGACCAATCTCGACGGCAGGGCCACCGCGTTCGGTGAGCCGCGCACGGCCGGACAGGATGTACGCGACCTCGGTATCGGATCGAGCGACGATCTCCCAGCCGCCCGGCGTGCACTCCCAGACCCCGGCGTTCATCGCGCCGTCGGCGCTCGCGTGGAGCACGCGCAACGAAACGATCGCCTCACCGCTGTCCACGCCCTCGCGCGGTCCCTTGCGCACCAGCTCCGCGTCCTGCTTCTCGGCCGTCACGATGACCATCGATGGCACATCCACGAAAGCCGCCTCCGGTTCTCCCTCGTTCATTTGCGCGAGTTGACCTTGAGCCACGGCTCATCGTCGCCGTCCAACACGTCGGCGTAGGCCGTCACAACGTTCGCGCGCACCGTGGCCAATGCTTCCCGGAAGCGCATGAACTCCTCCGTCGGCTCCGCGAGAGCGGAAGCACGTAGCGAGGCCTCGAGCTGCGGCGCGTCGATCGTGAGCAACCTGCGGTCCTCCATCACCAGGGTGCCGCCGATCATCACCGTGTCGACGTCCGCCCCCCTGGCGCGATAAAGCAGCGAATCGATCACGTTCAGCCGTGGGTCGAGGTAGGGGCCGCTGAGCCGCGTCGTGTCGACGAGGACAAGATCAGCCTCGCAGCCGACGCAGAGACGGCCGATCGCGCCGGCCCGTAGCGCTGCATGCGCAGCATTGGTCGTCGCCATTCGCAGGGCATCGAAGGAACTGATGGCCGGGCCGTCGGTGACGCCGCCCTCGAGCTGCCCAAGCTTGGCTGCCAATCGGAGTTCCTGTAGGAGGTCCTCGTCGTCGTTCAACGACATGCCGTCGGTTCCGATCGCGACATTGACGCCGCGCGCGAGGAGCCCACTCGTGGGCAAGACGCCGGCTTGCACACGCAGGTTCGAACTGGGGTTGTGGCAGATCGAGGTGGCGGTACTCGCGCAGAGCTCGCAGTCGCGCTCGCTGATCCAGACACCGTGCGCGAGGGACACATCGGGGCCAAGTACGCCGAGCTCATGCAGATGCTCAACGGCTGACCTGCCGTACCTCGCTCGTGTGATGCGTGCCACGTACATCGATTCCAGGCAGTGCATTTGGATGCCGGTCCCGAGATCCGTAGCTACCTGACGAACACGCCGGAGCATGTCGTCCGAGCACAGCTGCGGCGCAACGGGCGCGAGGAGAATGTCGATCCGCGGATGAGACAGGTACTCCTTATGGAGGCTCTCCACCAGAGCGAAGGTCTCGTCCACCGAAAGCGAGTTGAACGCGCTCATCGCGGCAATGAGCGACTCCGCTGCGTCGGCGGGGAGCGAGTCGATGAAGTCCTCATCAGAGACCGTCGGAGCGAAGTTGTGTTGGTCCATCAGCTCGACCCCGAACGACACGCGGATCCCGACGTCGTGATAGGCCTGAAGTGAGTCGCCGATCTCCGCGGCGTACTCACCCGGGTCGCGCGGGAAGCCGCCTACGATCACAGTCGTGACGCCGGAGCGGATGAGCTGCGCAGCGGAGTAGGCCGTGTCGAGGTATGCGTCGATGGGTCGCATGCAGGCGAAGTCGACGAGCAACGGGGCCAGCGCGTCATCGAGGACGCCCAGCTGCGCTGACGTCAAGCCACGCCCGTGGTGGTGCGCGTTGATCAGCCCCGGCAGAACGAGGTGGTGCTCGGAGCCGATCTCGCGTGCCCCCGGCCATTCCGACCGCACCTCGCGGTAGGTGCCGGCCGCGACGACCTTGCCCCCTTCGACGGCGACGGCACCGTTCTCGACCAGGCCGTGCTCGGGCAGTGTCGCGGGATCAACGATCAACCACCGACCGCGCGCGACGATCGCGGTCATGACCTAGTAACGCCGACCGGATGCATTGGTCATTAGTATGCCTATTGACGGCTCAGGGTGTCAAGGGGGGCCTCGGATTGACGTCGGTCGATGATGGGAGTACTAATGACCAACGGTCGGCGGGGCCTGGAGCCAGGCGTTTCGCCCTCCCGGTCAGCGAGATCCGCCAAAGACACACGCAAGGAGACCGTACAAGCATGCGAACTAGCCGCGGACAGGCCCAGGGATGGATCCTCGATCGTTTTGTCGGCGAGGGTGGCATCGAGGCGTTCTTCCGCGACTCGATCCCGTACTTCCTCGAGATGGGCTACAAGTTCGTCGACCTCCAGCACGCAGCCGAAGGAGTCCGTAGTTCAGGGATGCTCATCAAGGGGCTCGCTCGCGTGGGCCACGAACGCCTCGCGGCCGCCGACCTCGCGGAGGCGAGCGGATATCGACTGACGGCCCGCGACGAGTACCACCGCGCAGCGAAATGCTTCGGCCGCGCCCAATGGGCGATCTTCGACGACACTGAACGCAAGCGTGAGCTGCACCGCAAGTGCGTCGCTGCATACGGCAAGGCGATGGGGCTCAACGAGTACGCCGCGGAGAAGGTTGTCATCCCGTGCGAGGGCGGGAGGCTGTTCGGGATCCTTCACCTCCCCCCTGCCGACGGGCCGGTGCCGTGCGTCCTGTTCGTCCCGGGTCTGGACATGATCAAGGAGGACTACCCGAGCATCGAACGCAACGGCCTGGTCCAGCGCGGCATGGCCGTGCTCTCAATCGATGGTCCTGGTCACGGCGAGACACGGCTGGACGGCGGCCTCACCTGGCGCGTGAGCGCTGATGGCGACAATTACGCCGTTGCGGCGGTCGCGGCAGTCGACTATCTGGCGGGCCGGCATGAAATCGACGCCGAACGGATCGGCGTGTTCGGAGTCAGCCAGGGCTCGTACTGGGCGCCTGTCATGGCAGCCAACGAGCCCCGACTCCGCGCGTGCGCGTGCATGATGGGGTCGTTCTACGAGCAGGGGTTCGGGCTCGGGCAGCCGACCTTCAAAGAGAACGTGATGTACATGACTGGAGCGGCCGACGAGCGCGAGGTCGACGAGATCGTTCCCCACATCTCAGTCGAGGGGATCGAGGACCGCATCGTATGCCCGCTACTCGTCCTGCACGGCGAGTTCGACGACCTCACCCCGGAGGAGGACGCCGTGCTGTTCGTCCGCCGCGCGACTGCAGCGTCCTCAACCGAGCTCGTCGTCTATGAGAACGAGTTTCATGCGCTCGGCGGAGTGTCCCCTGAGGCGTTTAACAAGGCGGCGGACTGGCTTGCGACGCACCTCGCGGCCGCGTAGGCGTGACCGGCGTAGGCCCATCGCCGACACCCCCTTGAGGAGACGATCGCGGGAATCGCGCCCATCTTGCTGGTGGCGAGTGGCTGGTTGCCTCGCGAGGGTACGCTCGCGCCTCACTCGGAGGAGTTTGCGTCCCACTCGTCGACTGCGTGCGAGACGCTAGGCGCGGCCGCGAGCAGCCGGCGAGTGTACGGATGCTCGGGCTCCCGGAGTACCGCGCCCGTCGCTCCCCGCTCGCACACGGAGCCCGAATGGAGTACGAGAACCTCGTCGGCTACCGTTGCGACAACGCCGAGGTCGTGCGTGATGAAGAGGAGGCTGAGCCCGAGATCTCGCCGCAAGTCGTTCAGCAGCTTGAGCACCGCCGCCTGCACCGACACGTCGAGCGCCGAGGTGATCTCGTCGCACAGGACGAGCTCGGGCTCCGCGGCCAGCGCCCGCGCGATGCCAACGCGTTGGCGCTCTCCCCCGGACAGCTCGTGAGGGTACCGTCGCGCGAGTTGCGCGGGGAGCCGCACGCACTCGAGCAGTCGCTCGACCTCCGCCGGGACGGCGCGCCTAGGGAGACCGCGGAGCAGCCGTGCCGGCCGGCCGATTGCCTCGGCAACGCTCTGTCGGGGATTTAGCGCGTCACCCGGATTCTGGGCGACGAGCTGCATGCGGCGCCGCTGATCGACGCTACGGCGCCGAGCGGCTAGCGGTAGCGCCTCGCCTTCCAACACGATCCGACCGCTCGCGTTCGTGTGCAGACCAGCGATTGCCCGCGCGATTGTCGTCTTTCCGCTCCCCGACTCACCGACGAGCGCGACACACGCACCGCGCCCGACGACGAAGCTGACGTCGCGCACCGCAGTCATTGTCTCCCACCGAGACCGATACTCGGCGGTCAAGCCGATGACCTCGAGGACGGGTTTGCGCTCGACAAGTCGCCCCGCAAGAGCCTCCAGCGGCACGGTTCGCACGGCCGGAGTCTCGCGCCAGTGGAAACAACGCACCGCCTGGCGAGCGCTGACGTCCTCAAGCGCCGGCAGCTCGCGCTCGCAGATCTCGGTTCGCTGCCGGCAGCGAGGCGCGAACGCGCAGCCCGGCGGTCGCTCCCCGACTCCTGCTAACACGCCATCCATGGGCTCAAGGACGCGCGGCCGCACATGGTCCGGAACGGACGCGAGGAGCCCACGCGTGTACGGATGCCGAGCCGTTCGCAGCACCACATCCGCGCGCCCCTGCTCGACGATACGCCCCGCGTACATCACTGCGATCCGGTCTGCCACTTGGGCGACGACCGCCAGGTCGTGCGTTACGTATACCATCGCAATCCGCTCATGCTCACGCAGCCGTAGGAGCTCTGACAGGATGCGCCCCTGCGTTAACACGTCGAGGCCGGTGGTCGGCTCGTCGAGGATCAGCACGGATGGCTGGCAGGCGAGCGCCATCGCGATAGCGACGCGCTGCTGCTGGCCACCGGACAGCTGGTGGGGGTACCGACGCGCGAACTCGAGTGAGTCGGGCAACCCGACGGCGGCCAGGAGGTCCGGCACTCGGGAGACGTTCGTGAGGCGCTCGCGGTGCGCCCGGATCACCTCCTCGATCGCCGCGCTAATTCTCAGGGACGGGTTCAGCGCGCGAGTCGGGTCCTGGGGGACGTACGAGATGACGAGACCTCGCAAGGGCCGCATCGACTCGTCCATCCGCAGCGCGCGGCCGCCGATCTGGAGGGCACCCGTCACGATCTCGACGCTGTCCGCGCTGTAGCCGAGAAGCGACAGCGCCGTTGTCGTCTTGCCCGACCCGGACTCACCGACGAGGCCGAGGACCTCCCCGGGCGCGAGGCGCAGGTCCAGGCCCTCAACGATTGCGTCGCCACCTGCGAGGCTGACACCGAGCCCCGAGAGCACCAGCACTGTCTCCTCGCCGGCCGCGGGCATACTCGCCACCCCGCTCATGGTGCCGCATCCGATCGGCCCAGCCCGCGTAGGTAGGCATCGCCGAGCATGTTCACCGAGATCGTGAGCAGGGCCAAGAAGAGGGCCGGCACAAGTACCGGCCAGATGTTCGTACTCAGGATCTGCCGGTTCTCAGCGATCATCAGCCCCCAGTTCGCCGCCGGCGGCTGAGAGCCAAGACCGAGGAAGTTCACGCTTGCGGCCAAGATAATCGCGCCCGAGAACCGGACGCCGAGATCCGCGAGGATGGTCGGGGCGATGTTGGGCAGTACCTCTCGGCGCATAATGCTAGGCATGCGTTCGCCGCGCGCGACCGCCGCCTCGATGTAGCCGGTCGTCGAGACCTCGAGTGTCGCCGTCCGCACGACACGCGCCACGCCAGGAAACAGCACCATCACGATCCCGATGATCAGGACCCCCTGTCCATCCCCCGCTCCTGCGAGCAGCAAGAGGAGCAGGAGCAAGGGGGGGAAGACGAGGAAGACGTCAACGGCGCGCATGAGCAGCGGGTCCACGATCGACTTCGTCAGTCCCGCGAGCATCCCGACCGAGACGCCGACCGCATATGTAAGCGCGATGGTCAGCACCGACAGTCGAAGTACCGCAAACCCGCCGTGGAGAACGCGGCTGAGGACGTCGCGCCCGAGAAAGTCGGTCCCGAGGAGTGCGCCAGCGCTCGGCGGACTGCCGGGCGGCCCGATCGGCGCATCCAGCGGATGCGGTGCGACGAGCGGACCGATTAGCGCAACACCCAGCACCACGATGAGAATCACCGCCCCGACCATCCCCTGCGGCGTGCGCAAGAACGCGAAGCGCCGGCGGGAGCGGACATCGTGGGTGGTCGGCGGCGCGGGTGTCGCGACTGTCGCGCTCACTCTATCCCCGTTCGCAGCTTGGGGACCAGGAGCACCACGATGACGTCGGCGACGATGTTGATCGCAATGTAGATCGTCGCGAGCACAATCGTGATCCCGGCGACCTCTGTCACATCCCGGGCCGTCACCGCCTGCACCAGAAGCTGACCGATGCCCGGATAGGCGAACAGCGCCTCGACGATGATGATGCCACCGAAGAGGTACTGGATCGATTGCGCGAAGATCTGGACGCTCGGCGCGAGAGCGTTGCGGAGCGCAAAGCGCCACAGCACTCGTCCTTCCTGGATGCCGGAGAGCCGGGCCATCGTCACATAGTCCTGGCGGAGTGCCTGGATCACCCCGGCGCGCACTTGGCGCGTCGAGAACGCGAGCGAGACGCCGAGCAGCGTGAGCACCGGGAGTACAAGCGCGTTGGGGTGGTCGAACGGCGTGCTGCCTGGCGGGACCAGGGCGACCGGCGGCAACAGATGCAACTCGGAGAAGAGGATCAGGATCAAGAACGTGCCAAGCACGAACTCCGGCAGCGCATTGAAAACGAGCGAGATGTACGACACGGCGTAATCGCTCGCGCGCCCGGCGCGTGCCGCTGCGAGCGTCCCGAGGATCAGCGACAGCGGGAGCAGCAGGATGGACGTGAGGACGGCCAGCACGAAACTGTTGCGCAGCGGCGTCCCGATCAGGTGCGTGATCGGCGCCTTCGGCGCGCCTTGGGCGAGCTGGACTGCGGACTGGCCGAGGTTCCCGTGCAAGGCGTCGCCGAGCCAGTTGCCATAGCGCACGATCAGTGACTGGTCCAAATGGAGCTGGTGGTTGAGCTTTGCGACGAGCGCCGGGGTCGTGTTGCGACCCAGCACCGTCTCCGCGACGTTTCCCGGCAGCGCGTTCGTTGCTAGAAAAATCAGGACGCTGGCGACGAGCAGCGTTACGACCCCCGCAGCGACGCGCCGTGTGATAAAGGCCGCCAGCGGATGGTGTCTACGCAGATCGCGGGCAAAATCCGTGGCGCCTCTGAGCACGATGGTAATAGGTACTCCTATCCAGTCCCGGTGTCAATCCGCGGAGTGCGCCCCGTAGAGCGCCCGCGAGCGTCCTCGGCTCGGTGCCTTTCACCTCCGCGAGCCAGCGTGGATACTCGTGGGCGACCTCTCGGAACGTCCCTCCGTTCGGCCGCCACTCCCTGTCCGCGACGCTGATGCCCGCAATCCGGAGTTGGCAGCACCGGACTCGACGTATGCGTCAAGGCGGCCGGCGCCCGAGAGGCGTCCTTGCTCGGGGACAGCTCCTCGCGCGCGCAGAAGGATTTCGCACGCTGGCGGTGGTTGCCTGTACACCAGTTGGACGCCGGCTATGGGCTCCTGGGCGGATTGCTGGCTCATCATGGGTCCCAGCCGATGGTTGGCTCGCGGTCTGGGTGCTCTTGGAAGAGGTCGAGGCTCTGAGTTGTGCCCCGACAATGAGGAGCTGCTGCGACGCGTCGACGAGGCCGGCGACTGGATCTCAAGGTCGGAAGGCGGTCGCCGGCGGGGCGGTACGTCTGCAAGTGGTGATGGGTGAGGCCTGGCGGCCGGTCCTCCCGCCCAGGGTGACCCCATCGGGCGAGCACGTCGCGGTCAGCCTCGCGCATGCCATCGAGCAGCGCGCCGTAGTGCTGTGGCGCACGTACGTCGATGACATCCCCAAGGAGGCGGCCATGATCACCGTGCTCGGGCTAGCCGACATGTACGCGGCCGCGCAGGTCGGAGGCGCGCCTTGGACGCTGCTGCTCGACGAGTTCGGCGGCGTGATGCACATCGCCGCTAATCGGGCGCTCGCGATGCTTCAGCGGGGCCGCTCGCATCACGGGCAGGTCATCGTCGTAACGCAATCGGCCGCCGACCCAGAGGCGCTCACCCAGCAGCCGGGACTGCTGGCATCGCTGACCGACAACTTCATCGGATTCGCGATCCACCGCCGGAACGCTCCGGGGACGCACGACTGGCTCGCGAAGCTGATGGGCACGACCGCGATCTGGCAGTCGACCGACCAGACGATGGCTCACGGCGCGGCCCACTCAGGGCGCGGCTCGCGGCGGCGCGTCCGGCAGTTCCGGATTGGCGCCGACACGTTCGCCGAGCTCCAGCGCGGCGAGGCGATCATCTACAGCACGCTCGACGGGCGCCTGCGACGGCGCACGTGCTCCGAGCGCGACTGCCGCACAACCAGCCGGAGCGGATCGGCCTGGGAGAGGCCACAAGACCGCAGATTTGAGGTGAGCCGTTTCGATCTCGGAAGACTCGCCCAAGCCGCCTGAGACGCCTCACGAGGTGAGGAAAAACTGCCGCGTTATCAGATTCGTACAAGTGGCCATGTTTGTCTGACCGCCACCGCCACATCCGGGTCTCGCTGCCGTTGTGATCCAGGCCCTCAGCGAAACCCCGGATGGACGCTATTCGGCGCGCTGACCCCCGTGATCGCGCGCCGAGTCGGCGAACACGCAGACGACGAGCAGGCGACCGAGGGCGTCCGCGAGCGCGGCGGGAGTCTCGGCCGAATCCTGGTCCAGGTTGATCACAGCGTTCGCCAACCAGTGAACGGCGTCTTGAGCGTGCTGGACGACCGACGGCGGCTCCCGATCCAACCGCGCCGATTCAAGTAGCGGCGCGGCGATGTCGTAGACGGCCGGCAGCCAGTCGTCTGCGTTGTAGTCGTGTGCCTGGCCGTCGAGCTCGAGGGCCTGATGAAAGCGGTGGAGCGCTACTGCGCTGTTGTTCTCTGCGTTGCGGAGCAACTGGTCCCTGAGCGCAAGGGCTCCGGTTGCGGGCAGTACGTGGATCACGTGGATCGCGACGTCGAGGCTGGCGCATGCGGGAACGGCGCTCGCGAGCACGGCGATCGGCCGGCGAATCAGGTGGTCCTGGTCGCATTCGGGCAGCTGCTCGCCGCGGCGCTGGGCGTCGCGGTACCGACCGGCGAGCTGCTCGTGCGTCCAGCCACGTGCGAGCCGGTCGTAGGCGGCGGTGAGATCGCTCATGGGTCGGTCAGGGAGCATGACGTGACCGCGCCAGTGCTGCTGCGCGCGGGCGGCTCGAGTTTCCAGCAGCGGGACGCGGCCGGAGCGGCCCCATACCTACTCGGGAGTCATGGCCGCCTGGCTGATCGCCGCGATCGAGCGCCTCGCGCCGTGGGTGCGCCGCGCCGGCGTTGCGGCGACAGCGGCGCTGGTCCTTGGCGGTGCGATCGCGTCTCTGACCCTTGAGGCCAGCACGGGCGGGACCGCTCGCCGGGCGACGCCGGCCGTGCACGCACCATCGCGCCGAGTCCCGGCGCGGTCGTTGCAGCCGCGCGCCCGTCCGCCGGTTTCGAGGGCCGACCTGCGTCTTGCCAGTCGCCTCGCGCGGCGGTTCCTGGTGTCGTATCTGCGGTTCGCGTATGGGAGGGGAAGCGCTGGGTCGGTGAAGGGCGTCACGCCCGGGCTGCGCAGTCAGCTGATCGCCCAGCGCGCTCAGGCGACGTCGGCCGAGCGCGGCCGTCACCCGCGGGTCGTTTCGCTGGCCACGGTCGGAACGACGCCGGGGTTCGTCGTCGCGACGGCGATGATCGAAGACGGAGGGATCGCGGCGTATCGGTTGCGGTTTGCGCTTCGAAAAGAGGGCGGCCGGTGGTTGGTGAGCGATGTGCAGGAGGCGTGAGTCGCGATGTCGGTTGTGACCCGCCGGCGCGGCGTCCGCGTGCTCGTGGTGGTGGCGGCCGGGTTTCCGCTCCTGCTCGCGGGCGGCGCGGCGCTGCTGACGGTCGTGATGGGCGGGACTTGCACCGGCAGCGGCGTCGGTGACGCGCCCTCGGTGTTGGCGATCCGTGACATCCCGGCCAGCTTCCTGCGGATCTACGAGCGGGTCGGGGCTCGGTTCAAGATCCCGTGGGAGGTACTGGCCGGGATCGGTCAGGAGGAATGCGATCAGGGCCGCCTGCCGGATCCATCCTGCACGCCTCGACCCGGGGCGACCGGTCCGGGCGTGGCAAATTTCGCGGGCGCGTCGGGACCGATGCAGATAGGCGTGGGCGGTCTGGCGGGCAACGAGTACCAGTCGCTGCGTCGCTACCTGCCCGATCCGTCGTTGGGTCCGCACGACCCGACGACGGCGGTCGAGCTGGCGGCGCTCGCGCTGATCCGGGACAAGGGCGCTCCGATTGGGCAGCCGATCGACGCGTACGCCGTCTACGTCCGGGCCTACAACGGCTCGGGGCCGGCGGCGGATGCGTATGCGGCGCGCGTGCTGGCCGACGCGCACGCCTACCAGGGTGCCGGGACGACGGCGTTTGGGCCTTCGTGTAGCGAGGCGCTTGGCACGCCGATTGTGCCGGGAACGAAGGGGAGGATCCTGCCGAGCGGAGACGCGGCCGCACCGGCCGACGCGCCCGCTGTCGTCCAGCGAATGATCGCGGCTGGCAACCGGATCGACCGCTTCCCATACAGCTACGCCGGCGGCCACGGCGCCGTCGAGCAGACGATGAGCCAAACGGCGCCGGACCCAGCGGCTTTCCCGGGCGCGGAGGAGAATGGCGGGCCGGGTTACGACTGCAGCTCGGCCACCGACTACGTCCTGTATGGCGGCGGCTTCGGGCAAACGCTGCTGCAAGACCAAGCCCCAGCGTCGACGACGCTCGAGAGCGTAGGCGACCCTGGACCGGGGAGATGGGTCACGATCTACGCCAACGCCGGGCACGCGTACATCGAGGTCGCGGGCATCTACTTCGACACCGCGGCCGGCCTCGGCAACCCGCCCAACCCGCCGTCGACGGGGCCGCGGTGGAGCACCGTCGGGACCGGGCCGGCCGGCTTCGTCAAACGACATCCGCCCGGTCTCTGATCGGGCACTCGTGTGCAGCCGCGTGATCGTCAAGCTGCCCGTGCTAGGGCGGCCGCGAGCTTGCGGCGCGCGCGATGGGCCGCCTGCGACGCGGCGTGCGGCGAGCCCGGGAGCGTGGACGCGAGCCGCGTGGGGCTCTGCCCGTTCACTGCCATCGCGAGCCCGGCACGCTCGCTCGCCGTGAGCGAGGGCAGGGCTCGCCGGACACTTGTCAGCTGTTCGTGCACGAGCAGTCGCAGCTCGGGATCGGTGGCCGCGTCGCGGCGGGCCGCGAGCGTCTCGATCAGCGCGGGTGACGGGCGGTCGTGCGTTGGGCTGCCGGGCCGGTACTGCGGCGCGTCGAACGGGATGGCACGGCTGAGCACCTGGTGCTTTTGCGCCGCCGTGGCCTCGAGGGCGAGCAGCGCCTGGTTTGACACGCAGCGATCGGCGAAGGCGGGGAACGGTCCGCGCTCGGGGCGCCACGCCCGGATCGCCGCCAGCAGCCCGACCCGGGCCTCCTGCGCGAGGTCCTCCCGCTCGCATCCCAGCGGCAGCTTCAGCTTCCAGACGACACGCTGAACCAGCGGCTCGTACAGGCGCGCTAGCTGCTCGAGCGCATCGAGGTCGCCGTGCTGCGCGGCCTCGAGCAACCGGTCCCGAGCCGACCCGGCGCCGCGATGCTGGATCGGACGACTGGTCATGCCGAGGGATGCTGAGAACGCGACTTGGCGTTTTTCTCGAGGTCCCCAACCCACGACGTCGGCGGTTCCGAACCGCTCGGCTTGGCGCCGCTCGCGAGCGGGAAAGATCAGCGGGAGCGCCGCCGCTCGACGCAATACCTACAGAGCACCCGCAGCAAGCGCGCGTATCCATGTCCAACCACGACCAGACGAAAGTCCGACGCACTCAGGCCAGCCGAGGCCATGCGGAGCACGCGATGCAACCGTCCACGCGAGGCCGGCGGCCAGCAATCCCAGCCGCTTGCTGCGGGCAACACACCACGCGCGGCGCGACAGGCCCAGTCTGTGACGAAACTGTCACGGACCGCGGCGGGTGTGCGCAAAATCAGACACGGCGTTGTCAGGTCCCCGCCATCAGCCGGGACTTGCCGTGCACGCAGGTACGTTCTTGCGATGAGCTCCGTCCAGCACTCGCCGCCGCGACCGAGCGGTCCCTCTTCCTGAGGTCCGCGATGATCGAGCGCGCCAGCGTAACCGCCCCGCTGATGATCGGGCTGCTCGTGTGGTGGATCGTGGTCCTCGCCGCGCCGGTGATCCTCGTCCGGCGCTGGCGCCGCCGGCGCAGAGCGGCGGCCCGACCTCGTCGGCAAGCCGGGCGACCGGCGGCGGAACAGCCAGCCGGCCGGCCCGCCCCAACGAAGTCCGCAACGGCCACATCGGAGACGAGGGCCCCTCCAGCGTCACGCCTCTCCGTCCCGCGTCTTTCCTCCCAAGCGCTCGAGCCGCTCTGCCGGTTCGTCGATTTCCAACGCCGGCTCGAGCTCGCAGCATCGGAGCTCAGGGCCAGGCTCTCGCAGTTGCCCGCGGCTCGGTGGCGGATTGAGCCCTACCCGCTCACCGGCGAGCGGCGCAACACGTTTGTGATCCTGGGGGAGACGGGCATATTCGTCATCAGCGCTACCTACTCACCCGGGCACTGGGACGACGTGACCGCAGTCAGCAGGCTCGCCAGCAAGATCCAGGTCCTACTGCCCGGCTACGGCGGGCCGGTCCACCCGGCGATCTGCCACCCGTTCACGTCGACGGAACCCCGGATCTGGCATCGGCCCGAAGAACACGGTGACTGGGTCGGCGCCTGGCTGGTCGGGGGCGACGCGGTGGTCGGGTGGCTCATGCACTTCGGCTCCCAGCACGGACTGAGCACCACCGATCTCGCGCGCTTCGACGAGCTGGCCAGGCCCAACTGGCTGAAAGGCGCGATCCCGACCGCGCCGAGCTGGCCCCAGATCCACGAAGCCCCCTCGGCAGGCTCTCATGAGTAAGCCAAGCATCACCCGGACTACTGGCCCAAGCGCGCCATGCGTGGATGCGTGGCGCGAACGTCCGCGGTTCGGAGCGGTGAGTCCGAGCCGATCAGCCGGCGCGGCGACGGGCACCTGCATGCGAGTCGAGACGCTCGATCTCGGCGGCGAGCTCGCGTGCCACGTCGGACAGCTCGCCGAAGGCGCGCGCGATCGCGCTCAACGCGACCCCTTCGAGCCCCTCGCCCAGGTCGGCGACGGCGGCGTCGAAGCGCTCCCACAGCTCGACCGGTCCGCGACGCGATCGTGCGCCCGGGCGCAACTCGTGTGAGAGCTGCATGTTTCGGGCACCAGGATGAGGCCGATGCGCGAGCCCAAGCATGTCCGCGTGACGCAGAGCGGCGGCCTCCTGCTCGGCCGCGTTGGCGATCGCACGGACGCGCTGAGCGAACCCTTCGTCGGGCGGCGCCTCGACGCTCACCTCGAGCGCATCGCCCCAGCGCTGATCAGCGAGCTGAACCTGTTCGAGCGCCACGCGCGGGTCGCCGGTCATGACTGCTGAGCGGGTCCGGGCCCGACGGTCATGATGTGGTCGGCGATCTGGCGCGGGGCCGCGGTCGGCAAAGCGGCAGTCTGTCCGGAGCTGGGAGGCGAGGAAGCTTCCTGCTGGACGTACGCGGGCGAGGCGTCCGACAGGAGCGCGCGATCGACCTCGGAGCGTCGCACCCGCCAGGTGCGGCCTGCGCGGACAGCCGCGAGGCGTCCGGATTTGACCCACGCGCGGACGGTTGCGGGATGGAGCTTCAGCTCCTCGCTGACCTGTGGCACGGTCAGCCACGGATCGTCTTCTGGAGCTGGGGTCGTGTGGTCAGGCATCCAATGCTTCCAGGGTTCACCCAATAGGGTAGATCAGTTGGACGTAGTTGACAACAGTTGAACGCATACTTACCATCGTAGCCGGAGGGAACGCCGCCAAGCAGATGGACGATCAGCAGGGAAACGTCATCGATGGAACGGCACGAGCGCGCCAATGGCGCCGCTCGAAGGCCAAGGCGGGCTCAGCGCCGGACGCGCCTGAGACCAGGTCAGACGCTCCGAAGAGCTTCGCTGCGTCGCTGCTCGTCCCAGCCGACATGCTGCCCGCAGCCGTCCCGCCCGACGAGCATCTAAGTGCTCTGGCTCGGAAGTTCGCCGACGTATTCGGGTTAGGCGGCTTGCGCGGCCGGCTGGTCGAGTCGCTGGGCGAGGCGGTCGAGGTCGGCGCGGGTG
>Ga0182024_10004307_pt1 | contig 32916 bp, 30 predicted proteins | sample P32metaG_FD_120480 | JGI IMG/M metagenome (GOLD analysis project Ga0182024, IMG submission 120480) | Permafrost microbial communities from Stordalen Mire, Sweden - P3-2 metaG (Illumina Assembly) | ecosystem: Environmental > Terrestrial > Soil > Wetlands > Permafrost | place: Sweden: Stordalen... | reverse complement strand
GCTCGGCTTTCAGATCTTCGTGCGCGAGGGGCGCAATCTGACGCGCATCACCGCCGCGGGTCAGCAGGTCATCGATCGGGCGCTGCGCATCCTGCAGGAGGCGCAGAGCATTCGCGACCTCTCAACCGAGCTTCGGGACGAGGGGCGGGGCAGCCTGTCACTCGGCACGACCCATACGCAGGCCCGCTACGTGCTTCCGGACGTCATTCGTGAGTTCCGCAGCAACTACCCTCAGGTGCGCTTGAATCTTCATCAGGGCACCTCCGAGCAGATCGCGGAAATGGTGGCGCAGGATCGCATTGACTGCGCCATCGCCACAGGCTCAGAGCACTTATTCGCGGATCTGACGATCATGCCGTGCTACCGCTGGCAGCGTACGGTGATCGTGCCGCAGGGGCATGCGCTCGCGACGTCCGGCCGTTTGACGCTGCGGGCGCTCGCGAACCATCCGCTCGTGACCTATACCTTCAGCTTTACTGGGCCGTCGTCTCTGTACGAGGCGTTTGCGAAAAGCGCTCTGGTGCCTAATGTCGCCATCACGGCGCGCGACGCCGATGTCATCAAGACCTATGTGCGCCTGGGATTGGGCGTCGGCATTGTGGCCAGCATGGCTATCGATGCGACTGAGGATGCGGATCTTGTGGCGCTTGATGCGTCGCATCTCTTCAACGCGCATACCACGTGGATCGGATTCCGGCGCGGTACGCTTCTGCGCAAATACATGTATGAATTTGCACACCTCCTGGCGCCGCACCTCGACCGCCGGCTGATTGATCGCGCTCACAGGCTGGGTTCCGCGCCTGAGGTCGCCAAACTTTTCGCGGATACCGAGCTGCCGCAGCGTTGAAACGTCAGGCCGAGATGCGCTGCCGCAAGCTCAAAGAGCCCGGGGCGCCCGCCTGATAGGCGACTGTGTAGCGCTCAAGTGCCTGTGCGCACGCTTCCAGGTCCTCACCCGCTGCGACTTCAAAAGCATCAAAGCCACAGCGCGCCAGCGCAAAGATGATATCGCGTTTGACCGCGGCGCCGACGGCGCGCAGTTCACCCGCGTAACCGCAGCGCGCGCGCAGCAGGCGGCCCTGCGTGTAGCCGCGACCTTCGGAAGGGGTAGGAAATTCGACGGCAACGAGCGCGCAGCGTTCAAGTTCGGCCGTCATATCTTCGATCTTGTCGGTAGGTGAAATGCGCACGCCGAGCCGGCCCTGCCGTGCCGACCACGTCTCAAAGTTGGCGCGCAATTCCTTCCAGGGCACGATCACGCTGTGCGTGCCGCTTGCCGCGCCGGGATCTTCCTCTAAATGCCGCCAATCGTCGGCGACGATCTCACGCCGCTTGAGCACGCGACGCATAGACGCGCTCCTTGAAGGGTGCGAGGCCGATGCGGCGATAGGTGTCGATCAGGCGCTCGCCTTCGTCGCGCCGTTCGCGGTAGACCTCGATGATGCGCTCGATGGTTGCGGGCACGGCGCGCTGAGGGACCGAAGGCCCGATCACCTCACCCAAGGCGGTAAAGCCGTTGACCGAGCCGCCGAGCGTGATTTGATACCACTCCTCGCCGTGCTTCTCCACGCCCAGGATGCCGATGTGTCCCACATGGTGATGACCGCAGGCATTCATGCAGCCGGACATCTTGATTTCGATTTCCCCCAGATCGTAGAGATAGTCGAGGTCGTCAAAGCGTTGCTGGATGTCGCGGGCGACGCTGATCGTGCCCGCGTTGGCGAGGCCGCAGAAATCAAGGCCGGGGCAGGCAATCATGTCGGTCAGCATGCCGATATTGGCGGTCGCGAGTCCCTCGCGGCGCAAGGCGAGCCAGGTCGCATACAGATCCTGCTGGCGCACGTCCGCAAGCAGGAGATTCTGATCATGCGCCACACGAATGAGGCCAAAGCTCATCTCCTCGGCGAGGGTTGCAAGTGCGGCCATCTGCGCGGAGGTCATGTCACCGGGCGGCCGCCCATGCGCTTTCAAGGATACGAATGCCGCCCGATAGCCCGGCACGCGATGCGCACGGGTGTTGTAGCGATACCAGGCGCGAAACTCAGGCTCGCGATCCGCGGTGACGTCAATGTCGGCGAGGCTCTCGTAGGGCGGCGGCTTGAAGAAAGCGCGTACGCGCTCGACTTCAGCCCATGCAAGCTGCGGCGCGTCCGCACGCGCGGCGCGCCATTCCGCTTCCACTTCGTCACGAAACTGTGCCGCCCCCAAAGATTTGACCAATACCTTGATGCGCGCCTTGTGGATGTTGTCGCGCCGGCCGTAGCGGTTGTAGACCCGCAGTATCGCTTCGAGGTAGGACAAGAGGTCCGTGAGCGGCAAAAAGTCGCGGATCACCTGGCCGATGGCCGGCGCGCGTCCAAGACCACCGCCCACCAGGACTTCGAAGCCAATCTCGCCTGCGGCATCGCGGCGCATGTGCAGGCCCACGTCGTGCACCTCGGAGGCGGCGCGATCGGCCGGCGAGCCCGTGACAGCAATCTTGAATTTGCGCGGCAGGTAGGTGAATTCCGGATGCAAGGTTGCCCACTGGCGGATGATTTCGCAGTAGGGACGCGGATCGTCGAGCTCGTCAGGGGCGACTCCGGCGAGGTGATCCGCGGTCACATTGCGCACGCAGTTGCCGCTCGTCTGAATGGCGTGCATCTGCACCGTGGCAAGCTCGGCGAGAATGTCCGGAACGCTCGCAAGCGTCGGCCAGTTCAGCTGCAGGTTTTGGCGTGTGGTGAAGTGCCCATAATCACGATCGTAGCGATGGGCGATGTCGCCGAGCTTGCGCAGCTGCGTCGAGCTTAAGAGACCGTAGGGGATGGCGATGCGCAGCATGGGCGCATGGCGCTGGATATACAGGCCGTTGCGCAGGCGCAGTGGCCGGAAGTCATCCTCCGAGAGCTCACCGGCGAGAAAACGCCGCGTCTGGTCGCGAAACTCGTTGACGCGCTCGGCGACCAGCGTCTGATCGATGTCGTCGTAGCGGTACATAGCGCCCCAATATACGGGGTGGCGCCGGCTGCACTAAATACCCGTTGGTTTGGTGGGCGGCGCTTGCGGTTATGAGCCGGGTGCCGCAGCGTCAGCGCTGCTAAACTACGCGCTCGAGGAGCGATGGCGATGTCGGGACTTTATTTCGAGCAATTCGAGGTCGGCCAGAGATTCGAGCACGCCGTGCGGCGTACCGTCACGGAGACGGACAACCTGCTGTTCAGCGCCCTCACCATGAATCCGGCTGCGCTGCACTTGGATGCCGAGTATGCCAAGGGAACGGTTTTCGGCGAGCGCATCGTGAACAGCGTATTTACGCTCGGGCTCCTGGTGGGCCTGTCGGTGTACGACACCACCTACGGCACGACCTTGGGCAATCTCGGCTGGGAAGAAGTCGAATTCCCGCTGCCCGTGCGCGTGGGCGACACCCTGCGGGCGGAAACCGTGGTGCTCGCCAAGCGCGAGAGCCGCTCCAGAACCGACTCGGGGATCGTCACCTTCGAACAGCGCGCCTTCAACCAGCGTGGTGAGGAGGTCGCCTCCTGCCGCCGAGCGGCGCTCATGCTGAAGAAACCCGGATGAGCGGCGCTGCATCCATCAGGTCCTGGCTTTTCGTGCCCGGAGACAGCGCGCGCAAGCAGGAAAAGGCGGCTGCGAGCGCCGCGGACGCCCTGATCTTCGATCTGGAGGATTCGGTCACGGAGGAGCTTCTGCCACAGGCGCGCGCGCAGGTGTGCGACTTCCTTGCCTCTCACCGCTCGCGCGCCGCCCAGCAGTTGTGGGTGCGCGTCAACGCGCTCGCAAGCGGCAAGTTGTCCGCGGACTTGGCTGCCGTGATGGCGGGCGCTCCGGATGGCATCGTGCTGCCCAAGGTGTCGTTCGCCCGTGAGGCGCTCGAGGTCGCCCGCCTGCTCACCGATCTTGAGCGCAAGTACGAGCGGCCACCCGGCGTGACGAAGCTTCTCATCATTGCGACCGAGACTGCGCAGGCGCCGCTGGCATTGAGCGACTACGCGACCACCGCAAACGCCCGCATCGCAGGATTAACCTGGGGCGCAGAGGATTTATCCGCTGCGCTCGGCGCCAGCGCCCGAGGAGCGGACGGCTCTTTGACCTTTACTTTTGAGCTCGTACGCTCGATGTGCCTGCTCGCCGCCGCTGCGGCCGGGATTCCCGCGTTCGACGGCGTGTGCGTCGATTTTCGCAACGAGGACGCGCTGATGCGCGAGGCAGCGCGCGCCTGCCGTGACGGCTTCATGGGCAAGCTTGCGATCCACCCCTCTCAGATCGGACCGATCAATGCCGCCTTCAGCCCGCAACCCGAGGAAATTGCGCGCGCCCAGGCCATCATCGCGGCATTTGCAGCCGCGCCGCAGGCCGGGGTCTTGAGTCTCAACGGCCAAATGCTCGACCGGCCCCATCTTCTTCGGGCGCAGCGCATCCTCGAGCGCGCAGCGCATGCGCAGCACGCCCAGTGAAGCTGCGGATGAAAGGCGATTCGCTGCGCCTGCGCCTGACGCGCGGGGAGGTGCAGCAATTGGCGGAAGTGGGCCGCGTCGAGGAGCACGTGCACATCAGCCCGCACGGCGTGCTCGTCTACCGGGTGCAACGCGCGCCCGCAGCCGCCACACTCGGCGCGACGTTCGCGGACGGCGTGATTGAGATCCAGGTGCCGGAGGCCGTCGCACGCGACTGGTGTGCAAGCGAACTTGTCACCCTCGACGCCGTGCAGCACCACGGCGCGGTTGATTTGCGCATCGTCTTGGAGAAGGATTTTTCCTGCCTTGCGCCGCGCACCGAGGAGGACGAGTCCGACAATTTTCCACATCCGAACGACAGGAGTCCGTGCGCTTGATCGAATTTGATTTTCAGCTGGGCGAGAGCGTTGACCTCTTGCGTAAGACGGTGCGCGAGTTCTCCGCTGAGCTCATCGCCCCGCGCGCTGCGGAGATCGACGCCTCGAACGTCTTTCCGCGTGATCTATGGCCGGAGCTCGGTGCGCTCGGCCTCCTCGGCATCACCGTCGAGCCGGAGCACGGCGGCAGCGGGTTGGGCTACCTCGAGCACGTCGTCGCGATGGAGGAAATCAGTCGCGCGAGCGCCTCAGTGGGCCTGTCCTATGGCGCGCACTCCAACCTGTGCGTGAATCAGCTGCGCCGCTGGGGCACAGTGGAGCAGAAGCGCCGCTATCTGCCGCGGCTCTTAAGCGGCGAACACGTCGGTGCTCTCGCCATGAGCGAGCCGGAGGCGGGATCGGACGTCGTGGGGATGCGCCTCAGCGCGTCATTATCCGGCGATCATTATCTTCTCGACGGCCGCAAGATGTGGATCACGAACGGACCATCGGCGGATGTCATCGTCGTCTATGCGAAGATCGACGCGCAATCGGGCACGCCGGGTATTACCGCATTCATCGTGGAGAAGGGCTTCCAGGGATTCAGCACTGCGCAGAAACTCGACAAGCTCGGCATGCGCGGCTCGGACACCTGTGAGCTCGTGTTTGACGATTGTCGGGTGCCGCTCGAGAACGTCCTGCATCAGGCAGGCCGTGGCGTGCAGGTGCTGATGAGCGGCCTTGACTACGAGCGCGTCGTGCTCGCAGGTGGGCCGCTCGGGATCATGCAGGCCTGTCTTGATCTGGTGCTGCCGTATGTGCGCGAGAGGAAGCAGTTCGGGGCGCCGATTGGCAGCTTCCAGCTCATCCAATCGAAGCTTGCCGACCTGTACACGCTGCTCAATGCCTCGCGTGCCTACGTCTACAGCGTCGCGCGCTCCTGCGATGCGGGGCGCACGACGCGCTTCGATGCCGCCGGCTGCATCCTCTTTGCCAGCGAAAATGCGACGCGTTGCGCGCTCGACACCATCCAGGCACTGGGGGGCAACGGCTACATCAACGACTATCCCGCCGGGCGATTGATGCGCGATGCCAAGCTCTATGAAATCGGCGCGGGCACCAACGAAATCCGCCGCATGTTGATTGGACGTGAGCTCTTTCAGGAAGCGCGCTGAGCGCGCGCGCGGGGAATGTTCAAGACTCTCCTGATCGCCAACCGCGGCGAGATCGCCTGCCGTATTGCACGCACTGCGCAGCGGCTCGGCATGCGCGTCATTGCCGTGTATTCCGACGCCGATGCCGGTGCGCTGCATACGCGCCTCGCCGATGTCGCGCTGCGCATTGGCCCTGCGAGCGCTGCGACGAGCTATCTCAATATCGCCGCATTGATCAAGGCCGCGCGCGACGGTGGCGCGCAGGCTGTGCACCCGGGTTATGGTTTTCTCGCCGAGAGCGCCGATTTTGCGCAGGCGTGCGCGACGGCCGGCCTTGTGTTCGTGGGACCGAAGCCCGCGGCGATCCGCCTCATGGGTGTGAAGGATGAGGCCAAGAGGCTGATGCAGGGCGCGGGCGTGCCCGTCGTGCCGGGCTACTTCGGGATAGAGCAGGGCGATGAGCGGCTGGTGCGCGAGGCACAGGCGGTCGGATTTCCGCTCCTCATCAAGGCCGTGGCGGGCGGCGGCGGCAAGGGCATGCGCATCGTGCGCGATGCGGATCAGGTCCCTCCTGCGCTCGCCTCCGCGCGCGGCGAGGCCGAGCGCGCCTTTGGCGATGGCCGCGTGATGCTGGAGCGCTTCATCGAGCGGGCGCGTCATGTGGAGGTGCAGGTCATTGCCGATGCGCACGGCCACTGCCTGCATCTTCTGGAGCGCGACTGCTCGCTGCAGCGCCGCCATCAGAAGGTCATCGAAGAGGCCCCGGCTCCCGGCATATCGCAGGCCTTGCGCGCGCGCCTGCATGCCTACGCCGTGGCTGGGGCACGCGCCGTCGGCTACGAGAACGCGGGTACTATGGAGTTCGTCGTCGACGGCGAGGAATGCTTTTTCCTCGAGATGAACACGCGACTGCAGGTGGAGCATCCGGTCACGGAGATGATCCTCGGCATCGATCTCGTCGAGTGGCAATTGCGGATTGCCTCAGGGGAGGCGCTGCACCTTACCCAGGAGGAAGTGCGCGCCAGTGGCCATGCTTTTGAGGCTCGTTTGTATGCTGAGGATCCGCGCCGCGGCTTTCTGCCGACGAGCGGAAGAATAAACGAGCTCATTTGGCCCGGGGCGAGCGCGCACGTGCGCATCGATGCAGGCATCGCGGCGGGCGACACGGTGGGCATCCACTACGATGCGTTGCTCGCCAAACTCATCGTCGTCGGAGCCGACCGCGAGAGCGCCCTAACCCGGCTTGCGCGCGCGCTGGCTGCCTGCCGCATCGACGGCGTGACGACTAATCTCGCGGCCCTCATGGCTCTCGCAGCCGACCCGGAAGTGCGCGCGGGCCGCGTTTTCACGCGCCTGATCGATGAGCGCGGCACGGCGCTCCTGCCGGAGAGTGCAGGTGAGGCACGGCGCGCCGCGATACTCGCGGCGCTTGCGCTCCTCGCGCCGGCGCGCTCGCCGCCGCGCTCGCCTTGGAGCTGCGGGGACTCCTGGGCACTCAACAACACAGGTTTTTCTGTCATTCGGCTGCAGGCCGCGGGCGAGGCGGCCTATGTGATCCGCGCCAGAGGGCACGGGGAGCGCTGGCAGATCGAACTTGATGGGTCTGCCATCGAGGTCGAGGACTTCGCAGTGACCGGAGGTAGCGCCGCGCCCCTTCAAGCGCGGGCGCGGGCGGCTGACCGGCTCGAAGAATGGTCGGCGCATATTGAGGATGAGCGCGTCGCGGTGTGGTTTCACGCCGAGTGGTACCGCTTCGAGCGCGTGAGCGCGGTCGCCGATGCACTCGCGGCTGCCGCCGACGGCACGGTGCGTGCACCCATGCCCGGCGTGATTTTGGCGGTGCGGGTCGCGCAGGGCGAGCGCGTGGCGCGCGGCCAGGCCCTCATCGTGATGGAAGCGATGAAAATGGAGCACACCTTGAGCGCCGGCGCCGCTGGGATCGTCACCGAGCTTCGCGCGCGCGCCGGAGAGCGCGTGCGCGACGGGGAGGCGTTGCTCAAGGTCAGCACCGCGGATTGAGGCGCAGTGGGTTGCGTGCGCCGGGGCGCGTCAGTACAGTCGCAGCGCCTTTTTTCGCCGTGAAACCTCTATTCGATGGCCACTTTGGAACGTTGGATCGTCCACAAATTCGGAGGATCGAGCGTCGCGGATGCGGATTGCTTCGCACGCGTCGCAACTCTCCTTGAATCCCTGCCGCCGGGGCCTCTGGCGGTGGTGCTGTCGGCCTGTCGTGGCGTCACCGACGCGCTGCTCGGCCTCGTCAGTCTTGCCGAGCGCCAGGATGACGCCTTCATTGGCGAGATTGCGCGGTTGCGCGAGCGGCACGCACAGATTGCCGACACTCTGCTCACGACCGAATCCGCGCGCCTCTACCTCGCAGGCTTCGACCGGGATTGCCAGGACCTTGAGGGGATACTGCGCACCGTGAAGCTCACGCGCAGCGCCGCGCGTGAGGTGAGCGATCTCATCGCGGGCTATGGAGAAATCTGGTCGACGCAGATCTTCTATAAATATTTTGAAGAGCGCGCTCGACGCGCGGGCGCCGTGCAATGGGTCGACGCGCGGCGCGTAGTGACGGTCGAATGGGGCTCGCTCGGACCTGCGGTGCAGTGGTCCCAGTCGCACGCGAGCTTAGCCGAGGTCGTTGAGGTGGGCTTTACCGGCACCCTCATCATTACCGGCTTCATTGCGAGCAAAGCGCGCGGTGTGCAGACGACCCTGGGGCGCAACGGCAGCGACTTCTCCGCGTCCATATTTGGCGCGCTTCTGGATGCGCGCGAGATCCACATCTGGACGGATGTCGATGGCGTTCTGTCGGCCGACCCGCGCCGCGTGCCCGACGCCACGGTCATTGACTCGCTCTCCTACAACGAGGCGATGGAGCTTGCGTATTTCGGCGCCAAGGTGATTCACCCGCAGACGATGGCACCGGCCGTGGGTGGCGCCATCCCGATCTGGATCCGCAACACCTTCGCGCCGCAGAAGCAGGGAACCCTCATCTGCGCGCAGCCGCAGTCGCTCCTGCCGGTGAAGGGCATCACCAGCATCGAGCACATGGCGCTCGTCAATCTCGAGGGCGCCGGCATGATCGGCGTGCCCGGCACGGCGCACCGGCTCTTTGGCGCGCTGCGCGAAGAGGGCATCTCGGTCATTCTCATTTCGCAGGGTAGCTCCGAGCATTCGATCTGTTGCGCCATCCCGCAGGAGCAGGCGACCCGTGCCGCCACCGTCGTGCGCGCCGCGTTCGAGCGCGAGCTGCAAGAGGGCCAGATCCAGAGCATCGACATGGATCTCGACCTTGCGATCATCGCGGTGGTCGGCGATGGAATGGCGGGCCGCCCCGGCATCGCCGCCAAGGTTTTCAATTCCCTGGGGACCGCGAGCGTCAATGTGAGGGCGATCGCGCAGGGCGCCTCCGAGCGCAATATTTCCGTCGTGATCGAAGGCCGCCAGGCGACACGCGCGCTGCGCGCCGTGCATGCAGGCTTGTATCTGTCGCCGCATACGCTCTCAATCGGCATCATCGGCCCGGGCGCCGTCGGCGGCATGCTCCTCGATCAGCTCGCCTCCCAAAGCGAGCGTCTGCGCCAGGAGTTCAACCTCGACCTGCGCATCCGCGGCATTCTCGCCTCGAGCCGCATGGTGCTGGCGCCGACGGGCCTTGATCTTGCGGACTGGCGCGCCGCGCTCGAAGAGCAGGCGCTCCCCGCCGACATCGGCCGCTTTGTCGAGCACGTGCATGCTGATTACCTGCCGCACACGGTCTTCATTGACTGCACCGCAAGCGACGCCATCGCGCGCCAGTATCCGGACTGGTTCAAGCGCGGCATCCATGTCGTGACGCCGAACAAGAAGGCCAACAGCGCCGATTGGGACTTCTATCAGAGGCTGCGCGAGGCGCGCCGCCTGAGCCGTACCCACTATCTGTACGAGGCGACCGTGGGTGCGGGCCTGCCGGTGATTCAGACCCTGCGGGATCTGCGCGGAACGGGCGATGATGTCATGAGCATCGAGGGCATCTTCTCGGGCACGCTCGCCTATCTTTTCAACGTGTACGACGGGCGCACGGCTTTCTCCGAAATCGTGCGCACGGCGCGGCAGCGCGGCTACACGGAGCCTGATCCGCGCGACGATCTCTCGGGTCTTGACGTCGCGCGCAAGCTCATCATCCTGGGCCGCGAAATGGGCTTGCCGCTGCAAATGAGCGACGTCGTGGTCGAGAGTCTCGTGCCGGCCGGCCTTGAGAGTGCCACAGCCGATGAGTTCATGAATGAGCTGCCGCGTCACGATGAGGCGATGCGCGCGCGCATTGCAGCCGCGCAGGAGCGTGGCAAAGTGATGCGCTACGTGGGCAAGGTCACCGCGGATGGCCAAGCACGCGTGGGCGTCGCGGAACTCGATGCGCAACATGCGTTCGCCAATATTGCACTGACCGACAACGTCGTGCGCTTTGCCACGCGCCGCTACTGCGACAATCCACTCATCGTGCAGGGGCCGGGGGCGGGACCTGCGGTGACTGCGGGCGGTGTGTTTGCCGATCTCCTGCGCCTGTCGGCTTATCTCGGGGCGCGCCTTTGAAGAGTGCGGCAGCGACAGGGCGCGCGACCGCGTTCGCCCCGGCCTCCGTCGGCAACGTCGCCATCGGCTTCGATATTCTGGGCTTTGCAGTCGATGCGCTCGGAGATCGCGTCACGGCCGTGCGCCGCGCCGCGCCGGGCGTCGTCATTCATGGCGTGAGCGGTGTGGCGGGTGAGCTGCCGAGCGATCCGATGCGCAACACCGCCGGCCGCGCCGTGCTGGCGCTCGTTGAGGCCCTGCACCCGAGCTTCGGTTTTGAGATCCAAATCGACAAGGGCATCGCACTCGGCTCTGGGCTCGGCGGCTCGGCGGCTTCTGCGGTCGCGGCGGTGGTGGCGGCCAACGCGCTCCTGGATGAGCCGTGCAGCCGTCTTGAGCTTCTGAAGTTTGCGATGCAGGGTGAAAAGGTCGCAAGCGGCTCCCTGCACGTGGACAACATCGCCGCCTCGCTTTTCGGCGGCCTCGTGCTGACCGTCGGCATCGACCACCCGCGCGTCAAGCAGATTCCGATCCCTGCCGGAGTGCGCGCGATCATCGTGCACCCCCACATGTTTCTTTCGACCAAACAGGCGCGCGCGCTCCTAAAGGGCAGTGTGGAGCTTTCGGACTTCGTATGGCAGACGGCAAATCTGGCCGGATTTATTTCCGGCTGCTACACCAACGACCTCGACATGATCCGCGCATCTTTCGAGGACGTGGTGATCGAGAAGCAGCGCCAGGCGCTGATCCCGGGATTTTCCGACGTGCGCCGCGATGCGCTCGATGCCGGCGCCCTCGGCTGTTCCATCTCCGGCGCGGGCCCCGCACTATTCTCCTGGGCCCAGGCAGCGCACACCGATGACGTGCTCGCTGCCATGCGTGCGCCCTTCGAGAAGCTTGCGATTGGCATCGACGCTTGGGTCGTGGACATAGACTCACCCGGCGCGCGAGTCGTCGCCTGATGCGCTTTGCAAGCACGCGCGCAGCGGGAAATGGCGTCGGTTTCAGCGCCGCCCTGCGAGAAGGGCTCGCGCCGGACGGCGGTCTCTATGTTCCGACCCGCTGGCCCGCGATGCCGGCGGCTCTGCAATCGCCTGATCTCGATCTTCCGTCCCGTGGCGCAAGCCTGCTTTTGCCATTCCTCGCGGCCGATCCTCTGGAGGGAGAGCTTCCTGCCATCACGCGCGAGGCTTTCAATTTTGAAGCGCCGCTCGTCACGCTCGATGCCGCCGCGAAGCTGTCGCTGCTCGAGCTTTTTCACGGTCCGACTGCCGCCTTCAAGGATTTTGGTGCGCGCTTCCTCGCCGCGTCGCTCGCACGAGTGCCGCGCACGTCCGGCCGAACCTTGAACATGCTCGTTGCAACCTCCGGCGACACCGGCGGCGCGGTGGCGGCGGCCTTTCACGAGCGTCCCGGGATGCAGGTGACGGTGCTCTTTCCCAAGGGGCTGGTGTCACCGACGCAGGAGCGGCAGCTCACCTGCTGGGGCGGCAATGTGGCCTCTCTTGCCGTACGCGGCACGTTTGATGACTGCCAGCGGCTAGTGAAGGAAGCTCTGCAGGCGCCGGACCTGCGCGCGCGCTTCGATCTGTCCTCTGCCAACAGCATCAACCTTGGGCGGCTCCTGCCGCAGATGGTTTACTACGCCGCGGCGAGCGTGGCCATCCATCGCGAGCATGGGGAACGCGCCGCATTCATCATCCCGAGCGGGAACCTCGGGAATGCAGTGGCCTGCATCTGGGCGCGCAAGCTGGGGCTTCCGATTGGCGACATTGTGCTGGCCCACAATGCCAACCGTACGGTTCCGGACTATCTGGACAGCGGAAAATGGCAGCCGCGCGCCAGCATCGCGACCCTCGCATCGGCCATGGACGTCGGCAACCCGAGCAATATGGAGCGCGTGCGCAGCCTCTTTCCGACCATGCCAGAGCTCGTAGCGGCGGTCGGGGCCGAATCCGTGGACGATGCCGGGATTAGGCTGCGTATCCGTGCGGCCTTCGATGCCTGGGGCAAGAGCTTGTGCCCCCACACGGCCGTGGCGGCCGAAGTCTATGCGCGGTTGCCTGAGGCGCGGCGCCGTGCCGCGCCATGGGTTATCGTATCGACTGCACATGCGGCCAAATTCAGGGAAATCGTCGAACCGATCACGGGCGAGGAAGTGCCCATTCCGGAATCGCTCATGAGACTATTCGCGCGTCCAACCGCCTGCACCGAAATTTCGGCTAACCTCGAGGGCCTGCGCGCCGCGCTCAACGCATGAACGAACCGATGGCGACTTTAAGTAAGCTGCCGCCGGCGACCTGGTTCCTGGTCGCGGCGGCCGTCGTTCTGGGCTGGGGCCTGTCCTGGGTTTGGCGCTGGTATCGGCGGCGACGTGCGCAGAAGGCACTCGTCGCGGCCGTCACCGCCTCGGCATCCGACTTCGTGCGCGACGTCCTGGTGCCGGATGGCATGGGCGGCTACTTCCATGTGGATTTCATCCTGCTCACACCGCGGGGCATCCTGGTGATTGATTTACGCGATGTGCGCGGCAACATCTTTGGCGGCGATCAAATGACGGAATGGACCGTCATGGACGGTCCGCAGCGCTTTACGTTCACGAACCCGCAGGGAGCGCTCTACGATCGGATCGCGGCGGTACGCGCCGTGGGGGGCGAAGCACCGACCGAGGGGCGCATCGTTTTCACGAAGCGCGGCAAATTTCCCAAGGGGTTGCCGAAATGGACGCTCATGGTCGATACGCTGCGTACGGAATTTCCCGCGGCCGATTCGCTGCTCTTGGCAAGCACCGAACGCTTCGATATGCCCTGGCAGCGTCTGAAGAGTTCGGTATCGCCGAGCTCCATCAACCAGATCCGCGCCAGCGCCGCGCGCCTGGGGTCCTAAAGGGCGAGCGCGATCAGGCGCTATTGGTGCGTGGCCCCGCAAAGAGCCAGATGAGAAAGCCCAAAAGAGGCAGCAGGATCACGAGCACCGTCCACAGGACCTTGCGCTCGGTCGACGCGCCGCTCTGAAAAATGTTCACGATCGCCCAGATATCGGCGATCAGAACTAATATGCCAAAGAGACCGTTATAACCATAGTACATACGTGGCCCTCGGGCGACAGATGGCGCGCAAGCGCGCCGGTGAGCGCTATTCTAGCAGCCTCGTTGAGGCAGGAGCTTGGGCGATGACGCAGACGACCCCGGCGGTGGCTCCTTCGGCCGCAGCGGCGGGCACGCTGTCGATCGGCGCTGATCTGCGCGTGCATCGGCTGGGTTTTGGCGCGATGCGGCTCACGGGGCCTGGGGTGTGGGGCGCGCCCGCCGATCGTGCGGCGGCGCTTGGCGTGCTGCGCCGCGCGCTCGAACTCGGCGTGAATTTCATCGACACCGCGGACTCCTATGGACCCGGCGTCAGTGAGGAAATCATCGCCGAAGCGCTGCATCCGTATCCGCCGGATCTCGTCATCGCGACCAAGGGCGGGCTCACGCGGGCAGGCCCCGGTCAGTGGGCGCGCGATGCTCATCCGGCGCATCTGCGCGCCGCGTGCGAGGGCAGCCTACGGCGCCTGCGGCTCGCGTGTATCGATCTTTATCAGCTGCATGCGGTTGACCCCCGCGTGCCGCTGGAAGATTCCTTGGGAGAATTGGCGCGACTGCGCACCGAGGGCAAGATTCGCCACATTGGCGTGTCAAACGTCAGCCTGAAGGAGCTCACGCGTGCGCAGCGCACGGTCACCGTGGTCTCGGTGCAGAATCGTTACAACCGCACGGATCGCGATTCCGAGGAAGTGCTCGGGGTCTGCGAGCGCGCCCGGATCGCCTTCATTCCCTGGTTTCCGCTCGGCGCCGGCCGTGACGCCGCAGATGCGCAGCACGCAATTGCCTGGCTGCTCGCGCGCTCGCCGGTGATCCTGCCCATACCCGGCACGTCATCCGTTGCGCATCTGGAAGAAAATGTCGCTGCTGCCGGCGTGCGCTTGAGCGCTGCGGACCTGCAGGCGATGGGGTGACGGTAATCGATGGCGTGGAATAAACCCTCCTGCACCTAGGCCTGCGCCGCGAAATCGGCGAGTACCATGGCAACGCAGGCCGTCAGGCGGCGCGCATAGTCGATGTGCAGAAATTCATTGGGCCCATGCGCGTTGGCGTGCGGACCGAGTACTCCGGTGACGAGAAACTGCGTCTCGGGGAAGCGCTCTCCCAGCATGCCTATGAATGGAATCGTGCCGCCGCTGCCGACATGGACGGCGCCTTGGCCAAAGATCTCCTCAGACGCTCGGTTGATCGCGCGCTCGAGCCACGGCGCAAGCGGCGGCGCATTCCAGCCGGCGGTCGACGCTTCGCTCTCGAAATGAACCTGCGCGCCATAGGGCGGATCGCGCTCGAGGGTATGACGAAGGGCGGCGTCCGCGCGCTCGGCGTTGCAGTTGGGCGGCAGGCGCAGCGACAGTTGCAGCGAGATTTCCGGCAACAGCACATTGCCGGCCGATTGCACGGGGGGCAGACCGTCGGCGCCGGTCACCGCAAGCGTTGCGCGCCACGTGGAGTTGATGAGGAGTTCGAGGGGATCATTGGACATCGGCCGCACGCCCTTGGCAAAAGGGACTTTGCCGGCGACGTTGGCGCCTAGCACCTGCGCCGCGGTGGCGAGCTGCGCGCGCCGATCTTGCGGCAGGTTGGCCTGCAACTCATCCAGGAGGAGATCTCCCGTGATCGGGCTCTCGAGCCGCGCCAGCAGTTGCGTGGCCACACGGAAGGGTGTAGCGGCAATACCGGTGGCCATTCCGGAGTGCACGCCTTCATTGAGGATACGCACGCGCAATCGGCCCGTGACGTTGCCGCGCAGTGAGGTTGTGGACCACAGCCGCTCGTAATTGCCGCATTCCGCATCCAGACACACGAGGAGCGAGGGCGTGCCGATTCCCTCGCCCAACGCATCAAGGTGTGCGGGCAGGTGGATGCTGCCGCTTTCCTCGGAGGCTTCGATCAGGACGAGGCAATGCGGCAGGGCGACGTTGCGCGCCTTCAACGCTTTGATTGCTGCGAGCGAACTGAACACGGCGTAGCCATCATCCGCGCCGCCACGCCCGTAGAGCTTGCCGTCGCGAATGACGGGCAGCCACGGCCCGAGCCCCGCATCCCACCCGGTGAATTCGGGCTGCTTGTCCAAGTGCCCATAAAAGAGGACCGAGCCGGGAAGCTCGCCCGGTATGTCGATGAGGAGCAGGGGTGTAAGGCTGGGCAGACGGCGCACTTCGACGCGCGCGTTGGGAAGCGCCTGCTCGCGGCACCACTTCGCCATCAAGTTCACTGCGCGCTCCATATGACCGTGGCTCTCCCACTGCGGGTCAAAGACGGGCGACTGATTCGGTATGCGGATGTAGGCGGCGAGTTGTTCGAGGATGGAGTCGTTCCAATAGCCCTCGATGTCGCGCTGCAGGGCAGGCGTATCAATAAATGTCATTCAATATTCTCTATTTTATCAATTAGTTACAGTTCTATTCTCTAGTCATTTGTTGGCAGGCGAAAAAGCCGCCGTGCATTGGCCGTCGTGTCCTGCGCAAGTTTTGCGAGCGACTCGCCGCGTGCGCGCGCAACTGTAGCCGCGATATGGGGCAGGTAGGCGGATTCATTGCGTCGTGATGCGGGCATGGGATCAAGATCGCGCGGCATGAGATAGGGAGCGTCTGTCTCGAGGAGAAGCTGCTGCGAGGGTATGGAGCGCATGAGCGGCAAGAGATGTGCGCCGCGTCTTTCATCGCAGATCCAACCCGTGATGCCAATGAACAATTGCATTTCAAGATAGCACTCAAGCTCCGCGGCCGTGCCCGTAAAGCAGTGCGCCACCGCACCGCTGAGATGGGCGCGATGCTCGCGCAGAATGGCTGCAAAATCCGCATGCGCACCGCGCTGATGCATAAAAACGGGTTTGCCTACAGCGGCCGCGAGTTCAAGCTGACGATGAAAAGTCTCGCGCTGTACTTGAGGGGGCGAAAGATTGCGGTGGTAGTCGAGACCGCACTCGCCGACGGCGACGACTTCAGGGCAGGCCGCAAGCGTCGCAATCTCCGCGGCCACCTCCGCCGACCATTCCTCGGCGTAGTGCGGATGCACGCCCGCGGTGGCAAATAGGAGTTGCGGGCGGGTTCTGGCGAGCATCACGGCCGCACGAGTACTTTCTGCGCTTGAGCCCGTGACCAACATTTGCACGACGCCTGCCGCCTGCGCGCGTGCAATCACAGCGTCGCGATCCGCGTTGAAACTGTTGTGTGTCAGATTGATTCCGATGTCAATCAAACGAATCTGCGCCGCCGTCGATGCGGCGGGAGCGGCGCGGGCTATGGTATGGTCGCTCATGCGCATGAGTAGTCGATATTCTACGAGACGCGCCGAGCTTGCGTGCCTGGCGGTCCTCTTCGTGAGCGGCACGCTGCGTGCGGCCAACGATGAGCATTGGTTCGACGTCGAGGGACAGATCCAATACAGCTACTATACCGAGGACCTGCGCGCCCTAGGCAATCTTGCGGCGCGACTCGACTCGAAGGAGGGCGCGCAGCCGCTCCAGGGCTACTACGCGGGGCTCGCCTATTTTCGCCTCGCGCTCCTCCGCGAAAGCGCGGATAAACTCGGCGCGGCGCAAGCGTCCGAACGCTGCGTTGCAAGCCTCGATCAGGCTCTACAGGCGCGCGCGGACTGGGCCGAGGCTCTCGCGCTGCAGGGGGCCTGTCTCGGGATGCTTGCGGAACTCAAACCGTTGCGCGCGCCGCTTGCCGGCCCGCGCAGCCACACACAACTGGCGCATGCGCTCGCGCTCGAACCGCACAACCCGCGCGTGCTACTGCTCGACGGCTGGCTTGACCGGGAGCATCCGGGAAGAGCGGCGGTCGCCGCCAAGGCGCATAGCTGCGAGAGCTTCACGGCCGCCATCGCCGCCTTCGAAGCCGCTCGCCCCGGCGAGGAGCACGTCCCTGAATGGGGACCCGCCGAGGGCTACACCTATCGAGCGCGATGTGACTTTGAACGCGGCGACGCCGCGGCCGCTCGCGATGCACTCGAGCGTGCGCTTCTGATCGCTCCGGACTATCAGCTGGCGCGGCGACTGATCGCGCGCATCACTTCGGGCTGATGCGCGTATTGGGGTGAGCAAGCGCTGCGCACAGCGCCCGCACATCCTCTTCGGCCTGATCCCAGGAGACGACGAAACGCACGGCACAGGAGCGTTCCGCGCCCCAGTCGTAGAATTCGAAGCCTGCAGAGCGCAGCGCGCGCTTGGCCTCGTCGCTCAGGCGGACGAAAACTTCATTGGCTTGCACCGGTGCAAGCAGGCGCTCGGCTGCAGCGGCACCGATTCGCTGCGCCAAGCGATTGGTGCGCTCGGCGTTGCGTCGCCAAACCCCTGACTCGATATAGGCGAGCAGCTGCGCCGCGGCATAACGGGATTTGGAGAGCAAATGGCCGGCGCTCTTGCGGCGAAATTCGAAGTCAGTGACCCGCTTGAGGTCAAAAAAGACGACGGCCTCGGCGCCGAGCGCGCCATTCTTGGTCGCGCCAAACGACAGTACGTCCACGCCCGCGCGCCATGTCGTTTCACTGGGGTGGCAGCCGAGCGTCACGAGCGCGTTTGCAAAGCGGGCCCCGTCCATATGCACGGCGAGGTGGCGGGCGTGGGCGACGTCTGCCAGTGCGGCAATTTCGGCGCTGCCGTAGACGGTCCCGAACTCACTCGCCTGCGTCAACGTCAACGCGGCCGGCTGCACGGAATGGACCGAGGGTGGATTTGATTCAAGCGCGCGAGTCAAACCCTCGACGGTGAGCTTGCCTTGCGCCCCGGCAATGGTGATGAGCCGCGCGCCACCGGAGAAGAGCTCGGGCGCGCCGCATTCATCGCGCACCACGTGCGCTTCCTCGTGCGTAAAGATCGCTCCATAGGGGGGCGTGACCGTGGCGAGCGCCAGCGAATTGGCGGCGGTGCCCGTTGCGACGGGAAAGACGCGCACTTCGGCGCCGAAAAATTCGCCAAACACCTGATCGAGCCGGCGCGACCAGCGGTCGTCCCCGTAGGCGTGCTCAAGCCCGCTATTGGCCGCAACGACCGCGTCCAGGATCTCGGGACTTGCGCCGCCGGAATTGTCACTGAGGAAGCGCATCAGTCAAGGCGCCAGCGGAACGACCATGCGCCAAAGGCGAGGAACGCAAGCGCCGTCAATCCAAGATACGCAAGGTCGGGCGCCACCTGCGCAATGCCCGCGCCGTCGATGGTCACGGCGCGGGCGGCGTTGAGAATGTGCGTGAGCGGAAACACCTGCGCGAGGAGGCGCACCCAATGGGGCGACCCTTCGAGCGAATACCAGATTCCGGACAGCAGCATCATCGGCCAGGTCATAAGATTCAAAACACCGCCGACAAGCTCGTCGCTCGAAAAGCGCGCCGCTATGGTAAGTCCCAGCGCGATGAGCGACAACGCTCCCATGACGGCAATGAGGAATAGGAGCGCGAGGCTACCCGCTGCGTGAAAGTGAATGATGGGAGCAACGCCACAGTAGAGCACGAGCGTCACGAGAATGACGAGGCTCAAACGCGACAGCACCTGAGCGCTTAAAAACTCGAAGGGGGTGAGCGGTGTGGCATGCAGGCGCTTCAGAAACCCGCTCTTTCGATAGCGCAGTACCACGTAGCCCACCCCGAAGAGACAGCTGAACATCATGTTCATGCCGAGGACGCCGGGAAAGAGAAAATCAACATAGCGCACGGCGGTGCCCGTGACGGGCTCGCGCACGGCGCTCGGATCCGCGGACAAGAGAAGTTTCTCGACGATGTAGCCCTTCGGCGAATCCGTATTGACCCAGTAATGTGCGCCGTCCTTGGGATCCAGGAGCAGATCAAGCTGGTGACGCCCGACTTTGTGGATCGCATCGGCGCGGTCGGTGACGGGTACGAAGTCGACGTAGCGCTCGTGCAAAAAGGGGTGGCTCTCCTGCGCCACGTGCGTGCTCAGCACGCCGACTTTGAAAAGCGCACGCTCCGGACCGCCGAAGACGATGCCCATCCCTACGACGAGCGCAATAGGCACGACGAGCGTGAAAAGCAAAGTGCCGCGGTCGCGTACGAACTCGAGATTTCGCGCGTGCCACACCGCCAGGAGCCGCTTCATCATGCGCGTAGCTCCTTGCCGGTGAGTTCCAGGAAGAGGTCCTCAAGATTCGGTGGCCGGATGCGCAAGTTCGTGAGCGGCACCTGCGCATCCATCAAGGTGCGCAGTGTGCCGTCGAGATCGTCGGTCGTGATCTCGATGCGGTCGCCCGCCTCGAAGAGGCGCAGCGGCAAGGCTCGGGCGCTCGCGGGAAATTCCTGCTTGGGAAGCTCGAGCAGCACCTCGGCGAAGTGTTCGCGCAAGAGCTGCCGGGGACCGCCCTGCGCGATGATGCGGCCGCGATCCATGATCGCGATCTCATCGCACAAGAGTTCCGCCTCTTCCATGTAGTGGGTGGTGAGGATGATGGTCTTGCGGCTCGCCTTGATGGATTGCACTAGCTCCCAGAAATTGCGGCGCGCCTGCGGATCAAGTCCGGTCGTGGGCTCATCCAAAAAAAGGACGGCGGGATCATTCGCCAGTGCGATCGCCAACAGCAGCCGCTGTTGCTGCCCTCCCGAGAGCTTGCGGGTGTCGCGATTCTGTAGTTTCTCGAGCGCGCACAGCTTGATGAGCGCGTCGACGGAATGGCCGCGCGCATAGAGATTCCGAAACAGGGTCAGGCTCTGGCGCACCGTCAGAAAGTCCTGCAGCGCCGTTTTCTGAAACAGAATGCCGGAGTCTTCGCGCGAGCGCCTGCCGAGCGGTTCGCCACGGTAGCGCACCTCTCCGGAGGAGGCGCTCAGGATGCCTTCCATGATCTCGACGGTGGTCGTTTTGCCCGCGCCGTTCGGACCGAGAAGCCCAAAACAGATGCCCTCATTGACTGCGAACGACACGCCGTCGACCGCGGTCACTGTGGCATAGCTCTTCAAGAGCGCGCGGACTTCGAGAATGGGATCGCTCACGGGGCTCCACAGGATCGAAACGGGCAGCGCGCGATCCTAGCGGATCCGCGGCCCAGGCGTGTATCCGCGAAGCGTCGCCCAGCTGTTATGATCGTATTTGCAAGTCATGGGATCCAAATACTTGACTACCCTGAGCGAGATTGAGCCGTGGTCCTGACGTATCGATATCGTTTGCTGCCGCTCAAGAGCCAGCATCGCGCTTTGGAGCGGTTAATGCATTCACAGCGCGAGCTGTACAACGCAGCGCTTGAGGAACGCATCGATTGCTATCGCAAGATAAGCAAGTCGCGCACGTATGTCGACCAATGCAGGGCATTGACGCAGTGCCGACACGACCTATCCGAAATGGGCGAGCTGCCGGTAAACGTGCAGCGCTGGACTCTGAAGCGGCTGGATGAGGCGTTTCAAGGATTTTTCCGCCGCCTGAAGGCTCGTAATGGGAAGGCCGGGTTCCCCCGATTCCGTGGCAAGGGACGCTGGGAAGCCTTCGGCTTCAATGAATTTAGCGGTATTCGGTTCGATGGTAAGCGGCTGCGTTTTGCCGGAATGCCTGGAGGGCTCAAAGTGCATCTGCACCGGGAGTTGCCCGAGCGTGCGGATATTCGCTCCTGCGTATTTCGTCAGGACGGGTCAGGATGGTTCGTCTGCCTGCAAATTGCCGTCCCCACTCCTGAGAAGCGCCCCATAGAGTCTGTGATCGGCGTGGATCTGGGATTAACGGTATTCGCCTATTGCAGTGACACGGGGGAAATTCCGAATCCGCGCATTGCACGGCGATCCGAAAAGGAACTGCGCCGCCGGCAGCGCGCGCTCTCCCGCTGCCAGCGAGGCAGTCATCGCCGCCATAAAGTGCGTGCGCAAGTGGTGAAAGTGCACCGTACGATCACCAATACCTGCAATAGCTGGCTTCATAAGGAATCGGCGGGGCTCGTCAAGCGAGCCGATCTCATCGTCGTAGAGGATTTGAAAGTCGCGAACATGATTCGCCATCCAACCCTGGCGCGTTCGATTGCGGATGCATCATGGTCGCGGTTTGTCTCGATGCTGGACTACAAAGTTGAAAAGACTGGTGGCCATCTCATTCGAGTCGATCCGAGAAATACCACTCTGGAGTGCTCACGCTGCCATGAGCTCGTACCGAAGTCGCTCGCCACGCGCACGCATAAGTGCCCGTCCTGCGGTTTAGTCATCGGCCGAGATTACAATGCGAGCTTGAACATTCGCTGCGCCGGGATTGGCGCAGGGGCGCTTAACGTGATCGGTTTGCGATGAGCGTGCGCCCGGAAACATCTGCTGACTCCCGCGAGGGGGTCAAGCATATAAATCCCCCCCTATGGTCTGACGACAATCCGGCGCAGGGCTGGGCTGTGCGCGAGAGCCGTCGCGCGCGCCGTCTTGCGATCCGCGTATTTCATACCGGACGCGTTGAAGTCGTCGTGCCGGCTCGCACTTCACGGCGCGCGATTGCCCAGTTTCTCGACGGCCATCGGGAGTGGATCGAATCCAAGCTCGCCACCGCCCGGCGGCACGCCGCGGCGCCCGAGCCCTTTCCGCCGAACAGGATCGAGCTCTCCGCCTGCGGGCAGAGCTGGCGCGTGCACCTTGCAGGCGGCAGCACCCGGGTTCGGGCCCGTGCCATCGCACCTGGCATTCTGGCTCTCGCCGGCGACACGAGCGACGCACGCCAGGTGCGGCGAGCTTTGCGCGACTGGCTCGCCCGCGAGGCCCGCGCGTTTCTCGGGCCGGCTCTCGCACAGTGCGCGCGCGACATGGGAGTGGCCTATCGGCGCATTGCGATTCGCCATCAGCGCACGCGCTGGGGAAGCTGCTCCACGCGCGGCACCATCAGTCTCAACGGCTGTCTCCTCTTCCAAACGCCGCAGGTACTGCGGTATCTCCTGGTGCATGAGCTCGTGCATACGCGCCACATGAATCACTCGCGCTCCTTCTGGGCAGAGGTGGCCCGCCACTGCCCCTCGCACGCGCGCCTCGATGCCGAGTTGCTCGACGGCTGGCGCCGCGTACCCTCTTGGGTTTTCGGCGAGGCGTGAACCCTCGCGACCGAGTGGCGCTGCCATGACCGACCAGCCGTACGAGAAGTCCGAAAAAGTCGACCTGTCCGACGAGCCCATCCACTGGGATCTGGGCGCATCGCTCACCTACGGCGGGTATCTGCATCTGGCGAAGTTGCTCGACGCGCAAAAGCCGCTGTCCTACCAGCACGACGAGATGATGTTCATCATCGTGCATCAGACGTCCGAGCTGTGGCTGCGTCTTTTTTTACACGAGCTCGATGCCGTGCTCGAGTGCGTGCGCCGCGACGACCTCGACCCGTCCTTCAAGATGCTCACGCGGATCACCCACGTGCAGACGCAGCTGACGGCGATCTGGGACGTGCTTGCGACGATGACGCCCTCGGACTACTCGGCATTCCGCAATCTTCTCGGGCACTCTTCGGGTTTTCAGTCGCTGCAGTACCGCATTCTCGAATTTCGCCTCGGCAACAAGAATGCCGAAATGATCGCCGTGCATAAGCACGACCCTGCTGGCTACGAGGCGCTGGCACGCGCGCTTGCCGCCCCATCTTTGTACGATGAGGTCCTGCGGCTCTTAAGCCGCCGCGGCTATGGGATTCCTGAGGATTATCTGTCGCGCGATTTCAGCGCTCCTTACCGCGCGAGCAAGGCTGTGGCCGGCGCGTGGCTCGGCGTATATCACAACGCCGAAAAGGCTTGGGACCTGTACGAGCTCGCCGAGCGCCTGGTGGATCTGGACCACAAATTTCAGCTATGGCGTTTCCATCACATGACCACGGTGGAACGCATCATCGGCCACAAGCGCGGTACCGGGGGCACGGGCGGTGTTTCCTACCTCGCCAAGGTGATCGAGCTGAGATTCTTCCCGGAGCTGTGGCAGATCCGGACGTCAATGTAAGAAATTGTCGCTGCGGCGGCCAAACACTGCGCCTGACGCGCACATGGGTCTGAAAGCCGAAGAGACAGCTTAGCGCGAAAAGATGGCTCCGTGGGGCGAGCCCACTCCCTTCCAGCCATGCGGCCATTCACGTTCCGCGAAACTGAATCCCGTTTGTCCATCCGTGTCGCGAAAAGTGTCATCCACGCTGAGTGCGCCCGTCGTCTGATCCAACTTCAATAAGTAGAGCCGATCCTCGGGCGTATAGCCGGAGGTCACGACGAGCCGCTGCATCTTCGGGTCCCAGGCGGTCCAGTGAGAGTGGTAAACAGGGCTCAGCGTCAGTCGCGACACTTCCGTGGGTTTCGCCGCCTGTGTGATGTCGAGCACGATGAATCCATGGATCGCGAGCACGCTTTGAATCAGATAATGCCCGACGATGGTGGGGACGCCACACCAGTTGCCCGGAAAGCTAAATACCAGCTGCGACGTGGGCTCGCTGTCGCCAATGCCGGTAATCCGCTCGAGGCCACAGCCGAGCGTTTGGACCAGGACCGATCCATCGGGGGCCAGTCGGGGTTCTTCCGGACTGATTTGAGCATAGCGGTTTTCGCCCACAGCAAAATATGCGGTCTTGAGGAGTTTCAGATCGGACAGACGCCACACCTGGTACGTCACGCCGCTGAAAATGTCCTCATCGTGCATCGATGAGTTTGTGGACACGATACGGTCGAGCTTGGGGATAACGACCAGGCTATACGGCATCAATAAAGCGCTGGCAAAAGCCGGGTCCGCATTGCTCGCGGAACGGATCACTTTGCCCTGATCGTCTATCTCCACGAGGCCGCCAGAACTACCTGTCTGTCCAGCGCTTTCGTCATGGTGCGCATGCTGAAATGTCGCCAGCACGTTGCCATTGGGAAGCCGCAGGTAGGAATGCGGGTGCATGTAGCCTGCCATGTCGGTAAACGAAGTTACGACCTTGGAATGCAACGGATCGCGCACATCAAAAATGAAAGTCCGCCCAGCATCATGATCATTGGCAAATAACATCCCACTGGCCGGCATCGAGTATTCCGTGTGATGCACACGCATGGTCTGCTGATCCGTCGCTATTGTCGTCACGAGGCGTCCATAGGACGCAGAGGCAGGGTCGGCATCAATCACAGCCAGAAAATCATTGCCTTTGTGGGCTCGATCACCAGCCCAGACAAAGAGGTAATGACCGGACCCGGCCGACGTTGCCTCTTTGGCGAACACGGAAGCCTGCGTTCCAATGTAAAGAAGGACAAGTGCGAACCAGAAGCGGGGCATAGCGGCCTCTTAAGATTGCTCACAGTCGGGAGTAGGCAGGACATTGCTATATTAACCCGGGTAAGCGCCGCGAAGTACGGCGAACAGCGCGCCGCTCGGCGCCAACCTGGCAAGGTGTCGGTGCTCATTGCAGTGCGTCAGAGAGTCGGGTGCAGTGCGGGTCAATGGCGCTAACCGCCGGTGAACCCGTGCTCCCACGGGTGCGACCGCGATACCGTTCGACCTGCCAGCGTCACTCAGCGGGCCCGGATTGTGCAGACACGGGCGGGTCACTTAGGATGCTGTCATCACCCAATGTGAACAACGAACAGGCTTACCGAGGAATCAATCGATGATCAAAGTCAGCGTGATGTACCCCAACACTCCCGGGGCACGATTCAACCACGAGTACTACCGGGACACACACATGCCCCTTGTGAAGAAGAGGATGGGCGCGAGCTGCGAGCATTACACGGTCGATAAGGGAATTGCCGGTGGAGCTCCGGGTGCGCCTGCGACCTACGTCGGCATGTGCCACATCTTCTGCGACTCGGTGGAGGCCTTCCAGGCCGGCTTCGGGCCGCACGCGAAGGAGATCATGGACGACATTCCGAAATACACTGACCTGACGCCGGTCATTCAGATCAGCGAAGTCGTCGTAGGGTAAAGCGCTTCGTGACGTTAACGGCGTAATGCGATTACGGCGCTTTGAAATGCAATAGTCCCGCGCGCCCAGTTACTGCCAGGTGACGCAGCGGAAGTGCGCGCGTTCGGCTTCGCGGCGCAGTTCCTGCGAGCCGTTGATGAACCATGCTGCATCGGCGAGCTTTAGATGATCGAAGTCGCTCGCGGCGTTGGCGTAGGCGATAGTCAAAACCTGCGGATAACGGAGGCGCAAGGCCGCGAAACACCGTGTCTTCTCTGCGCCTTGACGGTTGGCCGTGGTAAGCGCCCCATCCAGGCGCTCGCCGCGCCAGCGCACGCCGGTGCAGATGGTCTCACTGAAGCCCAGCCGCCGGCCGATTTCGGGGACGTACAGGTCGGGACTTGCGCTCATGAGCACGAGCGTATCGCCCTTGTCGCGGTGTGCGGCGATCGCAGCCAGCGCATCGGCAAACGCGCCATGCGCGAGGAATTCAGGCACGTACTCTGCCGTCCACGCATCAATGACTTTGCGCGTCGAGCCGCCGAGCGCAGCCTTCATGAGAGCGGCCTTGAGCTGGCCGCGATCGACAAGGCCTGTGACAAATCCGAGTAAGGCCGGCGCGCAGAGGAGCATGCGCGGCCAGCGAGCGCGGTGCTGCCGCAGAAAGCCCGTCAGATAGGCGAGCAAGGTGTCATGGCGGCTGATGGTTCCATCCAGATCGAAGACGACGAGCGCCATGGTCGTGCTCCGAGAGGAAGCGGCTGCGGTCTTAGACGCGCAGCGTACCTAGGCTGCGCGCGCCGGTGCTGCGAGCTGCCGTAGCACGTACTGCAGAATGCCACCGTGGCGGAAGTACTCGCGCTCCTTGGGCGTATCGATGCGCACGCGTGCCGTGAAGCGGATCGGATTCGCGCCCGCGGCCGTTGCGCTGACTTCAACCGTGCGCGCCGCACCGCCATCCAAGCCCGCGATGTCAAAGACTTCGTGCCCCGTCAACCCCAGCGACTGGGCGTTCTGTCCGGCGGGGTATTGCAGCGGCAGTACGCCCATACCGATGAGATTCGAGCGGTGGATGCGCTCGAAGCTCTCGGCGATCACGGCCTTGACGCCGAGCAACATGGTCCCCTTCGCCGCCCAGTCGCGCGAGGAGCCCGTGCCGTATTCGCGCCCGGCGAGCACTATGAGCGGTGTGTGCTCACGCTGATAGCGCATCGCGGCGTCATAGATCGAGGTGCGCTCGCCGCTCGGCAAATGCATGGTGATGCCGCCCTCGACGCCTGGCACCAGGAGATTGCGCAGCCTGATGTTCGCGAAGGTGCCGCGCATCATCACTTCGTGATTGCCGCGGCGCGCGCCGTAGGAGTTGAAATCGGCAATCTTGACGCCCTGCGCGATGAGATAGCTTGCCGCCGGACTTGATTTTGCAATGTTGCCGGCGGGGGAGATGTGATCGGTCGTGACGGAATTGCCGAGAACCGCGAGCACGCGTGCCCCGCGAATGTCGTCGATCGCCTGCGCCGTCATGGTCATGCCGTCGAAATAGGGCGGGTTCTTCACATAAGTTGACGCGGCGTCCCAGGCGTAGACCTTGCCCTTGGGCACCGCAATCGCATTCCACAGCTCATCGCCGGCAAACACACTGCCATAGCTCTTCTTGAACAGGGCCGAGCTCACCGACTTGACGATGACTTCCTGAATTTCCTTGGGTCCGGGCCAGATGTCGCGCAGAAATACCGGCCGGCCGTCGCTGCCGGTGCCGAGCGGCTCGTTAATCAAGTCAACGTTGAGCGTACCGGTCAGCGCGTATGCGACCACGAGAGGCGGCGATGCCAGGAAGTTCATCTTCACTTCCGGATGCACGCGGCCTTCGAAGTTGCGATTGCCAGAGAGGACAGCACAGCCGATGACGTCGCCCGCCTTGACGGCTTCGGAGATTTCCTCTTTCAGCGGCCCACTGTTTCCGATGCATGTCTGGCAGCCATAACCCGCCGTGTAAAAGCCGAGTGCGTTCAGGTTCGCCGTCAGGCCTGCTCTATTGAGATAGTCGGTGACGACGCGCGAGCCCGGCGACAGGCTGGTCTTGACCCACGGCTGGGTCGTGAGGCCGCGCTGGTGGGCGTTGCGGGCGAGAAGGCCTGCGGCAATGAGTACTGCGGGATTGGAGGTGTTGGTGCAGCTTGTGATCGCAGCGATCAGCACGGCGCCGTCCTGCACCTCGAAGTGCCTGCCGCCGACCGTTGCCCCGGCATGGCCCGTGGCCTGCGGGTTCTTCTGTGCGCGTTCCTCGGCCATCTTGCGCTGCGCGGCCTGATAGACCACCTTCGCCGTGCGCAGCGGCACGCGATCCTGCGGGCGCCGCGGTCCAGCGAGGCTCGGCTCGACGCTCCCAAGATCGAGCTCCACCACGTCGGAATACGCAGCGGGGGGTTGGCCGTTTTCACGCCAGAGACCCTGAGCCTTGGCATAGGCGGCGACGAGTTCGATCTGATCCGCGGGTCTGCCGGTGAGTTCAAGATAGCGCAGCGTCTCCGCATCAATCGGAAAGATCGCACAGGTACTGCCGAATTCCGGCGACATGTTGGCGATGGTTGCGCGGTCGGCCAGAGGCAGGTTCGCAAGACCGTCGCCGAAGAACTCAACGAACTTATCAACCACGCCCTTCTTACGCAGCAATTCGGTCACGGTCAGAACCAGATCCGTGGCCGTCGCGCCCGGATCGAGGCTGCCCGTGAGTTTGACGCCGATCACCTGCGGAATCAGCATGGTCACGGGTTGCCCGAGCATGGCCGCTTCGGCCTCGATGCCTCCGACGCCCCAGCCCAGGACTCCCAGACCGTTGATCATCGTCGTATGCGAGTCGGTACCGACCAGCGTATCCGGATAGGCGTAGCGCATACCGTCCTTTTCGTCGTCGAACACCACGCGTCCCAAATACTCGAGATTCACCTGGTGAACTATGCCGGTGTTTGGCGGTACGACTTTGAAATTGCGAAACGCCGTCTGACCCCAGCGAAGAAAACCATAACGCTCGATATTGCGCGTGAACTCAATCCTATTGTTCGCCGCCAAGGACTGCGCGGTGCCGTACTCGTCGACCTGCACGGAGTGGTCGATCACGAGCTCGGCGGGCGCAAGCGGGTTCACGCGTTCGGGATTGCCGCCAAGCCTCGCGATGGCTTCGCGCATGGCGGCGAGGTCAACAATACAGGGCACGCCGGTGAAGTCCTGCAGGATGACGCGCGCGGGCGTGAAGGCGATCTCGTGCGACGGTGCGGCGACCGGGTTCCAGGCGAGGAGCGCCTCGATGTCGCTCTTTCTGACGTTGATGCCGTCTTCGAAGCGAAGGAGGTTTTCAAGAAGAATTTTCAGAGAATAAGGCAGGCGCGCCACCTTATCCTGCGGGAGCGCGGCGAGGCTCATGATCTGGTAATTGCGTGAGCCGGCCTTGAGCGAAGAGCGCGCCTTGAAGCTATCCATGATGAGTGTCTATCCGCGAAAAAAACGAAGCCGCGCAATTATATAACGCACGCGTGCCACCGCGGCAGGCAGGTCGCGCGCTCGCGGCAGCTCGCCTAGGCGGCGGCGCTCAAGCGGCCTCGTGATACCACGGTGTCGATGACTGCGCCACCCAGACATCGGTCGGCGTCGTAGAGCACCGCATATTGTCCAGGTGTCACGGCGCGCTGCGGCTTATCAAATGCAATGCGTGCCGTGCCGTCACCCAGATGTTCGACCCGACACGCCTGGTCGGCCTGACGGTAGCGCACCTTGACCTGTGCGCGAAATGCCATCGACGGCGCCTCCGTCAGCCAATGCACGACGCCTGTGGCGAGTGCATCGCTCGACAGGAGCGGATGGTCGTGCCCCTGAACCACCACGAGCACGTTGCGCGCGGTGTCCTTGGCGGCGACAAACCATGGCGCCTGCGTGTAGCCGCGCCGTCCGCCGAGCGACAAACCCTCGCGCTGCCCGAGTGTGTAGAAGGCAAGTCCGCGATGGGTTCCGAGCTGCACCTGGTCCGGGGTTTCGATTGCGCCCGGTGTATCCGGAACGAAGCGCGCGAGGAAGTCGCGAAATGGGCGCTCACCAATAAAGCAGATCCCCGTGCTGTCGGGTTTGTCGAAGACCGGCACACCCGCACGGCGCGCGCGTTCGCGAACCTCGGTCTTTGCCATTTCGCCGAGCGGCATCAAAGTGCGCTCGAGCTGCGCGCGCGAGACGGCATGCAGAAAGTAGCTTTGATCCTTCGAGCGGTCGTGCGCCTTGTGGAGCTCGATCCCCGCCTTCCCCTGCACCAGGCGGGCGTAGTGTCCGGTTGCGAACCAGGTGGCGCCCAGACGCTTGGCGTAGCGCATCGCGACTCCGAACTTGATCTCGCGATTGCAGAGAATATCAGGATTGCCGGTACGCCCGGCGCGCTGTTCGGCAAGGAAGTACGCAAACACCCGAGCACGATATTCGGCAGCAAAGCTCACGCGGTGCAGAGGTATGCCGAGTTCGCGGGCGACCGCGCGCGCGTCCTGGTAATCCTGCGCCGCCGTACAATACGAGTCGTCATCCGCCTCGTCCCAGTTGCTCATGAAGAGCCCCTGGACGTCCCAGCCGCGCTCCTTCAGGAGGAGCGCAGCGACGGCCGAATCCACGCCGCCCGATAGGCCGACGATGACGCGAGTGGGGGAGGGGCTCAACATGGCGCGAATTGTACGCGCCCTTTAGCTGCCGCGTGCGCGCGCGTCTACACCCGCACCGCGATGACTTCCGCAGCCGTTTTCAGGTCAAGACTTGCCACGGCATCGAGTGGCAGACGCCGGCCGGAAAGGTAGTCGTCGATACAGCGCAGCACCAGCGGGCTGCGCAGTCGGGGCGTACGCTCGATGAGCTGCGCGCGACTTAACCAATGGGTGCACACGATGCCGCAGTCGAGGGGCTGGGCGGCATCATGATCGGCCACTGCGCCGCTGAAGGCAAACCGCAGCGTCGCGCGCTCCGAGGTCGGACTGCACCAAAGATAGACGCCGAGGAAGGCCTCGGGCAGAAACACCCAGGCGGTCTCTTCGCGCACTTCGCGCACCAGAGCTGCAATAATGGTCTCGCCGTTTTCGACGTGACCTGCGGGTTGATTGAAAACGAGGCGGTGATTGATGCGCTCCTCGACGACGAGAAAGCGTCCGTCATCCTCGCAGATCGCCGCGACGGTAATATCCGGTTTCCACGCCATGGTGGACATCATAGCCGGCGGCGGTGTGGCCGAGCGATCTCTTTCAACCACGCCGGGCGGCGCGCAGCCCGTGCTCGGGCGCACTCGCGTTCCACACGGTATCGAACTCCGTCAAATAGAGCTTGGCCACTGGCGGATTGTTGAAGTCGGCTACGCCGTCCCAAGTATCTGCCCGCATGCGATACGCGATCGCTCTGTCATCAGCGATCAGATAGGCGGAGGCGCGTTGCGGTGACTGAGCCGCGACGTAGCGGATGTCGATGCAGCTCGAAAGTCGCCGTCCCATGGCCACGAAGCGATTGCTGTCGCGCATCACCCGTGTCGGCTCGACCAGCAGCACGCGCACCTTGGAGAAGCTGCGCGCCAGCACGAAATGCTTGACGATCTCGAGAAACGCCGTCTGATCATAGAGATCAGGCTCCAGGTCCGGCGTATAGATCGACATGAGACGTTGTGCTCCCGCCGCGGCGCGGTTTACCGCCTGGCGAGCTTCGATGAGCGTCGTGAAGACGATGAGCGATTCGGTGCCACGCCGCCCGCCCGACGCGGAGCCGTCGCCAGAGTCCGATTCGGGCGCATAGCGAGCATTTGCCAGCTGCGCCAGATCGGCGGTCAAGTCCGATTCGTCCCCGGGAGCATTCAAGATCGAGAGCCTGTCTTGAGCGCCTGCGCACTCGCAGGCTCCACGATCTTAGAAAGGCGTTGAACACTAGGTCGCCGATCGGGTCACGCTTTTGTGCGACGATGGCGGCGCCGTCGGCCGAAAACGCGGCGCAGTTCGCACTTTGGAGACGCTTACACCTCGAGTGCAAGCCGCGCGGCGAGTCCGATGTAGTCGGATGGCGACAGTGCCAAGAGCCGCGCTTTGTCGGTCGCCGCGATCGGCAATGTGTCAATAAATGCGGCAAGACCTGCGGCGTCGATGGCGCGCCCGCGAGTAAAATCTTTCAGGCGATCGTAGCCATTAGGCACGCCCGCAGCGCGCATCACCGTCTGCACCGCCTCCGCAAGCACTTCCCACGCCGCAGCCACGTCGGCCTGCAGGCGCGCCGGATCCGATGTGATCTTCTCCAGGCCGCGCGCGAGCGCGCTGTAGGCCACGAGTGCATGGGCAAGCGCGACGCCGAGATTACGCAGCACGGTCGAGTCGGTGAGATCGCGCTGCCAGCGCGAAATGGGAAGCTTCTCCGAAAAGTGACGCAGCAGCGCGTTGGCGACGCCGAGATTGCCTTCCGCGTTCTCAAAATCGATGGGATTCACTTTGTGCGGCATCGTCGAGGAGCCGACTTCAGCGGCGACGCTGCGCTGCCGTAGGTAGCCAAGCGAGATGTACCCCCAGAAGTCCCGGCACAGGTCTATGAAGATCACATTGAGTCCCGCGAGCGCATCGCAGTACTCCGCGATCCAGTCGTGCGGTTCGATCTGCGTGGTATGCGAGTTGTATTCAAGGTCGAGCGATTCGACGAAGGCCCGACTGACGCCGGGCCAGTCGACGCCCGGCGCTGCGACGACGTGCGCGTTGAAATTGCCGACGGCGCCATTCCACTTGCCAAGGGCCGCGACTGCGGCCCAGCGGCCGCGCGCTCGACGCAGGCGGGCGATGAAATTTGCGACCTCTTTTCCCAGGGTCGTCGGGCTTGCGGCCTGGCCATGCGTGCGCGCGAGCATGGCAGTCGCGGCCTCACGATGCGCAAGCAGCGTGAGCCGCTCATCGAGCGCATCGATCGCCGTGAGAAGAACCGAGCGCGCCGCGACGAGGAGCCGCGCGTAGCTCAAATTATTGAGATCTTCTGAAGTGCAGCCGAAATGGACCAACTCGAGCGCGCCCTCGCTCGCTCCGGCGGCCAGGAGCTCCTGCCGCACGTAGTATTCGACCGCCTTCACATCATGATTGATGCGCGCTTCGATCTCCTTGACTGCTGGCGCCGACAGGTCGCCCGGATCATGCGCCAGTTCCTCGGCGCGGCGGCGCACGGGCGCGGCGAGGACCGCATGGGGCAATTGCGGGACGGTCGCGCTGAGATGCAGGAGCCACAGCGCTTCGATGCGGGTGCGCTCACGGATGAGTCCCGATTCCGACAGCAGTGTCCGCAGGGGCTCGGTCGCGACCCGGTAGCGGCCGTCGATCGGCGAGAGAGCTTCGCCGGTTCTCATGCCGCCGTCCTCGCTGATTCAATCCCTGCCTCGCGAACGCGATAGGCGTTGCTCGGCGGAATCAGCGAGTACGACAACTTGTTCCCGCAGACGGAGGTCCGACACCTGGACCCGATCACGTGATTCCGAGCCGAATTAACGTCT
>Ga0182024_10004306_pt1 | contig 32919 bp, 28 predicted proteins | sample P32metaG_FD_120480 | JGI IMG/M metagenome (GOLD analysis project Ga0182024, IMG submission 120480) | Permafrost microbial communities from Stordalen Mire, Sweden - P3-2 metaG (Illumina Assembly) | ecosystem: Environmental > Terrestrial > Soil > Wetlands > Permafrost | place: Sweden: Stordalen... | reverse complement strand
CCGCTCGCCACCGGCCAGGTCTGGACCGGCCAGCAGGCCATCCCGCTCGGCCTCATCGACAAGGTCGGCGGCTTCCGCGTCGCCCTCATGGACACCGCAAAGCAGGTCGGAATCTCCGGCGAGCCAGCCATCGCCAAACCGGCCAGCGAAAAGAAGGGCCTCTTCGCCACCCTCACCGACGACACGGACTCCCTGCTGCCCAACCCCACCAAGCTGCTCGACCAGGCCCCCGGCTTCTACTTCATGTGGCGATAGTCAGTAGCCAGGAGTCGGCGGTGGGCGCAACCCGGCCAACAACAGGGGCGTCGTTTTCCATCCTTAAGGCTTGAACAGCCCCACTCGATCCGGCGCCTTCTGGTTTCTGTCTTTTTAGCTGACTCAATCCAACATATCCACTCATTGCGCGCGAGCGGTGTAATATCCTCCCACGCTGCTAAAGTCTGCGTGTCGGACACAAGTGCTTTTCTCAGGTCTGCAGGCAGTTGGTGAACCACGCCGCCGGAAATCTTTTTCTGCGACATAGATTTACCTAACTGATCTCGATCACCTGCTCGCTCTTCTCTGCGATCTCCTGCGCCCTCGCCGCGACCCGCCGCGCCACTTCGAAGAACGGCTTCGCCACCGCATTCTCTTCGCCCGCCAGCGTCACTGGCAGCCCGCGGTCGCCGCCCGACCGGATCGACGGATCGAGATCGACCGCGCCCAGAAACTCCAGCCCAAACTGCGCAGCCGTCCGCTCCGCACCGCCGCTCGAAAAAATGTCGATCACCTCGTGGCAGTGCGGGCAGGTGAAGTGGCTCATGTTCTCCACCACCCCCAGTACCTCGACCTTCACCTGCCCGAACATCTCAATCGCCTTCCGCGCGTCCTGCAAACTCACATCGCTCGGCGTCGACACCACCACAGCGCCCGTCAGCGGCACCGTCTGCACCAGCGAGATCACCACGTCGCCCGTCCCCGGCGGCAGGTCCACAATCAGGAAATCCAGCTCGCCCCACTCCACCTGCTGCAAAAACTGCCGGATAATCTGGTGCAGCATCGGCCCGCGCATCACCATCGGCTTGTCGCCCGGCGCAATCAGCCCCACGGAGATGAACTTCACCCCGTGCGCCGTCAGCGGCTCAATCCGGTTCTCGCCCACGATGTTCGGCTGTCGCGTCTGCCCCAGCATGGTTGGCACGTTCGGCCCGTAGATGTCCGCGTCGATCAGCCCGACCTTATACCCCAGCTTGCCCAGCGCTACCGCCAGGTTCACCGCAACCGTCGTCTTGCCTACGCCGCCCTTGCCACTGCCCACTGCGACCACGTGCGCCACGCCCGGCAACGGCTGCGGCGCCTGCGGCATCCGGCTCTGCGGCGCTCCTGCTCCCATATGTCCCATCAAAATCTCCTCATCAATCTTCTACCTCTGCCGTCATCCTGAGCGCAGCAAAGGATCACTGTAGTTGCTTTTATCGATCACGAAACAATTTACCTCTAAACATTCCACCCGCCGCCCAGCTTTGTGCGAATCTCTCTCGCGCGCGCACTCTCGCCCGCACGCAGCTCGCGTCTCCGCGCGGCATCCTCGTACCGCCGCTTCTGGTGCTCCGTCTCAGGGACAACGCACGGCACCGGCACGCTCTTGCCCTCAGCGTCCACCGCAACATACGTCAGGTACGCGGTCGACACATGCCGCAGCGTGCGCAGCCGCGCATCCTCCACCATCGCCCGCACGCCAATCTCCATGCTGGTCCGGAAGGCGCGGTTCACGCTCGCCTTCAGGATCAGCAGGTCGCCCACATGCACCGGCGCCACAAAATCCAGGTGGTCCATGCTCGCCGTCACCACCAACGCACGTGAGTGCCGCGCCGCCGCCACCGCCCCCACCAGGTCGATGAACTGCATCAGCCGTCCGCCAAACAAATTGCCCAGCGCATTCGAGTCCGCCGGAAAGATGATCTCGCTGCGTTCCGCCCGCGACTCCGCCACCGTCCGCGAAACCACCTTGCCTTCGCTCATCCTCCCATTCTAAATCCGCAAGGCTTAACAGATTTTCACTGATCTCGCGGATAAACCAATTAAGTCTCGATCCGCGCTCACCCCTGTCAATCCGTCTTGCCTTTATCCATCAGGAATCGGTTCAATCGGTGTGAATCGGTGTTAAGCCTTTCCTTCGCGCAGCCGACTACAATCACCCTATGGACAAGATCGCCGCGCTCAATGGCATCCTCGAGCTCGACCCCTCCAACGCCTTCGCCCGCTACGGCCTCGCCATGGAGCATCTCGCGCAGAGCAACGCCGACGCCGCTCTCGCCGAGTTCACCACCCTCATCGCGCACCACCCCGACTACGTCCCCGCCTATCAGATGTCCGCGCAGACCCTCGCCAAACTCGGCCGCACCGGGGAGGCAATCACACGCCTCGATGCCGGCCTCGCCGCCGCTCAGCGCACCGGCAACGCTCACGCCGCCTCCGAGATGCAGGCCCTCCGCGACGACCTCGCCTGAAGGTCGAAATGCAACCGCGGATCGACACGCATCCGTCAAGCAATAAAGTCGTGATCCGCGAAGATCCGTGGTTCGCTTTGGCCTTTACTGAATCCCCAGGTCCACCAGCGCCTTCGGGCTCGCCTCATCCGTCGCCACCAGGTTGTGGCAGACCGTGCAGTCGTTGGTAATCGTCTTCGCGTCTTTCGAAGTGTGGCTGCCATCATGGCAGCGGAAGCACCCGGTATACGTGTCGTGCCCGATGTTGTTCGGGTGCGTCCCCCACGTCACCTTCATGAACGGAAAGACATTGTTGCCGTAGATCGTCGTGATCGCCTTCGCCGCCTGGTCGATCGCACCGCGCTGTCCACTCCACACCGCCGGATACTGCGTCTGGTAGAACGCATCCAGCCCCGCAGCAATCTTCGTCTCCGCTTCTTCCTGAGAGTTATAGCTTGCCTTCAGCAGCGCGATCCCCTCCTTATGCACAAACGGCAGCGTCGCACTCGGCGTCCCCTGCCCCATGCTCTTGTTCAGCGCCTCCTCCGGTGTGGAGAAGGAATGCGCCGCGCGGTTATGGCAGTCGATGCAGTCCATCGTGCGCACCGTGACCGCCGGCTTCGCCTTAGCGTCCGACGAAAGAAACTCCGTCTCCGAGCCGTCCGCGTTCTTCTTTCCCACCCACGGGATCGTCTGGTGCGTCGCGTCCGTCGCGATGTACTCGATCCCGTTCATGTGCGCCCCATGGATCCCGCTCAAGCTGCCGAACCCATCGCGTCCACCGACATGCATCACCAGCAGCGTGCTCGTCTTCGAGTTCTTCTCGTCGTCGCCGTAGCTGGTCTCCACCACCAGCTTGTCGCCGATCTCCTTCCCCGCATCGTGGCAGTTCTGGCACGTCGTCCACGCCGGTGGCACCTTATCGTCCGCCATGATCGGCGTCGGAAATTTGTGCGCGATCACCATCAGCAGTTGCTTGGTGCCGTTCACCTTGGCATGCACAAACCCCGCCGCTCCCGGCGCGATATGGCACTCCGTGCAGGCCACGCCCGCATGGTTGGAGACGTGATAAGCGTTCCACTCCGGCTGCATCACATGGCAGCTCGTCCCGCAGAAGCTCGGCGAGTCCATGTACGCCACGCCGCGATAGCTCGCCGTCCCCAGGATCACGAAGTTGACGAACGTCGCCGCCACCACCACCTCGATCCCGCGGCGGAAGACCGGGTCCTTCAGGTCGATCTCCGGATAGACCGACGGGATCTCGCCGGTATTCTCGAGCGCTCGCCGCCGCACCCAGATGCCCACCGGGATCAGCAGCAGCCCCAGCACGAATAGCCCCGGCAGAAATAGGTCGACAATAATGCCGACGTACGGGTTGCTCGACCCGCCGTGCCCAAAGATCGACACCACCCAGAAGCCCACCAGCACAAACGCCGACGCCGTCGTCAGCGCCCCGCCGATCAGGCTGATCCAGTTGTTCCCGTAGAAGAGGGCCGGACGAAGGCCTCCCTCCAGCTTGCCGAACACAGACATGCGCTCCTCGATCTTCAACTCCGGCGATCTTCAGCTCTAGTAATCTTCAGCCCCAGCGGCGTGGCCCTACTTCCTCAGTGTCAGCATGTAGCCAATCACATCCTTGATCTGGTCGTCCGTCAGCTTGCCCGCATACGACGGCATCTTGCCCTTGCCGCTCTTGGTCGTCGCGATCAGGTCCGCCTCAGGGGCCTTGAACGCAGGCGCCGTAATCGGCGGCACGTTCATCGACTTGCCCGCCGGCCCTGAGGCCAGACCGTCCGCGCCGTGGCACATCGCGCACTTGCTCTTGTAGGTGTCCGCGCCCCCGCCCTGCGCCAACCCCGTCATCGTCGTAGCCGCCATCGCGGCCAGCATCACTCCGGTTCGTATCTTCACAGTCGTTCTCCTTTTCGCTTTCGGTATTGCAGTTGATCAGAACTCGTAGTGAATTCCGATCGTTACGTTGTTCGCGTGGAAGTTCCTCGGCGCGGTAAACCCGGCCGACCCAACCGTAACCGCCGTCAGGCCGGGGAAATTTGTGCAGGGAACAACAGCCGAAGTCGCCAGGGTCGAGGTGCTGCAGTAAGGCGCGCCCGAAGGCCCTCCCTCGCCGTAGCCGTAGTAGTTGTACTCTATTCTCCAAATCCATCCCGGACGCACCGTCCATGCAAAATTCACAAAGGGCGACTGGTACGCGGACTGCAGCGAGCCGTTTACCTCCTGCGCATCGTTGAAGAACTGGTTGCCGCTCACCGCGCTGATGTGGTAGCCGATATCGGAATGGATCTGTTTCGTGGGCGTCAGGGAAAGCGAGACCGACGCGTACTGTGTGGGAGCGTCCATAAAGTCCTTCACCGGCCCCCAGTCCGTCAACAAGCTCGGGCACAGGTTGGGCGCACCCGCGCTTGTGGTCGAGGCCGCACCCGGCAGCGTCGTGCTGGCACTGCTCAGGTAGCAGGCGTTGGTGGAGATATACACGTCGCTGTACGAGTAGCTGAAGTCCAGCCCGTAGTGCTCGTTCGGCGCCAGCGAGGCCGTCAGGCCCAACACCCGCGTGTGGTCCACATGGTCCAGCGGCCCGTCCGCCGACGCCGTGCCCGTGTTGTTGCTGTTGTTATGCCGCTCCAGGTCGTTGTACGAGCCGGAGACCGTCGCCCACGGCTTCGGCCGGTACATGGTGTGCACGCGGTAGTGCTGCAGCTGCCGCGCGCCCAGCGGCGTCAGCGCATTGTCGTAGTACGCTATTTCGGCCGACCCATTCAGCTCCCAGTGACTGGTAGGCCGCAGCGCAGCATTCAGGATTCCTCCATTCTCGTCAATGCCGATAAGGTTTTCTAAAGGACCGGTTCCGCTGGTCTGGATCACGGTGTGCGCCTGGTAGCGATAAGTCAGCGACAACGTGGCCCACGTCGTGGCGTCCCAGCTCACGGTCGCATCGTTGGTCAACAACCTCGTGCCGAAGTACGCGTAGAGCCGCGCTCCGCTGGGGTTTCCAGTAATGCTGTACGCCGCCCCAGGCACCAGCGCGCCCGAGTAGTTGATGGTCTCGTTCGGATTGGTCGGCGTGTTCGCCGTAACTCCGGGACTGATGTTCGCGTAGCCCGGCTCGTGGACATTGGAGTAGTCCACCTGGTCGGAGAGCTGGATCGGCCTGGTCGCGTCCCACGTCATCCCGTAGTCGAACGCCACCACCCGCCTCTGCGCATAGCTCGCGCCGGTAAACGTCGCCGAGCGGATCGTTCCGTCCAGCCCTGTCCACTTCTCGTAGTAGCTGGGCATCGTGCTGTTCGAGATCGAGTAGCGGAAGTCGCCGTTCATGGCTACGTTCCTCACGCTCGTGCTCTGCAAGCGCAGCATCTCCGTGGGATAGATCGCCCGCGTCGGCTGCGAGCGCAGATAACTCGTCACCACGTCGCACGCAGGATTGATGATGGGCAGACCGCCCGCAGTTTGCGGCGCCGAGAAGATGGTGTAGTTCGTGGCGCTGGTGTACGCGCTGCCCATGCTGGCCGTATTGCAGGTGCTGATGGGATACGGGCTGCCCAGCGCGTCCCAGTTGCCCAGCGAGACCGGCGTGCCGTCCGCCTCCTGCGCGATAAAGGTCTTCGGGTCCAGCGTAAAGTAGGAGTCTCCCTTGTAGTGGTCGACCAGCTCCTCGTACGTCACCTTGGTGTGCGCCACCGGCTTCCAGTCGATCAAGCCGGTAAAGTCGTCCGTGCTGTTGCGCTGATACTCATCGAGCAGGTTGTCGTTCTTGCCGATCGACCGCCCCGGGCTCACGCTCGGCCCCTGGAAGATGTTCTGCGAGTACCCCACATGGAACGTCACCCTGGAGAGCGGCAGCAGCGTCAGGCTGGTGTCCGTCATCCTCCGCACCGTGTTGTACATCACCGGCGAGTCCATCTGCTGCGTCCATGTCAGCGAGGCCGCTGTGGGAACGTTGTTCACCAGGCCGTACGGCACCGTCAGCGCCGGCACGTTCACATTCCCCAGCAGGTCGTAGTCGAAGTACTGCCGGTCGCGGCGAAAGGTCCCGGCGAACTCGTACTTGTTCCCCTTGGAGAAGTCCAGCTTCGCGAAGTTGTACGGGTCCCCGCCGAAGCCCGTGCTGAAGGCGGTCAGCGAATCGAACGGCGCCCGCTTCGTCCCCGGCAGCGCGCGCATGGTAAACGTCTGCCCCAGCACGCGCGGCCCGGAGTGGATGTTCACCAGCGTGTCGTACATCGCGCCGCTGCCGCTGATGTTTGCGATATGCCCGCCCAGCTCCGCCGTCTGGTGCACCTCATACCCGCCCTGCACCACCGGCGCTGCCGGAGCTTCCACCGCAGCCGGCGCTCCCGACGCTGCCGCTGCTGACGATCCTGACGCTGGTGACGCTGGCGGTCCTGGCGCTGCTGGCGCGGCGGGCGGCTGGTCCGCCTGGGCGAAAGCGCCCCTGCTCATCGTCAGAGCCAGAAGCAGCGCGACCCCAATCCCTCCCCGGATGAGGCGCACGACGCGGCCCGCGACGCGTGTCGCCTTCCTTGTGCGTAGCCGAAAGATCCCGCCCATCGTCTTCATCTCAGCCTCGCCGCTCAAAACCCTGGTTACTTCAACTGCCGGTGCCTCTCTTGTCCCCCGCGCTCCCATCAGCGGAGAAACGCCGGGTTCACATTGGACCCGTGAATAAAGGTGTGGCAGCTGATGCATGGCGGCCGCTCCGCCGATCCGGCGTTCATCCCGTGTACCGTACTGGCCGAAACAGGACTGTGGCACTGGTTGCACAGCTGGTTGATATTCGCCACCACCAGCAGCCGCGGGTTCTGCGAGCCGTGCGGCGTATGGCACGCCATGCACCCTTCGCCCTTCACCACAGCGTGCTCGAACACCCACGGCCCGCGCGTCTCGGTGTGGCACTTGGAGCAGATCGCATTCTGGTCCGCGAGCGACCTCACATTGTTTGCCTGGAAGGTGCCGTGCACGTCGTGGCAGTCGCTGCACTTCAGCAAACCTTCGTTCACCTTGTGGTGGAACGGCATGTCGAAGGCCGGCTTCACGTCGGCGTGGCACTGGTAGCAGAGCTTCGGCTGCGAGACCTTCAGCAGCGTCGTGTCCGCCGCCGCGCTATGCACGCTGTGGCAGCTGGTGCAGCTCACCCCGGCCCTGGCGTGCGGCGAGCGCTCGAAGTTCGGATGCACCCCTGCGTGGCAGGCCAGGCAGGTCGCGTCCACCACCTTCGGCGATGCTTTCGTCATCTGCAGAATCTTGGTCGGGTCGCCGCCGGACTCCACGTGTGCCCGCCCCGGCCCATGGCAGTTCTCGCACGTCTTGCCCTGGTCACCGTGCATCAGGGCCATCTTGATGTGCGGGTTGCTCTCAAACTTCTTCGCCACGTCCGCATGGCAGGCCGCGCACACCTCCGCGCCCACAAAGTCCGCCGCATTCGGCGCGCTCGCCTTCGCCGCGGTCGCAGCCGCCGGCTTATTCCCGCTCGCCGCAAATGCAGCCAGGCCGGGGAGCAGCGCGACCGTCGCCATCCAACTCAAAGCGCGCTTCATCGAACCTCCGCGCAAACACTCAACCAGCCGGATTCCGCCCGTGACGCCATTCGCTCACCCTGCTCCGGTTCACCCTGCTCTACATCGAGTTGCCCAAGACTGAACGCCTTACCGGCAATCAACCGTGACGCCCATCACACCACCCGGGGCCCTGAAGCACTTGTGTCGAAGGCCAGAATCCCATGAAGACCGCAGGGGAAATAGAAGAACCGCGCAAACGCAGCACACGCATTCCCGTTTGCGAACGTGTGAGATTGGCCTTGGCCTTGTGTCGAAGCTGATGCTACCGGCAACCCAGGCTGGAATCTGTGCAATCTTGCTCACCTGCTCTGCGCACAATCGAACAAACGCACAGCCCGATCAGCGTACCGCCGCCGCACCCAGCCCGCGCAGCGCCCGCAACCACTCCACCGGCGACTCCACCATCGCGTCCGGTGCAGCCGCCTCCAACCTATGCGGCGCAAGGCCGAACAGGCATCCCACCGACCGCGCGCCGCAATTGCGCGCCGTCAGCACATCCACATCCGAGTCGCCGATCATCACCGTCTCCGCAGGAAGAATCGCTGCACCGCCGCCGATCGCCGCCGCCTCTAGAACCGACGCCTCCGCCATCAACGCCAGCAGTCCCGTCGGATCGGGCTTCTTCGTGTGGAAGCTGTTGCCCCCGTAGTTCTGAAAGAAATATCTGCTCAGCCCAAAGTGCGCGCAGATGTCCCTCGACGGCCGCACCGGCTTGTTGGTCAGCACCGCCATCGCCACGCCCGGCAGCTCCGCTCGGATCTCGTCCAGCGCCTCGAAGACGCCCTCGTACACATACGTAAAGTCCAGCTTGTGTTCGCGGTAGTAGTCCAGAAAGAACTCGGCCGCCGCGCCCACATACTCCTCGTCGTGGACGTCGCCCTCCGGATCGCCCAGTGCCCGCCGCACCAGCATGCTCACCCCATCGCCGATGTAGCTCGCGATCACCGCCTCCGGCAGCGCCGGCCGCCCCAGATGCCCCAGCATCGCATTCACTGAGTTCGTCAGATCGATGCGCGAATCGATCAGCGTGCCATCCAGATCAAACACCACCAGCCGCGGGACCATCCGTCTATATTAACTGCTATGGGCAGGCACTTGGCTCTCGTGCTTTATGTGGCCGCGATGGCAGCTGTCATCGTCGCTGTCGACATCCTGTTCTTCAAGAATCGATTCTCGCAACGGCTGACCGCGAACATTGGCATCGTCCTGCTGTTCGCAGTTGGCTACTTCATATTCCTCAGGCGTCCATAGACAAAGCGCGATCGCGCTTCCGGACCACACCTGAGCGAAGCGAAGAGCCCGCCCCAAGCCTGCCGAAGCGCGGGTGTCCAGAATTTCCGTATTCGCCTTCCCCAAAAAACGAATCCGTGCAAATCCGTTCCATCCATGTGCATCCGTGTTAAGCCTCTCGCCTTTGCCCTATCCCTCGAACCCTCGATTCCACCTCGCGACCACGCGCGTCTCGCGCTCCCACCCCAGCACGCTCACGCTGCCCGTCCCTAGCGTCAGCAGACTCCCGCCCACCGGTTGCAACCCAATCCACCGCGCCGCCAGAATCCGCAGAATATGCGCATGCCCGAATAGCAGCACCCGATCCGCATCCGCCCGCGCACCCTCCGCCAATTCCAGCGCCCTCATAATCACTCCATCCGCCCGCGCGCCTACCTGCTCCAAAGTCTCGCCGCCCACAATCGGGTCCTTCCACACTGACCACCCTGGAATCTCCGCCTGGATCTCCGCCGTCGTCCGCCCCTCATACACGCCGTAGTCCCACTCGCGCAGCTCATCGTCCACCTGCGCCACATCGCCGAACCCCGCAATCTCGCACGTCTCCCGTGCCCGTTCCATCGGGCTGCGCAGCACCGCGCAAAAAGTCACCCCAGCCAGAAACCTTCCCAGCACCACCGCGCGCGCCCGCCCACGCTCCGTCAGCGGAATATCCATCCGGCTGGTGTGCTTGCCCTCCGCACTCCACTCCGTCTCTCCATGCCGCACCAGCCACAACTCTGTGCGAACGCCCACGCGTACCCTCCGCTCTTATCATCTAACCACGCTGGAGGCGCCCCGCTATGAATGACCCGCAGACCCCCGCCATCGACACTACCTGCTGCATCGTCGGCGGAGGCCCCGCCGGCATGATGCTTGGCTACCTCCTCGCCCGCGCCGGCGTCGCAGTCACCGTGCTGGAGAAGCACGCCGACTTCTTCCGCGACTTCCGCGGCGACACCATCCATCCCTCCACTCTCGAACTCATCGCCGAGCTCGGCCTGCTCGACGCCTTCCTCGCCCTCCCGCACCAGCAGATCGACAACCTCTCCCTCGTCCTCGGCGGCCAGTCCTTCCCCATCGCCGACCTCACCCACCTCCCCACCCGCTGCAAATTCGTCGCCCTCATGCCGCAGTGGGACTTCCTCAACTTCCTCGCCGCTCACGCCGCAAAGCTCCCCACCTTCCGCCTGCTCATGGAGCATCAAGTCGTCGGCCTCATCGAGGACGACCGCAGCCGCATCGTCGGCGCCCGTGCTAACACGCCCTCTGGTCAGATCGACATCCGCGCCGCCCTCACCGTCGCCTGCGATGGCCGTGACTCCACCTGCCGCACCGATGCCCAGCTCCCCGTCCACGAGACCGGCGTCCCCATCGACGTCCTCTGGTTCCGCCTTCCGCGCCGCGCTACCGACCCTTCCAACGTCATCGGCAACATCAACTTCGGCACTTTCGCCGTCCTCATCAACCGCGCCGACTACTTCCAGTGCGCCTTCGTCATCAAGAAAGGCACCTTCGCCGCCCAGGTCCAGCCCGCCGGCATCGACGCCTTCCGCGCCTGCATCGCTCGCCTCGTCCCCTTCCTCGCCGACCGCGTCCACGAGCTCACCACCTGGGACCAGGTCAAGCTCCTCACCGTCCAGGTCAACCACCTCCAGCGCTGGCACCTCCCCGGCCTGCTCCTCATCGGCGACGCCGCCCACGCCATGTCCCCCGTCGGCGGCATCGGCATCAACCTCGCCATTCAGGACGCCGTCGCCGCCGCCCGCATCCTCGCACCCTACCTCGCCCCCGCCGCATCCGCCCGCAGCCGCTTACTCAGCAACAGCCCATCGTTAAGTAACGGCAGCTCGTTAAGTGAAGGCGGCTCCTTAAGGACTGCCGGCTTCGTCTCGGAGATCAACCTCTCCGCCGTTCAGCATCGTCGCGAGCTCCCCACCCGCCTTACCCAAGCCTTCCAGGTCTTCGCCCACCGCCAGCTCTCGCGCACCCTCGGCGACCCCGCACCCGTCCATCCCCCGCGCATCCTCCGCATCCTCTCACGCAGCCAGACCTTCCGCCGCCTCACCGCCCGCTTCATCGGCATCGGCCTCCGCCCCGAACACATCGATCCCGCGCAATTCAGGCTGTAGCTCGCGTCATTTGCACCGGACGGCTAAGTTATCGTTCCAATATGGCGACCATACAACCTCATCTGAGTCCTGAGCTGCGCGCCGAACTCGAACGAGCTCACAGCTTCCATACGTTCGCAACGCAAACCTTTCCGGACGCATTCACTGTGGCAAGCGACCGTGTGAACATGCTCGCAGCGAAAACGCATCTAGCGGATGACCTTTATGGCTCCATACTGTACCTCTTGGGCGCAGGCGGACCCTATGATGGCGGGGCTTTCGCACTCCTCAGACCTCTCATCGAAGCATCCGTGGAGGCGCAATGGCAATTCTTCTGCGCAAGCGACGAAACTTTCAGGCGAGCCTACGCTGGGGAGGACGTCGATCCAGGACTGCCAAACATGATGGACGAACTTGATAAGGAGATCGGCGATTCTGTGTTTGCTGGTCTGCGTGCAAACGTCAAAGTGCTCCACGGTTTTACTCACGGCGGAATAGAGCAACTCGGACGCCGGTTTGATACCGAAGGAAATCTGCACGCCAACTATTCTGACGGAGAGAAGGTCGAGGCAATCCGTGTGAGCACATCGACCTTTGCTTTGATCAGCAGCATTTTCTGCCAAGCATCCTCCAGCGCAGCTCAGAAGGACGCTCGATCTGCAGCAATAGAGGCGAAATTCGCCGACCTCTACGGCGAGCCTGGGTCAACTAACCCCTAAATCCCCTTAATCCCCCACCATCCATGCGCCTACACAGAACCGGCATGGAAGATAGGCTTCACCATCGCTTCAATCTTGGTGGCCATCTCCTCAGCGGGAATGCGATCAGGAGTCTGGTGCCACCTTCGGGCGGCGCCAAAAATAGCCCAGGCCGCCGCCGCCGCAGGCAGCTTTGGATCTGTGCCCGGCGCCATCGCGTGCTTCTCCGCGCCTTCCTCAAACATGCCTTCCACCACCGGAATAATGGAACCCTCAAGCGGCATCTTGGCCAGATTGGCAGGGCAGCCGCTGGCCTCAGCCAGATAGTCGCAGACGCCCAGCGCAATCCCTCGCAGCGCCTCATCGCAGTTTGTGAAGGAAAGGCCGCGTCGCGCGATCAGGTCGCGGAAGCGAGCGGCTGTCATGGCCTGCAGCAGGGCGTTCTTGTCCGGGTAATGCAGGTAAAAGGTGGCCCGGTTCAGCGTGGCCTCATCGGCAATCTCCTGGATGGAGATATCAGCGAACTCCTTGCGGTTCAGCAACCTAAGTAGCGCCTCCATCAACATCTTGCGGCTGCGCAGCACGCGTGGGTCCGTGTTTTCCGCTGCGTTGCAGGATTGGGTTGCGTCTGCCATTGCACCTCTAAGCATAGCCCCTTCTCTCGCAATAGACGCGTAAACGACATTTGTCGATTTATTTCAATCGTCAACTGTCTACTAAGCATCAATTGTCGTATAGGAGGGCTTCTCACATGCCCACGCTTCTTCACATCGATTCCAGCCCGCTGTATGGACGATCCGTTTCGCGCCAGCTTACCGAGGCGTTTGTTGCCGAATGGAAGTCTTCACACCCCGATGGAACGGTCGTCGACCGCGACCTAAACGCAACCCCCATCTCCCCTATTACAGCCGAGTGGGTGGGCGCAGCCTACACGCCGGACGATGCGCGCACTCCGCAGCAGAAAGAATTGCTCGCGCTCTCGGACACGTTGCTGGCCGAACTTCAGCGCGCCGATGAGTACGTGTTCGGCGTGCCGATGCATAACTTCGGTGTGCCCTCGGTGCTGAAGCTCTGGATCGACCAGATCGCACGCGTCGGCAAGACCTTTTCCTACGCGGAGGGTGGACCTCCGAAAGGATTGCTCACCGGCAAGAAGGCGACCTTCATCATCGCGACCGGCGGGATCTACGATGCGCAGACGCAGATGGCCTCTTTCAACTTTGTCGAGCCCTATCTGCGATCGGTCTTTGGCTTCCTCGGCGTGAGAGATGCGACCTTCCTCACGACCGGCGGGACCGCCGCGCTCAACCGCGGGCAGGACCGCGATGCGTTTCTCGCCCCACACCTTCAAGCCGTGCAAACGCACGCGCACGCAATCTAAAGGAGACGCCACAATGAAGATCGTTTCTACTATTGCGCGCTATCTGCTGGGGCTTTTGTTTACGGTCTTTAGCCTCAATGGGTTTCTCAACTTCATCCATCAGCCGCCGCCGCCGAACCCGCTTGCAATCCAGTTTTTTGTCGCTACCGGTTCATCGCATTTCGCCGCATTCTTCTTCGCGGTGCAGTTGATTGGCGGGCTGCTTTTGCTTTCAGGCTTCTTCATTCCACTCGCGCTCACACTGCTTGCGGAGGAACTGTTCAACATCCTCGCCTTTCATCTCACGCTTGCGCCGGAGAGTATTGCTCCAGCACTCGTAGCATCCGTGCTCTGGGTCTTGGTCTTTCTTCAATATCGCGCAAGCTTCAAGAGCGTCTTCGCTGCGAAGCCCGCGCTACAGGAATAGAATCCGTCATCGCTTGCGGATCAGCGAGCATATCAACAGGAGGGCCGGCATATCCTATCAATGCATGCTGACGTCTCTACCTGAAGTTCATGGAATCGATCTCGACGCGCAGACCCGCTGCGCGCATTACCGGACTGCTCTCGATATCGTTGCCATCAAAATGAAGTGCTGCGGCGTCTACTACGCCTGCAAGGAGTGCCACGAGGCCCTCGTGGGCCATCCGATTGAAGTCTGGCCCCACTCAGAATGGGGCGAGAAAGCTGTCTTATGCGGTGTCTGCCGGTCCGAGATGAGCATTGAGCAATACATGGCGAGCGGACACAGATGTCCGGCCTGCGCGGCTGCGTTCAATCCCGGCTGCCGCAACCACTACGAGTTCTACTTCGCGCGTCCCGCCTGACCGGACAGGAACATGGACAGCTCACAAATATGGATTGCTCACGCGAATTTCACAAACCGCAGCGATGCTGAGTTCATGCAGTAGCGAAGGCCGGTTGGCTGTGGCCCGTCATCAAAGAGATGCCCGAGATGGGCATCGCACAGTTGGCAGGAGACAGCCGTTCGTTCCTCGCCGAAAGAAGTGTCGAGGGTCTCCCGGACATTTTCCTTGGCGAGCGGCTGCCAGAAGCTGGGCCAGCCCGTGTGCGAGTCATACTTGGTTTCTGAGGTGAACAACGCCGTTCCGCAGCAGATGCAACGAAACAGGCCTTTGTCGTGCAGGTCCCAGTACTTTCCCGTGTATGGAGTCTCGGTCCCTGCATGGCGCGTCACGTCGTAGGATTCCTTCGAGAGCATTTGCTTCCACTCTGCGTCCGTCTTCACAATGGTCTGGACGGTCTTCTTACCCTCGTTCTGCCCCTGGTCGGAATACTCCACAATCACAACATCGTGGGGTATGGCCGGCTTGGCGCTCGCCTCTACCTGCCATGTTGGAAGGGTCCGGTGCAAGGCCCAGGCTGCGGTCGCAGTTGCTCCTGTGATCACAAAAAAACGGCGCGATTGATGCGAGTTCATGTGTCCTCCATTCAGAGATGTCAGCCGAAGGTGAAGGCGAAAGCCTGTGCCTCCGGCTCATCAAACTGGATCTCAAAGGTATGTTCTCCGGTCCCCGCCTTCAGCCGGATCAGCTGATACAAGCGGTACTCGGTGATCACCCCTGCTCCATTAACGTCCGAATCGGCTCCGTGGTTTTCCCCAATCGGTTTTCCGTCCATAGTCACATGGAAATGAACGGGCTTGCCATCCGCGGCAGGGCCAAGAACAAGATGCAGGTCCCGCGCATGGAACCGGTACGCAATCTTCGCGCCCGGCGCCAATGACTGCGCAATCTGTTCACGGTCGATCCAGCGTCCGCTGAACGCCCATTCGTTTAGACGAAGCTGCGGCGGCAGCGTGTAGTTCGCCGCGATGTCGGATTTCAGCCCTCCGGGGGAAGCGAAGTGTTCCGTCCGGCTATAGCCGACGTAGGTTTCCGGAGACTCCTCCTGATCTGTGCCCGGAGGCGCCTCCACGCCCTGCCCCGAAACCGCGACGACACCCGTCGGAAGCGGTGTCTGCCCGCCGCGTTCCTTCAGCAGCGTCTGGATCCATTGCTCCGATTCGTCATATCCGCCTTCGCCGAAGTGATGGAAGCGGATCCGTCCATTCGCATCGATGAAGTAATCCGCGGGCCAATACTCGTTGAAGAACGCGTTCCAGATCGCGTAGTTGTTGTCCATCGCCACGGGATAGGTGATGCCGAGGTCGTGGACCGCCTTCTCCACGTTTGCCTGGTCCTTCTCAAATGGGAATTCGGGCGTATGGACTCCAATGACGACCAGGCCGCTGTCCTTGTACTTCTGGGCCCAGGCTTCGACGTAAGGCAAGGTCCGCAGGCAATTGATGCAGGAATACGTCCAGAAATCGATCAGGACGACCTTGCCCTTCAGTTGATCGAGTGTCAGCGGAGGACTGTTCAGCCAGGCCGTCGCCCCAATAAGGTTCGTCCCATCGTCGTCGTTGGCTGTCGTTTGCCTGTTGGGTTGTTTTGCATGGATCTTGTCTACGAGGCTTTGTTCCAGGCCCGCTGTCTTCGCCAGAGAGAGGCGCGTAAGAATGCCACGGTCGAGGCCGAAAGCAATCGCCACCACACCCAGAAGCACCGCAACTCCAAGCGCGCGGCGGACCCATTCTTCAGCGCCGAGCGAACGCTTCATCGCCGCAAACACTCGCCCACCCGCAAACAGTGCTGCCGCAAGCGAGGCCGCAGCGCCCAGAGCATAGGCGGTCAGCAGCAGCGAGGTATGGGCGCTCGGTCCGCTGATCGCTGCGCCCGCAAGGATGAGACCCAGAATAGGACCGGCACAAGGGGCCCAGAGCAAACCGGTGGCAATTCCAAGCAGCAGTGCCTGCAGCACCTGACTTCGCGGCTGCGCCTCAGTGCTCGACGTAAGCCGATTTCCCAGACGGACCAGCGGCCGCGTAGCTATCTCAGCGAAAGAAGGAAACAACAACGCCAGGCCAACCAGGGCGAAGACGACAAGGGCCACGATCCGGCCATATTGATTGGTGCGGACCAGCCACGTGCCGCCCGTGACCGTCAATGTCGCGATGACCGCGAAGGTGGCCGCCATCCCCAGCAGTAGCGGAAGCCCAGCCTTGCGGAACGGTTGATCCGCCCGCGCGAAGACAAACGGCAGCACTGGCAGGATGCACGGGCTCAGGATTGTGAGGATGCCCCCGAAGAACGCCAGAACAAAAAGCACCATCGCTCACGCACTCCCATGCCAACGACCAACTAAGTGGTGCCGGGAGGGGGGGTCGAACCCCCACGAGGTTGCCCTCGGCGGATTTTGAGTCCGCTGCGTCTGCCAGTTCCGCCATCCCGGCGCACCTTTGGATTCTACCAGCGCGAATCATAGTTAGACCGCTGCGCGACTTGCAGCGGGAGACAGCGGCAATGCATCGTCGGGATCGCGCTGCTACTGCACCTTGCCGTGCGGCCGCAGACGGCGCAGTTCGCTGGCGCATGCGATCGCATTCAGCGCCGCCAGCTTCAGATTGTCGGCCGCCATCCACAACCAGAAGCGTGTGCCCGCAGCCGACTCCTCGCCCGCCGAGGCCGCGCTCACCTCCAGCAACATCTCCGCCTGCCCCGCCGCGCTCACGTTGCTCGGCGGCTCGGCCTCCGCGCCCGTCACCTCGATGTGCTCGCCGCGCAGCGCCGCCTCCGCCTGCTCCTTCGTCGCTGGCGCCTCCAGCTCTACCAGCACCGACGCTACATAACCGTGGAACACCGGCGCCTGCACCAGCTGCAGCGCCAGCTCCGGCGCAGCCCCTCGCGCGAGCGTTGCATACTGCCGCGCAATACGTTGCTTCACTGCCTCCAGCTTTACCTTCGCGTCCTCGCCCAGCGCAGGCAGCAGGTTGAACGCAATCTGCGCGTCGAACTGCGCGCGCGGCAGTGTCTGGAAGGAGAGCAGACTCACCGTCTGCTGGTGCAGCTCGTCCATCGCCGCACGTCCATGCTCGGACGCCGGCTCAAAGACCGTGGCCGCAACCATGCGCATCGCATGTCTCGCGTGTAGCCGCTCCGCCACCAGCAGCAGCATCAGTGCGGCGGGATGCGCCGCTACCACTGCCGGGGTCGTCAGATCGGGCCGCAACTCTCTTCCGCCCATCGCAGCAGCCGACACCCATGGCGCGCGCACAATCACACCCGGCTCCGCCTCCAGCGCGCCCGTCATGTCCACGATGCTCGCGCCCGCCTGCCGCGCCGTCTTCCAATATCGCTCGGTCTTCTCCTGGTCGCCGGCGAAGAACACAAAGTCGACGCCCGCGAACGACTCCACATCGATAGCCTGGATGAAGGATGCCTCGTCGCCTGCCGTCGCAATCTGTCCGGCCGCGTCCTCATCGTCCAGTAGCGTCAGATCGGCCGCCGCCAGCGGCGATTCCGCAATCGCATCGCTCAACTCCTTGCCCGCCAGCGACGATGCGCCAACGATGGCGATCCGATATGTGCCCGTCACAGTCACAAATTCCCTTTGAGTTCTCCCAGCCGCGATACATCTCTTCCGGTCTGAATCTACTCCATCGGCACGCCCGGCCCGTACGAGCGTCGCCGCCTTCGTCCCCACGAATACGCCAACCGCGCGATCACGCCCGAGACCAGGTAGCCTAGCGCAATCACCATCAGCATCAGCTCGGAGTTCCATGCGATCAGCGCGCCAATCAGCGCAATCAGCGCGAACAGTTGGAACGGCTGCCGCTCGCCTGAGGTAACTTCCTTGGCGCTCCAGAAGCGCCAGCTGCTCACCATCAGGAAGCCCGTGAAAAGCAGCAGCAGCAGCCACACCAGCGCAATCCGCGGGTTGTAGATTGGCGAACCGTGAAAGCAGTGCACCACCGCCGCCACCACTCCCGCGCCCGCTGGAATCGGCATGCCGACAAAATACTTCTTCCCCGGCTTGCCCGGGTTGCGCGGCTGCGGATTCACGCTTATGTTGAACCGCGCCAGGCGGCTCGCACCGCAGATGAGAAACAGGAAGCAGACGAAGACCCCGGCGTGCACCACGTCTTCGCGCAGCGCCGGATACAGCGTCATCGGCAGCATCCGGAATCCCCAGATGTAGGCCAGCAGGCTGGGCGCAACCCCGAACGTAATCACGTCTGCTAGCGAATCCAGTTCTTTGCCGAAGTCGCTTGTGGTATGGGTCATGCGTGCCACCAGCCCATCCAGACCGTCGCACAGCACCGCCGCGCCGATCGCCAGCGCCGCACGATCAAAATATCCTTGCTCCGTCGCCGACCCCTGCACGCTCTGCGTAATCGCGTAGTAGCCCGCTGCGATGTTGCCCGCGGTGAACAGCGATGGCAGCACATACATGCCGCGGCTCGGATGCCGTCTCGCCGTCTCCTCCGGCCCCGTCGGTTGGGCGCTCATCGGCGGACCACTGCCCCCGAACTCGCATCCGCGGCGCGCGCGCCATCGCCCACCGGCTGGGGCAGAATCGCCAGAATGCTTGACCCGCCACGCACCCGTTCGCCTACCTTCACCTTCGGCAGCGCGTCTGCGGGCATCAGCACATCCGTGCGCGAACCAAACTTGATCATCCCCACCCGCTGCCCGCGCTCCAGCCTGTCGCCCGGCTTCACCGTGCACACGATCCGCCGCGCCAGCAGCCCTGCGATCTGCTTGTAGCTCACCTCGTAGCCACCTGCGTCGATCACCACCAGCGTCTGCTCGTTCATTAATCCCGACTCCGGCTTCATCGCATTCAGAAACGCGCCCTCGCGGTGTTCCACCGTCTTCACAGTCCCCGCCACCGGCGAGCGGTTCACATGCACGTCGAATACATTCAGAAAGATGCTCAGCCGCAGCCTGCTCCCCAAGGCCGTCTCAATCCAGTCCGCCTCTGTCACTACGCCATCCGCCGGCGAGACGATCTCTCCCAGCCCCGTCGGCACCGCACGCTCGGGATCGCGGAAGAACCACAGAAAAAATAAGGCCAGGACAACCGGCACTGCAACCCACGCGAGCGAGTGGGTCAGCAGCCACACCAGCACAGCCACCACGCCCAGCCCCAGCGCATACAGGAATCCATCACGCACCATATCCCTCTCATTATAAAGCCGCCAATCGCCGCCCATACGCACGCGGGCGTATTTGCATCCAACCGCCCCGCACAGGTAGCCTGATTTCGGATCGACATCTCCCTTATGACCCACATCTGTCTTATGTCGCGTCGCGCGCAGTGCCTCTTCGCCGGTCGCACCCGTCTGCCAGAATCCTGGCTGGCCATCCTTCTTCTTTTCAGCCTTCTTTTCAGCTCCGCCGCATCCGCGCAGAGCGTCCTTCACCTCCACGGCCATGTACGCGACACCGGCGGTCGAGCCGTCCCCTCCGCCGCCGTCACCGCCGACGGTCCGCACGGCGCCGTCTCCACCACCTCCGCCGCCGACGGCTCGTTCTCCTTCGACTACCCAGCAGTCACCGGAACCATCACCCTCCGCGCAACCGCGCTCTCTCTCGAATCCGACGTGATCGCCATCTCCGCGCCGCCCACCACAGACATCGACCTCACCCTCCATCCCTCCGCCGTCACCCAGCAGGTCACCGTCACCGCCACGCGCTCCTCGCTCAACCTGCCCGAAACCGCCAACACCGTCTACGTCCTCACCGCCTCCGACCTCACCTCCTACCCCGCCAACGCACTCGACGACCAACTCCGCCAGCAGGCCGGTTTCGAACTCTTCCGTCGCACCAGCTCCGATGTTCAAAACCCCACCAGCCAGGGCATCTCCCTTCGCGGCCTCGGCTCCACCGCTGCCAGCCGCACCCTGGTGCTGGAAGACAACGTCCCCATGAACGATCCCTTCGGCGGATGGATCCACTGGGACGAGATCCCCTCCGCCGCCATCGACGCCGTCACCCTCGCCACCGGCGGCGGCTCCGACCTCTACGGCTCCAGTGCCCTTGGCGGCGTCATCGACGTCGTCCCCGCCCGTCCCACCACCGCCCTCGCCGATGTCACTGCTCTTGGCGGAGGCCAGGACACCTCCTCCGTCAGCGTGCGCGGCGACCTCGGCAACGCGCAGTGGCGCCACTTCGTCGCCGCCGACTCCTTCCGCACCGCCGGATTCGTCCTCACCGCACCGTCCCTCGCCGGCCCCGTCGACGTCCCCGCCAACGTCCACTACCAAGCCGTCCGCACCGAGACCGACCACATCTTCGCACCCTCCAACCGCACCTTCCTCATCGGCAATATGCTCAACGAAGCCCGCGGCAACGGCACGCCGCTCACCACCAACGGCACCCGCCTCTGGCGCTATATCGCCGGTGACGACTGGGCGGCAAACTCGCAGATCACCGGCCGCAGCCGCCTCTTCGGTAGCGACGAAGCCTACCGCCAGAGCTTCTCCTCCGTCAACGCCGCCCGCACCTCCGAAACCCTCACCCGGCTGCAGCACGTCCGCACCCAGGAGCTCGGTGCCACCACCGACGCCGCCTTCGCCCTCTCACCCATCGCCTTTGTCGTCGGCGCGGACGTTCGCGACATCCGTGCCACCGACAACGAAACCCCCATCTCCGCCGGCTTACCCAGCGGAGTCGCGGACACCTCCGCCCGCCAACGCTTTGTCGGCGGCTTCGGCGAGGCCCTAGCCAGCGGCCACTCCGGCCTCTTCCGCAACACCTCAGCCACGCTCTCCCTCCGTCTCGACTCGGTCTCAAATCTCGACACCCGTACCCTCGCGCAGACCCTCTCAGCGCCCGTTACCACCACCCTCACCCCAAATCGCAACGAGTTCGTCGCCAGCCCTCGTCTCGGCATCGTCCGCCAGATCGCCTCACACGCCACCCTCCACGCCTCCGTCTTCCGCGCCTTCCGCACCCCCACCATGAACGAGCTATACCGCACCGGCCAGATCGGCGCCCAGATCACGCTCGCCAACTCGCAACTCCAGTCCGAGCGCGCCACCGGCTGGGAGGCCGGCACGACCTACACCTCACCCGCCAACCTCATCGCCCTCGCCGGCACCTACTTCTGGACCGAGATCAACCGCCCCGTCTCTACCGTCCTGATCTCCGGCAACACCTACATGCGCCAAAACCTCGGCCAGATCCGCAGCCAGGGCACCGAACTTCATCTTGACCTCCGCCCCGGCCGCGCCATCTCCGCCACCCTCGGCTATCAGTACGCCCACGCCGTCGTCACCCGGTTCTCTGCGCAGCCAACCCTCGTCGGCAACTGGATCCCCGACGTCCCGCGCGAGAGCTTCACCGCCCAGCTTCGCGCGCAAAACGCCCGCCTCGGCTCGCTCACCCTCGCCGCCCGGGCCAGCGGCCAGGCTTGGGACGACAGCGCCAATACCCTGCTCCTCGCCCGCTTCTTCTCACTCGACCTCGCCGCCCGCCACGACTTCGGCCCTCGCTGGACCGCCACCCTCATCCTCGACAACCTCACCAACCAGCGCCCGGACGCCGCACGCACCCCCATCCTCACCCTCGCCTCGCCCTTCCTCGCCCAGGGCGGCCTCGCCTTCCACTGGAGTGGTGCGGCTCCGCGCTGATGCGCTATCGTGAGGGTTAGTTCAACCGAGCCACAAACTTTTTGAATCGTCATTCTGGGCTGCAGGCTCAGAATCTCTACATCTCCAGCCTTGGCCGCTCTCCGCATCCCATGAATCGAACCTTTGCATCGATCCCGCGCCGTTGCATCCTCTGCGCCTCGCTGTCGCTCGCGCTCTTCTTTGCCATTGCACCGCATCCCGCGCCAGCCCAGCAGCCCGCGCAGCTCAACGACCCCGCCAACCTGGCCGGCGAGCGCGTCTCTCCGCCCGACCTCGCCGACACCCTCCCCATCAATCATGGCGCCCTCGCGCTCGAGCAGCTTCTACGCAAGCTGCGCACCCGCGCCTCCTTCATGCTCATCGTCGCCCACCCCGACGACGAGGACGGCGGCATGCTCACCTATCTCTCCCGCGGCCAGGGCGCGCGCGTCGCCATGCTCACCCTCACTCGCGGCGAGGGCGGCCAGAACCTTATGTCCGCCGACTTCGAGGACGCCCTCGGCCTCATCCGCACCCAGGAGCTCCTCGCCGCCGACCGCTACATGGGTGTCGACCAGTTCTTCGGCACCGAGGTCGATTTCGGCTTCTCCAAGACCAAAGAGGAGGCCTTCGCCAAGTGGACCCACGAGCGCGTGCTGTATGACGCCGTGCGCGCAGTCCGCCTCTATCGCCCGCTGGTCATCGCCTCGGTCTTCATTGGCGCGCCCACCGACGGCCACGGCCATCACCAGGTCTCGGGCGAGATCGCGCAGGAGGTCTTCAACGCCGCCGGCGATCCCACGGTCTTTCCCGATCAGATCGCGCAGGGCCTCGCGCCCTGGCAGCCGCTCAAGGTCTATGCCCGCGTCCCCTTCGCGCGCATCGACGCCCAGGGCATGTACGACTATGCCACCAGCCAGTACGTCCCGCCGCGCTTCGAGAATTATGTAACTGAAAAAGTCACAGATACAGTTCCCAAGGTCAACGTCGTCGTCCCCGAGGGCACGCCTGACCCGCTGCTCGGCGGCCTCACTTATGTCCAGTTCGCGCGCCAGGGCCTCGCCCTGCAAAAGACCCAGATCGGCCAGGGCGTTCGCACCGCTCCCGGCGGCCGCGCCGACGTCAGCTACCACCGCTACGGCTCGCGTGTCCTCGACGCGGACGGCAAACCCCAACCCAACGACGGCAGCGATGACCCCGCCCCCGAACCCAGCTTCTTCTCCGGCATCGACACGACCCTCCCCGGCATTGCCACCCTCGCACCCGACGCTCCGCCGGCACTCGGTGCCGTGCTGCAGCTCATCGACATGAAGATCGCGGAGGCGCAAAAACAATTCGACCCCTCCAACCTCGCCGCCACCGCCGAGCCACTCCGCATTGCGCTGCAAACCCTCGACACCGTCATCTCCGGCACGGAAAGCTCAACCCTCAACCAAGCGGAAAAGGCAAACCTCCTCCACGAGCTCCGCATCAAGCGCGTCCAGCTCAACAACGCCCTCGTCCTCGCCCACGGCATCACGCTGGAAGCCACGCTCGGAAAGCAATCAGACAGCACCAAGGCCATCCAGACGGCGCTGCTCGCAACGGACAAATTCGTCTCGGTCACAACAAAGGAGGCTAATTCGTCCGGCGACCCAATTGGTTTTGCCGGCGGCTCAATCGTTCCACTCTCGGCGAAGTTTATCCGTCTCGATGAAGGCGCAGTGTTTAAAACGGGGATAGCCTCGCTCAACGCTGAGATCGATAAACCACTGGCAGCAACCCGTCCTTATTTTTCCCGGAAAGACATCGAGCAACCGTATTACGACATCTCCGATCCTGCCCTTCGCAACGCACCCGCAACTCCGCCATCACTCGTGGTGGAGGAAGACCTCGTGGACAAGAGCGTTCCTTTAACCCTGATGGCGACGGTCCAAAGCAGCGGAATGGAACGCCAGGCAGCAGCTGTGGTTCCCCCAATCTCGATTGCTGTGTCACCGAGCGAGGGCATCCTCACACCGAATTTCATGGCGGCCAACCTCGATGTCGTAGTCCGCAGCAATACGCGCCAGTCCGTTGGAAAGCTGTCTTTGACCGGGCCGTCAAATTGGAACGTAGCAGATACGCGGACGTTCAGCATCGCGAATGGGAATGAAGAATATCGCGATCGGCTCTCCGCATCGCCTCCACAATATGTGCCCCACCCGCTGCCCACGTTGCCGATGGGAATTACCGCGGGCGCTACTTACAGCGTGGGTACAATTGTCACCGTAGACGGAACGCAATACCGGGAGGGTTATCGACCGGTGGGATATCCCGGCTTGGTGACGACCAATTACTACACTCCTGCGACCTATAAGGCTGTCGCGGTCGACGTCACTACCGCGCCCCATCTCAACATCGCCTACCTTCCCGGCACCGGCGACGACGTTCCTTCCGCGCTCTCCGACCTCGGTGTCACTCCGCACATGATCGCCCTCGCCGACCTCACACCCGAATCGCTTAAGCAATATGACGCCGTCGTCCTCGGCGTGCGCCCTTATGAGGCCCACCCCGAGCTCGCCGCAGCAAATCCCGCTCTGCTCGCCTACGCGCAGAATGGCGGCATTGTGATCGTGCAGTACGTAGCGCGGGAACTGCCCGCTAGCGCGGCGCCCTACCCGCTCTCACTCGGCAGCAACGAGAAGGTAGTCGACGAGACCGCGCCCGTCCAACTCCTCACACCCAACGATCCTTTGCTCACCTGGCCCAACAGGATCACAACGGCCGACTTTGATGGATGGGTAGAAGAACGCGGCCACGGCTTCATGGACACCTGGGACCCGCACTATCTGGCCCTGCTCGAATCCCACGATCCCGGCCAGCAGCCGCAGCGCGGCGGTCTGCTTGTCGCGCACACCGGCAAGGGCGCATGGATTTATTTGGCGTATGCTCTCTATCGCCAGCTTCCCGAAGGCGTCCCCGGCCCCTACCGCCTCTTCGCCAACCTCATCAGTGCCGCAAAGAACCCGCAGTTCCTCGCCGCCGCACCTGCAAAGTAGCTACTCCCGCACGCGCTTTCTGATCTCCACATTCAGCCGCTTGATCTTCTGGTTCAGCGTGGACAGCGGAATCTTGAAGTATTCCGCCGCCTCGGTCTGGTTCCAGTGGCAGCGCTCCAGCCGGTCCGAGATGATCCGCCGCTCGATCTCCTCCATCACGTCGAACAGGCTCGCGTCCGGCCGGTGGTCCAGCAGGCTCGCCGAGTAGGTGTTTCCCGTCAGCGACGCCGGCAGCAGGTCCGGCGTGATCGTCCGCGTCGTCGTCAGCACCACGCCGCGCTCCATCGCGTTTTCGAGCTCCCTTACATTGCCCGGCCACTCGTAATCCATCAGAATACGCATCGCGTCCGGCGCAATCGTCGGCGTCGGCTGTCCGTTCTCGTCGGCATACAGCTTCAGAAAGTGCGCCGCCAGCAGCGGAATGTCCTGCCGCCGCGCGCGCAGCGGAGGCAGCTCCAGGTTGATCACATTCAGCCGGTAGAGAAGGTCCTCGCGGAACCTTCCCTCCTTCACCGCGTGGCCCAGGTCCACGTTGGTGGCCGCGATGATGCGCACATCCACCTGGATCTCCTCTGTCCCACCCAGGTGCATAAAGCGCCGGTCCTGCAGCACCCGCAGGATCTTCGCCTGCATGTCCAGCGACATTGTGGCGATCTCGTCCAGGAACAGCGTGCCGCTGTTGGCCACCTCAAACAGCCCCTTCTTGGCCGCGATCGCCGAGGTAAACGCGCCCTTCACGTGCCCAAACAGCGTCGACTCCAGCAAGTCCGGCGGCACCGCGCCCGCGTTCACCGGCACAAACGGCTTGTCCCGCCGCGGCGAGTTCGCATGCAGCGCCTTCGCGATCAGCTCCTTGCCCGTCCCGCTCTCGCCCTGGATCAGCACCGTCGCCCGGCTCGGCGCCACCTGCGCCACCAGGTCGAACAGCCGCAGCATCGGCTCGCTCTTGCCCACGATGTTCTCGAAGTTGTAGCGCTGCTTCAGAGCCCGTTTAAGCTGGACAACTTCTTCTTCCGCCCTGTGCCGCCCGATCGCCGCGCGGATGTCCGCCAGCAGCTTCTCGTTGTCCCACGGCTTCTGCACAAAGTTCTCCGCGCCCGCGCGGATCGCGTCCACTACGTTCGAAACCGTGCCGAACGCCGTAATCATGATCACAGGCAACGCCGGCTGCATCTCCAGAATCCTCGGCAGCAGTTCGATGCCGCTCTCGCCGGGCAGTGCCAGATCCAGCAGCAGCAGGTCGAACTCGCTGCGCGCCAGCTGTTCCAACCCCGCCGGCCCGTCCACCGCCGTCGTCACATGGAAGCCCTCCATGCCCAGTAGCGCCTCCAGCGACTCGCGGATCGCCGCCTCATCGTCCACAATCAGGATGCGCGCCGGGCCCACTACACGCGCGTCTGCTGCAGCGGGATTTCCCGCAGCCTCTTCCCTGTTCATCGCAATCGTCGCCTCAGTCATCAACCCTCTTCACTTCCCTTGCGTCGCGCCCCAGCTCCGCATCGATAGGCTTTTACCTCTTTCGATCAGCGCTTCCTTTGTAGACTTGTGATCTCCCACTTCGTTTCATGCCCCAGCGAGCATCACCCCGGCGCAACTACACATGCACCGTGCTTCTGCCGTCGCTCTCCGCCGCAGCTTCGTTCTCAGCCGCGGGCAGCGTACTCGCCACGCTGCGCGTCGCGCCCGGCGCCGGAAACTCCAGCCGGAACGTCGTCCCCATGCCCACCTCGCTCTGCACATGCATCTTGCCCGAGTGCTCTTGCATGATCCCGTAGCTCACTGCGAGACCCAGCCCCGTGCCCTTGCGCTGCCCGTCGCCCGGCTTGGTCTTGGTGGTAAAGAACGGATCGAAGATGCGGTGCAGGTGCTCCGGCTCGATGCCCGCGCCGTAGTCCCTCACCACCACCCACACCCGCCCGCCCGCCTGCTCCGTCGTAATGAGTATCCGCGCGTCGCCTAAGCCATGCATCGCGTCGCGCGCGTTCAGCAGCAGGTTCAGCGCCACCTGCTGCAGTTTGCCCTCGTTGCCATGGATGCGCGGCAGATGCGCGTCCAGCTCCGTCTCCACGCGGATGCGCGCCGTCTTGAACTGGTGCTCCAGCAGGGTCAGCGTGTCGCGCAGCAGCTCGTTCAGGTCCACCGACGCAAACTCTGTGCCCCCTGTGCGCGAAAAATTCAGCAGCCCGTTCACAATCTCCGACGCGCGGAAAGTCTGCTGCGTAATCTTGTCCAACACCGGTCCAAACCGGCTGTCCTGCTCCATCAGCGGGCGCATCTGCTTGGCCAGCATCTGTGTGTAGCTCGAGATCACAGCCAGCGGCGTATTCACCTCGTGCGCCACGCCCGCCGCCAGCAGCCCGATCGAAGACAGCTTCTCCGCCTGCGTCAGTTGCGCCTCCAGCTCGATGCGGTCCGTAATGTCGTCCACCAGCACAATCCGCCCCACCACCGCAAAGTCGCGCGTCAGCAGCGGTGCGATCGCGATGTTTGCCACTCGCGTCTCGCCCGTCGGCAACGCCAGCCGCACTTTGTAGAAGGTGTGCGTCCCCTGCTCCCCGCGCACGCTGTCGAAGTTCGCCATGAACTCCTCGGGGAAGATAGAGCTCAGCAGGCAGCCCAGCGCTTCAGCACGCGGCCGCGCGTACATCACTTCCATCTGCGCGTTCCAGCTCTCGATCCTGTCCTCCAGGCCCACCGCGAAGATGCCCACGTGGATCGACTCCACAATATTCTCGTGGAACTCCTTCAGCTGCTCGAACTCGCTCACCTTCTGCTCCAGCCGCCGATACAGTTGCGCGTTCTGGATCGCGATCCCGATGTATCCCGCCAGCGAGCCCAGCACTTCCATGTCCTCGCTGGACAGGAAGTCACCGGCGTCCGTGCGTCCCAGCCCCAGCACCGCCACCGTGCGCGTGCCACCGCCCTCGCGGTTGGCCACGCGGCAGGGCAGATAGTAGTTCAGGTCGAGCTGTCGTACGCTGCGCCGTTGTGCGCCGTCCAGCCGCATCGCCAGCTGCGGGTTCTCGAAGAAGAGGTGGTCGTGCGAATCCGCGCTGTCGAACTCCAGGAAGCTCATCTCCAGCCCGCGCAGCTCCCCCGCCTGCAGGTTCGCCAGGCCATGCGACGCGGCCAGCTCGAAGTGCCTGTCGCCGCCACTGCCTCTGACGTCCGCGTCCTCCGCGGCCAGGAACACCGCAACCCGCGTCACCAGCAGCGTCTGCGGCAGCCGTTCCACAATCGAGTCCACCAGCGCGCGCAGATCGGTCTGCGAGTTCAGGCTGCGCCCAAAGTCGATCAGCGTCTCCCGGTAGTCGAAGCTCTTCTGGTCGAATACCCGGTCCACACGCCCCTGAATCATCCGCTTCAGCGGATCGAACGACAGCCCGATCACGATGATCGCCACGATCGGTCCCCAGACCCCGAAGCTCGGATAGCGCGTATGGATCACCTCCGACGCCATGCCTACCACGCCGAAGTAGAGCCCCGCCAGCGCCGCTGTCGCCAGCGTATACGTCACGCCGCGCTTGAAGATCAGGTCCACATCCATCAGCCGGTAGCGCACAATCGCCCAGCTGAAGGTCAGCGGCAGCAGCACCAGCGCCAGTAGCACCACCTTGTCCAGCAGCGTCGGCACCACCCACCCGCTCAGGTACGGAATCGCGTACAGCACCGTGAACGGTCCCACCGCCAGCAGCGTGCCGCGCGTCAGCCACTTCAGCTGCTGCCGCTCCAGCGGCATCTCAGCGCGCACATAGCGCGAGTGGAAGACCACCGCCGCAATCACGTAGTAGAGCGCCATGTAGCCTACGCCGATCTGATCCAGCCGGTGGCTCAGCGCCTCGGTCGCAGACCAGCGCACGATCGCCCACGCCTGCAGCCCGATCAGGAACACGCCCGGCACATACAGCAGCGCCGCCAACAGCCTTCGCAGCAGCTTCGACTGCACCTTCGCCGCCGCGTCGTCTTCCCCACCCGCGTCGTAGAAGCTCACCGCGAAGTGCAAGAACAGCGCCGGCTGCAGCATGTTCGCCGCCAGGTTGCCCCAGTAGATCACCCGGTCGAACAGACCCGGCTCACCCGTCGCGCGGAACGCATACAGCACAAACGACACCAGGCAGAAGATGAAAAAGTGCAGCGACTTGGGCGCCGTCCAGCGCCGGAACAGTACATACAGGCCGATGAACAGATACACCAGCGCAATCAACCGCGAGCCCTGCGCCATGCTGCGGTCCTGCTCATCCAGATAGACCTGCACCGGGAAGGGCGCACTCGCCGCGCGCCCGCTCGCCATCGGCCGCACAATCGTGTACGCCGCCGCATGCGCGATGCCATTGGCATAGATCGCCCGCACCTGCTGGGCCGCGCGCATCGTCGGCGCGCCGTTGATGGCTTCCAGAAGATCGCCCGCGCGGATCCCATCGCGTCCGCCCGCCGAATCCGCCGGCACACGGTCGGCGCGCAGACCGCCCTGCGCCTCCATCCACACCACGCCATCCGTCGGGAAGAACTGTGTGCCCAGCTCCTGCGACAGGTTGAAGCCCGCGAGAACGCACACCCCCAGCGTCGCAACGGCCAGGGCGACTGCGAGAATGCGCGTCTGGAATGCGTCTCTCATGAGGACACTATGTGCGGCAGAGGACTCCGCAACCCGCCGGATTCTCCCCCGCTGGAAAACGAACCAGCCTGCTTCAAGAGCAAATCAATCGCCAAATCAAGACCGCAATGAAACTCAGTAGATGCCGCCATCCAATGTTTTGTTTGCCCTACGGATAATCATAAATACTTCCATTTATTAGGGAACGATCCACACAAAGCATATACCCACAGGACTATGGCTTGCCATCCCTGCTCTGTGAATTACCCGCGGTCGTTCGTCCCAATTCTGCAAAACGCTTTTGCCCGATAATGGCCTGATAGTGTTTTAGACTGCGAACTCCAGCCGAGGTTTAGTGCAGCCGACCCCATAATGCCGCCCGCCCCCATCTCCGCCCTCCCCGCCGACTTCAACGACTTCCTCGGCAACACTCCCGCCGTCGAGTCCCTGCGCGCCGCCATCGCCGCCGGCCGCCTGCCCCACGCCCTCATCCTCTCCGGCCCCGCCGGCGCCGGCAAATACACCCTCGCGCTCATGCTCACCATGGCGGTCCAGTGCCTGCGCCAGCCACGCGATCTCTGGTCCAACGGCCAGACCCTCGCCGGCTTCTGCGGCCACTGCGCCAACTGCACCCGCATCGCCTCCGCCGCCAACCTTGAAGACCAGGTCGCCGCCGCCGTCCTCGCCCGCGAGGAGCTGCGCGAGACCGACAAGAAAGACACCCGCGTCCTCATCCAGCCCCACCCCGACGTCCTCATCCTTCCGCCCGACCCTCCCCAGCTGCTCATCAAGCTCGGCCAGGTCCGCACCCTCATCGACCGCGCCCACTACCTCCCCGCCGAGGCCCCGCGCCGCATCTTCATCCTCACCTCCTCCGCCATGATGAAGGAGGCCGCCAACTCCCTGCTCAAAATTCTCGAAGAACCACCTGAAACCGTCCACATCTTCCTGCTCGCGGAGAACCCCGGCGAGCTTCTCCCTACCATCCGCTCGCGCTGCGCCCTCGTCCGCCTCGGCGCTCTGCCCACCGAGGAGATCGAGTCCCTGCTCGCCTATCGCCGCCCCGATCTTCCGCCTGCCAGCCGCTCCCTCATCGCCCGCCTCGCGCAGGGAGCAGCGGGCCGCGCCCTCAGCTTCGACCTCGATGCCTACGCCGCCGCCCGCGCCGACGCGCTCATCTTTCTTCGCAACGCCGCTGCTGCTCAAGGCTCCGCATCCGCAAAGGGAGACCTCGACCACACCGCGCTCTTCAAGATGACCGAAACCTACCGCAACGGCGCCGACGGCCAGCAGAAGACCACCGTACTCCTTCGCGCTCTCTCGCTGCTGCTTGAAGATCTGCTGCTGCTCCACGCCGGCACACCCGAGCTCGTCCGCAACATCGACCTCCGCGCCGAGCTCGATCGCCTTGCTGCCGCTCTGCCCTTCGCCTTCATCGAGCGCGCCAGCCAAGCCCTCGATCAGGTCCAGTCCGGCCTGCGCCGCAACCTCCTCCGCTCGCTCTCGCTCGACGCCTTCGCCGCCTCCCTCACCGAAGCCCGCGCCTGATCGAAACCCGTATTTGAGCTAAACCCGCAGGATAGTGAGATTCGCCTCATCCCGAAACCTTCCGTTTGCAGCCATACGCCAGGCTGGGCAAAATTGCACGAAGACGCTACGGGCAAAAGATCCTTCGAGCAGATGGAGTTATTCAGAGTGGTCCTGCATCTTACGGAGTAGTGTCCACAGCTTCCCTGGTCCACAGTGTCCCTGGTCGGTTTGACCGGTTCCGGAGTGCTCTGTGCTGTACGTCATCCGAAAGAGGAACCGCGTGTTGACTCTTTACCTTCGCTACACCTTCGATCCAAATAAGCGCGCCGCTTACGAAGCCTACGTCGCCGCGGAGATGGAACCGATCACTCGCAGTGGCGGCAACATCATCGGCTACTTCCTGCCTACGGATTACGCGGGGCCAACGAACGTGGCCCATGGGCTCATTGAGTTTCCGTCGCTTGCCAACTACGAGCAGTACCGGCATATTCTCGCCGAAGATGCCGCACATAAGAAGAACAACGCGGAACTTGAGAGTAGCGGCGCCATCCTTTCCATTGTCCGTTCGATCGTCAAGCGTGCCTGAGGCAACGATTGAGGGCCGGCTTGACTACTCGTTTTCTTCTGCGCTATCCGCACAATATCGATTGAGGAGAGACCATGATTTTGAAGTGTCCTATTGCGGGATATATGTTCGGCGAGAATTCGATGCCTGCGTCGCCGGTATCTCTGGAAGAGCTTCACAAGCTGGAAGCGGCAGCAGGTTGGAGCGACGACGACGCTTTGTGGCTGAAGATCGCGGCTGAGACGCTGGTCCCGCAGGCCGAGGCGATCGTTGATAGCTGGCGATCAGTGATCGGCAGTCTCCCTCAACTCGCCGCATCCTTCGTGGGTCCGGATGGAAAGCCGGACGATCACTATAAGTCCGCCATCCGGCTCCGCTTTGTGCAATGGGTCTCCGACATTTGTCTTCAGCCGCATGACCAGAAATGGTTGGACTACCAGGAAGAGATCGGCCTTCGTCATATGCCTGCCAAAAAAAATGTGACAGACAATGCGCAAACGCCGCCAGTGGTCCCTCAGCGTTATCTGCTTGGATTTACAGCGGTCGTCATCACGACGATCCGGGGATTTCTCGCCGAGAGCGGGCGGTCCGAGGAAGACATTGTTCGCATTCAGGATGCCTGGACCCGCGCTGTCTTGCTTAGTGTGACCTTGTGGTCTCGTTCGTATGCGCAGGAAGGTCTCTGGTAACCCGTCATGGATGAGGTGTCTCCGTCGAACGGGTAGATCTGAATCATTCTTATCAGTAGCGACAAGTCGGGTTGTAGGAAGTGAACGTTTGTAGGAAGCGAGCTATGGGCCGCTTCACGAGCCGATCCGCCTGGCTACTCCGCCCGCGCCGCCTTCTCCAGCCGATCCCGCACCGCCTCGCTCAGCCCACCCATCGCCGGGACCGGGCACACAATCGTCTTCACCCCGCGCTCGTCCAGCATCCGCAGGCCAAAATACAGAAGCCGCGCCAGCGTCTCCGCATCCTTCCACGGCCCCCAGCGAAATACCATCCCCGCCGCGCCCGCGTCCCAATCGTCCGGCAGCATCACTCCCACCTCCGCACCGTTGTGCTTCGCAATCTCCTCGCTAAACTCCCGCCGCCCATTCACCAACACCAGCCGCGCCCGCGGAGCGTAATGCCGCATCCCCATCCCCGGCGAAGGCAGCGCCGCGGCCGGATTGGAAGCCTTGACCCCATCCAGCTCTTCCGCCCCCGCAACCACCCGCACCTCGCCGCCAATCACTCCGGCGATCATCTTCGCCGTCACCGCGCCCGGCCGGTAGAT
>Ga0182024_10004305_pt1 | contig 32938 bp, 34 predicted proteins | sample P32metaG_FD_120480 | JGI IMG/M metagenome (GOLD analysis project Ga0182024, IMG submission 120480) | Permafrost microbial communities from Stordalen Mire, Sweden - P3-2 metaG (Illumina Assembly) | ecosystem: Environmental > Terrestrial > Soil > Wetlands > Permafrost | place: Sweden: Stordalen... | reverse complement strand
TTACACCGCGATCACGATCAATCAGTTTGGACCCGATGGCGTGACGCCGCTGGTGGCCGACAGCACCATCTATCCGGATGCGCAGCTTTATCTCCTCAACGGCGATCTCGAAGTTGTGCCCGAGCCCGGCACCTGGGCGCTGATGATCGGCGGCTTGGCGTTGCTGGTCGTAATCCAGCGCCGCAGGAACAAGCTGAGTTGAGATTGGAAGTGGACTTCCCGATCGGGCTCCTTCGTGAAGTGTGGCCTTCCAATGAAGGCCACACTTCATCTTTTTCCTTGAGATAAACCCATGACAATCTTGACTTCCACTTCTTCCATATCCCTTGAAAACCGTGTCCTCGGCGGCTGGTGGGGAAAGTCAGCCGGCGGTACCCTGGGCCTTCCCGCCGAGGGCAGGACCGAAAGGCAGCACTATAGTTTCTACGATCCAGTTCCCGAGGTGGTGCCGCCCAACGATGACTTGGAACTCCAGCTTGTCTGGCTTGACCGGATGGAAAAGCATCGCGGGCCTCTTACGGTCGAGACCATGGCTGACGCCTGGCTGTCCCACATCCACTACATGTGGGATGAATACGGGCGCTGCCGCTGGAATCTCCGCCGCGGCGTTCCGGCTGCCTTGGCCGGTGTCTTTGAAAATCCTTTTGCCTCGAGCATGGGGTCCCCCATCCGGAGTGAGATATGGGCGATTGTGGCGGCTGGAAACGTGGATTTGGCAGAAAAATTCGCTCGTCTGGACGCGATGCTCGATCACGGTGCGGAGGGGATTGCCGGCGAAGTATTTTTCACCGTGCTCCAGACCCTGGTTTTGAGCGGGGTGCCCCTGGAGGATGCGCTGAAGGAGGCGTTGACGCGCACTGATGTCGCGACGGAAACGCGTCACGGGCTCGACCTGATTCTGGCCCTGCATCGTAAGGGGACGGAATGCTGGGCGGCCCATGAGGCGCTGTTACGGGCTCATCGTCATGAGAATTTCACCCACGCGCCACTCAACGTAGCGCTAACCCTCTGGGCGCTGCTTTATGGTGACGGAGATTTCGGGGAGACAATTCTTTTGGGCGTCAACGGCGGTTACGATACCGACTGCACGGCGGCAACGGCCGGCGCGACCCTTGGCTTCCTCTATGGGGCCCACCGACTGCCGAAGAAGTGGACAGTTCCACTGGGTGACGGCATTGCGATCGGCGAGGGAATCATTGGAATCGACGCTCCAACGACCCTCGGCCAACTGACGGAACGGAGCCTTGCCCTTCGTGCCCGCGCGGCGGAACTGACTCCGCTCCTGCCGGAAAAGCCCGAGCAAGTCCCCGCGCTGGCTTCGCTTCCCGGAACCATTTCGATCGCGGGCGGCAATGCCAGAATCGCTTGGTCGAATGGGGAGTTGCCTCCCGAGATCAAGGCTGAGGGAAAGGCTGCTTGGGAGTGGACACCGGGTGCCGACATCGGAAAACCGTTTCGACTCTCGGCTCTAGCGCGCGAAGGAGCCAGGCTTTGGATAGACGGAAAGCTTCTGATCGACTGCCCGGCGCGATTGCCCTTTGTTCCGGCAACGCACCGTTGTCCCCATGAAAGTGCGGCTGTCTTCACGCCGTCGAAAGATTCTTACGAGATCCGCGTGGAGCTGAATTCGGCGAACCCTTGGCAGGAAGCGTCCATCTTGCTCGCCGATGCGGCTCTTCACATCGCCCCATGGAATGGCGAGGCGCTACCGCACCGGGCTCATGTGTCAGATCAGTTGAAGGTGGGACAATGAGAAGCCGGACTATAAAAGGAACGCGGTTGGCTGCCAAAAAAGTTTCCATTTTAGCGAGCATTGGTCGAACAAACCCGGGATGACAGATTTTCTTAAAGAAGCTTTTTCAGCAAATTCTTAGAGTAGGTACTTAGACCGGAACTGCTCCGACGTAAAAACTGGTAACCTGAGCGTGTAAATTGGGTTCATTTGGAATCCATTGGATCAATTGGGAATCTGATACGCATGTGTCTTACCTTGGAGACCGATTGCTTTAAAAAGCCATGAAACGCTATGCAGGGTGGCGAAAATCAATCCGCCGCGCGTGTAACGGTCTGCCCTACCCCTAAGCGCTCTGCGGAAGTAGTTCGCAGGGTCTGCTGGACTCTATGCGTGTGACTTCGGCCCGGATTGGGCCGAAGCACGCCGTGCAAATTCTTAGGCCGATTTCACGCTGAACCATGCTTTGCCGGCCTTGGGCGTGACCAGTTCCCGGTAGTAGGCAAAGATAACTTCCGGCGAATTTCCTGCTTCTAAAGCAACCCGAGCTGTGTCGTGCAAAATGGCCAACCGATAGGAAATGAACGAATGACGCAGGCCGTTCTTTTCCCAAGCGAAATCTTTGCAGAACCGGGCCAAGGCCATTTGCGGACGTTGATGGACGCAAACCGGTCCAGAGGGTTGCAGATAAGGTTTGAGCCATGATTTGAGATTGGGCGCAATGGGGACTAAGCGCCGCTGCCGGGTCTTGGCCTTGTGTGCGGCGACCGTAATAAAGCCCCGTTTCAGGTCGATCTCGCTCCAGTCGAGCCGTTGGAGTTCTGCCATGCGCAAACCCGCGAAAGCGCCAAGCGCAAGGAATGGCTTAAGGGTGGCGTCCGCTGCATGCAAAAGCTTCGCCATATTCTCGGGAGTGAAGATCGAGACGGCTGCCTTGTCTTCTTTGTACCGAACCATCGCGGGGAAAGGATTGGCTCCCTTGATCAGAAAGCCCCGTCCCTCGGCCCAATTGCCGCATGCGACCAACATGGTTCGCATTCCGTTTTTGGTTTTCGGGCCAAGAACAAGGCTACCCATCCAAGCATCGAGTTTCGCCGTGGTCAAATCGGGCAGCGCTTGGTCACGAAAGGCTTTTGCAAGCTCTAACAGAGTCTTGCGGCATTGACTCGCATAGTGTGCGGTAAGTCCCGATTGAAGGCGGGAAGCTGCGAATTGCTCCGCGACTTCCGGTAGGGTCAGCCGAGGCAAATCCGCGCGATTATGTTTCAAGAAAAACTCCGCTGCTTCGCGCAGAGAGATTTTTCCGAGCTTTGCGACCGTCTGGGCATGTTCTTGTACGGCGACATGCAGGGCGTAGCCGGGAGCCAAAACCTTTTGAGCCGCCACGAGACTTTCGAGTTCCGGTGTGGCCAAAGCACCAACCGTCTTCGCATCGATAGCTAACCCGCCAAGGATTTGATCGGCGATGCGCTTGGCATGGCCTTTGTCGGAGAAGTTCTTGAGGACACGCCTGCCGCCCGCATAATAAGCCAGTTGAAAAAGCGGCTTCCCGCGATTAACCGAGCTATAAAGTTTGACCGTCTGCTTTCCGTTTGTGATGGTTGTCGCCATATACTGTATGGCGGGATGTCAACTAAATGCGTTTGCTATGGAATCCGCTATGCAGAGGCCAACGACTCACCTAAGTTATTGAAATTAAACGCTTCTGCTACGGTCTATGACCGCCGACGGAAAGAGAAAGCGTATTGCCTGTCCATCGGCGGTCATAGACCGCCGCTACAGACTGAGGCACATCGTCGCACGGAGTGCGACGGCTATCTCGGCTTGACCCGCTTCTTTCGCCTTTCATCCTGGGATTAAGCTTCGTAACCTCTACACCGATGGAATTCGAATGGTCTCTTTACAAATCGAGCAAGCTTTCACCGGAAGAAATATCCGAAAGTTTCGAGGATCCATTTAGTCTGCGCCTCCTGCCCGATTCGAATCGGTTTGCCGTGCAAAACCGTTTTTTCAGCATCGGCTGCAGCAGTAAAGGGGCGGCGATTTTTGCCGTTTATACCTCGACGGGCAAAGTCGTCCGTGTCGTGTCCGCCCGCCTGATGACAGAGGAAGAGACTTATTTTTACGAGCGCAAGGGCAAGGAGAACCTCTAAATGAGCCTCACTGTCGTCAACGATTGGGATGCTGTCCCACTTTTCACCAACCTGGAGGAGGAAGCCCGATTCTGGGAAGGCCATCAGATAGCCTTGCGCCTGATGCAGACCTCGCTCGTCAGCACCGATACCAATGAATCAACCACCATCACTCTCCGGATGGACCCGCGGATGCTTTCCCGCCTGAAACGCCTGGCGCGTCAGCGCTATCTCAATTATCAAAGCATGCTCAAACAGTGGGTGGCGGAACGATTGGAAAAGGAACTCGATTAGGGGTTGCAACCGGAAAAAAGCGGAAAAGCGCTCGCGTAAAAGTCGCAGGTGAGGTAATTTACGTTTAAGGTGTAAAGTTGTATCATACTCACTCTCCCATGAAACGATCTCTTGCTCGTCCCCGCTTTTCCAAGCTCTCCAGTTTTACCCTGATCGAATTGCTGGTGGTCATAGCCATTATCGCCATCCTGGCTTCTGTCATCCTCTACGCTGGCGGTGCGGCCCTTAAGGCGGCCAAGCGGGCAAAAGCCGCTAACATGATGACTCAGATCCAGACGGCTGCCTTGGGTTATTATACGGAATACAGCGTTTATCCCGTTGGTTCAGCCACGACATCTGCGACATCTCCGGCTAATATATCGGATAGCGATTCGTCCGATTGGGGAAATCTGATGTACATTTTATGCGGCAACATCAATCCCTCGACTGGTTTGTCCACACCTGCCGTAACCGCTCTCACAAATTCGCGTGGTATTTCCTTTTTGACCTTTAGAACCACCGACGTGGATGCGAACAACGCTCCCTTGAATCCTTTGCCTACCGGTACCGAAATCTATTTTAATATCGCGATGGACGCTGATTATGCCGGTGTTCTGGGCACTACTCCCAGCACGTTCTTAAAACTGCCGAATTTTTCCTCAGGTACGACCAGCGGCTTTACGGGGACTACTTATGGTGGATCATCCACGGCGGGAGTTGCGGTCTGGGCCAATTGCAACGGATCGACCTCCAGTGCAAATGCAAATTTCTGGGTGCACACCTACTAGGTTTTTATGCCGGAGATGACCGCATTGGGCAGGATGCTGCGAAAGAAGCGATTGGCTTCTTTTACCTTGATCGAGCTTCTAACGGTGATGGCGATTATCATCATACTGGCTTCTCTGATGCTCTTCGCTGGGAGCGGAGTGATCCAAAAAGCCAAACGCAGCCGGGCCTCCAGCGAGATTCAGGCCTTGGCCACCGCCCTCGAAGGTTACAAAACCGATAATGGCATTTATCCTCCGTCCGATGGGACGCTGCTCGGCACGAATACTCCATACTCATCGCTTGATGGAACCAGCACAGCCTATCTGACGAATTCGCAACTTCTTTACCAAGCTTTGTCGGGACAGACTAATTATAACGATACCCATGCTGCAGGAGTAAAGGCATACATGTCCTTCAAAATTACTCAGGTCGGCAATTACAATGCTGCCGCCGGAACCACCGGCTCCGGATCGAGCTATGTCAGGGACCCTTGGGGTTATTCTTATGGGTATTCTACCGGTACCATTGTTGGCACGACCACCAACTGCCCCTATAACGGCAGTGGCTTCTTTGATCTCTGGTCCACAGGAAGCGTGTTGCAAGCCCAAGTGAGTACAACCCCTTCGCTTACGAACGCCTGGCTCTCGAACTGGCAGTAGACTTTTCGGGTGACCCGGACTACTTGTTGTCCGGGTCGTCCCGCCTTGGTGGGACGACAGGAAGCGATTCAAAGTGCGACGGTCATCGACCTCCGCCACAGGATTAAGTTAGAGTCAACGACCATCATGGCCCGCATCGCCCGCGTCGTTCCAGAAGTCTCCCTCGATCGCGCCTTTGACTACGAGATTCCGAAAGAACTCGATGCGCAGATCACGCTCGGTGCGAAGGTGCGGGTTCCTTTTAAGTCACGCGATCTTGTCGGTTATGTGGTCGAATTTCCAAAAGAACCATTCACGGGCAAACTCAAGCCAATCCGGGAAATTCTCGGTCCGCGCGCTTTTCTCCCCGCCATCCTCATCGAGCTGGCTCAATGGATGGCGCAATATTATTGCGCCCAACTCACGGTCGCATTGATGAGTGTCCTGCCCAAGGCGGTGCGCCGCGCCGATGCCGCGTTCAAGCAACGCCTCTGGGTTGAGCCGCTGACGGCCACGCTTCCGGAAGAGACTGCGCTGGCCCTGAAAAAAGCCCGCACCCAGATGGCGGCCTGGGATTACATCCAGCAAAACGGCGCCGGCTGGCTGGCTGATTTGGGGCAGGTATGCAGCACAGCGGCGTGGCGCGGGCTGGCCGAACGCAATCTCATTTCCATCGAAGCCCGCACGCAGGACCGCGATCCTTTTCTTCACACGCCCGTGGCCGAATCGATTCCGCATGAGATGAACGCGGAGCAGCAAGCCGCGCTGAAGGTGGTCCGGGAGGAGATTGCCGCCGAAAAGCCGCGCGTGGTGCTTCTGCATGGCGTCACCGGAAGCGGCAAAACCGAAGTCTATCTTCAGGCCATCGCGGAGGTGCTTGCCTCGGGCAAAAGCGCGCTCGTGCTCGTGCCGGAAATCGCGCTGACGCCGCAGACCGTGGAGCATTTCCGCGCGCGGTTCGTCGGGCAGAAAGTCGGCGTGGCCGTTCTTCATAGCCATCTCTCATCCGGCGAGCGCCACGACCAATGGCAGCACATCCGCTCCGGACGCGCCCGGATCGTCATTGGCGCGCGCTCGGCGGTTTTTGCGCCTCTCGACGATCTCGGCATCATCGTCGTGGACGAGGAGCACGAGCATTCCTACAAGCAGGAGGAATCGCCCCATTATCACGCGCGTGATGTCGCCGTGATGCGAGGCCATCTCGAACGCGTGACCGTCGTGCTTGGCTCGGCCACGCCGTCGCTCGAATCGTATCACCACGCGAAAGAAGGAAAGTATCGCCTGGTCGAATTGCTCCAGCGCGTCGAGGAGGGACAGATGCCGGTGACCCACGTTCTTGATATTCGCTCCACAAAAAAAGGCGAAGCGCCCGTCCTTGTCGCGCCGCGCTTGATCGAGGCGATTCAGGCGCGTCTCGACCGTTCGGAGCAGGCCATCATTTTCCTCAACCGGCGCGGCTACTCCTCGTCGCTCCAATGCCCGCAATGCGGCTATGTCGAGATGTGCCCGAATTGCAGCGTCGCGCTCACGTTTCATCGCCGTGCGGAAAAGCTTCGCTGTCATCTCTGCGATTTTTCGAGCGTTGTGCCTCATGCGTGTCCGCAGTGCGGATTCGCGCCCTACAAATATTCCGGCAGCGGCACGGAAAAAGTGGAGCACGCGCTTGTCGAGGCTTTTCCGAAGGCGCGGATCGAGCGGATGGATTCTGACAACATGAAGGGCAAGGACGCCTACGCGCGGACGCTCGGTGATTTTGCCGAGGGAAAAATCGATATTCTCGTCGGCACGCAAATGATTGCGAAGGGACTCCATTTTCCGCGCGTCACCTGCGTGGGCGTGATCAACGCCGACCTTGCGCTGCAAATCCCCGACTTCCGCGCCAGCGAGCGGGTCTTTCAATTGCTCATGCAGGTCTCGGGTCGCAGCGGACGCGGGCAGGTGAGGGGAGAGGTCTTCGTCCAGACGCGCGTACCGTTTCATCCGGCCATCCAGTTCGCGCGGCATCATGATTACACCGGTTTCGTGGAACAGGAACTCGAATTCCGCCGCAGCCTCCATTATCCGCCCTACGAACGGTTTGTCCTCGTCACCGCGCGCGGTCGCAACGAGGAGAAGACGCTTTTCGTCATTGAAAATCTCGCGAAGGAAATGGAGCGGCTCGATTTGCCGGAGACCGAAATCACCGGACCCGCGCCCGCGCCCATCGCGCGCATCGAGGAGCGCTACCGGTTCCAGGTTTTTCTGCGCACGCGACGGATCATGGCGGTGACGCCGCGGCTGCGCCCGATCTTCATGGACCGCGCGTGGCCGGACGACATCCGCATCACGCTCGATGTTGATCCCGTGGATTTGTTGTAGCGGCGGTCTATACCGCTGACGAAAGAGAAAGCGCATTGCCTGTTCTCGGCGGTCGTAGACCGCCGCTACAATATCGACAACACGGCAACGACGCGCTTTCCTGATAGCGATGTTCGTCAAGCTCCTCAAGTTTGTCATCGCGCTGGCATTGGCGCCGCTCGTCGCGGGCGAAATCTGGACGCTCATCGATCTGGCGCGCGCCGCAGTCTCGGCCGGCCAATGGTCTGAGGGCTGGGCGGTCAGCTTCGGCGCGGGCTTCCTGACCTGGTTGCTGATTTTCTTCCTCTTGCCGCGGACCATGTGGCTCTACGTCCTCGGACACGAATTCACCCACGCGCTGGCTTCGATGCTGGTGGGCGGGAAGATTTCCTCCTTCCAGGTCAGCGCGAAGGGCGGCCATGTCGTGACCGATCGCGTCAACTGGTGGATCACGCTCTCGCCCTATTTCGTCCCGATCTATGCGCTGATCTGGATGGCCCTCTGGCTCTCAGTCGATTTCTGGTATCCGCTCAAAGCTTACCAGCCGATCCTCTATTTCGGCCTGGGAATTTTCTGGTGCTTTCATCTCACCTTCACCACAAGCATGATTCACCTGAGACAAACGGATCTTTCCAGCCAGGGCCTGTTTTTTTCGGTCGTTATTATTTTGCTGATCAATCTGGTCTTCTTCCTCTTCCTGTTCAGCCTCCTCGCGCATGACATGACGATGGCGGGTACGGGAAAACTCTTCCTGCACCGGGTCGGGCAATCGTATCTCTTCGCCGGGAACGAAATCACGCACAGCGCGGCCTGGGCTTGGGGATTTTGGCGCAACTAGTGAAGTTGAATTGGGTTCAACTTATTAACGTGCGCATGTCATCTCAAGTGACAAGCGTCTCGGTTTTCGCGTAAAATTTACACTGTCACATGAATACCCCTCGCCAGGAACTTGAAGCCCGCGTTGCCAGCGCGGTGGGAAAACTCTTTTCGCCCGCGCCGTCCGCGCCTTATGTGCGCCCCTGCCTCGATTCCCGTCACGGTGATTTTCAAACGAATGTGGCGCTCGTTTTCGGGAAACTCATGAAGGCGAATCCGCTCGATCTGGCGCGCCAACTCGCCGAGGTGGTCTACGTTAAGGACTTGGCGGAAAAACCGGAGATTGCCGGCTTAGGTTTTCTCAATTTCCGGCTCAAGCCCGAGTACATCGCGCAGCAGGTCGCCGCTCGTTCGGGCGATGTCCGGCTTGGGGTCGCAACCGTATCGACTCCTGAGACCATCGTCATCGATTACAGCAGCCCGAATATCGCCAAGGAAATGCACGTGGGTCATTTGCGCAGCACGATCCTCGGCGATGCGCTGGCGCGGATTTATTGTTTCCTCGGGCACAAGGTCATCGCCGATAATCACCTCGGCGATTGGGGCACCAGCTTCGGCATGATCCTGCTTGGCTACAAGCGCGAGGGCGATCCCGAAAGGCTGATGCTGGACCCTTTCGGCCATCTCGAAACGATTTACCGGAAGGTTCAGGAGGAAGCCAAAGCCGATGAGAGCGTGCGTGAAGCGGCCAAGCGCGAATTGGTTTTGCTCCAGGCCGGCGACGCCAAAAACCGCGAGCTCTGGGAACAATTCAGGAAGTATTCGCTCGATGCGCTCGACGTAATTTACCAGCGGCTCGGCGTGCAATTCGATCACACTCTTGGAGAGAGTTTCTACAACGACATGCTTCCGGCTGTCGTGGCCGATTTGTTGAAACAGGGTATCGCGCGCGAAAGCGAAGGCGCGGTGGCGATTTTCTCCGACGGCAAACTCGCTCCCAAGGACGATCCGTTTCTCGTCTCGGACAACGGCGCTTTTCGCGACAACCCGCTTCTCGTCCGCAAATCGGATGGCGGTTACAACTACGCCACCACCGACCTGGCCACGATCCGCTACCGGCACGATTCTTTTCATGCGCAACGGGTGATTTACGTCGTGGATGGCCGGCAGCAGATGCATTTCAAACAGCTCTTCGATGCGGCGCGTCGCTGGAGTTACGAGGACATGAAGCTGGAGCACGTCTGGTTTGGAACCATCCTTGGCCCGGACAAAAAGCCGATGAAAACCAAGGAGGGCGATAACGTCAAACTCAAGGCGTTGCTGGCCGAAGCGGAAGAGCGCGCGGCAAAAATCATCGCGGACAAGCTGACCGCGCAGCAGGCCCGGATCGAGGAACAGGCTGGCGGAGATGCCGCGGAAAGGCGGCTGGAAATGGCGGACCATACGCGAGTCGCGCTGGCTCGCGTCGTTGGTCTGGGCGCGTTGAAATATGCCGACCTGGCCCAGAACAGAAATCTCGATTACGTCTTTAGCTGGGAAAAATTGCTCGCGTTCGACGGGAACACGGCGCCCTATGTGCAGAATGCCTACGTTCGCATTCGTGCCATCTTTCGCAAGGCCGGGCTGGAACAGGCCCCTCAAGCGGAGGTGAAGCTTGTCGAAGCAGCCGAGCTGGATCTTGGTCGCAAGCTGCTCGATTTCGCCGACTCGGTTTTTCTGGCGGCTGAGGAGTATCGGCCCCATTACCTCTGCCTCTATCTTTTCGAGCTGGCCACATTCTTCCACAAATTCTACGAGTCGTGCCCGGTGCTGAGCGCGAAGGGGGATGACGTGCGCGATTCGCGACTGGTCCTCTGCGACCTCACGGCGCGTACCCTGCGCCAGGGACTGAATCTCCTCGGGATTGATGTCGTGGAGCAGATGTAATGTAGCGGCGGTCTATGACCGCCGATGAACAGTGGACATGCTTTGGTTATTCCCGGCGATCGTAGGCCGCCGTTACAGGACTCTTCCCGGCGGCCATAGCGCTCCATCGATCGCGTCAGTCAATTCCTTGTCGTCCGGTTTTACCTTGCTCGGAAAAAACTTAAGTGCGTTGCCGTTTTTATCGACGAGATATTTGCAGAAATTCCAAGTTGGCTGTGGAAAGCTCGTGGTGAGAAATTGGTAAACGGGTGATTGATTGGCGTCCTTCTTGAGGACCTCAACCTTCTCAAACATCGGGAACGTGACGTTGTATTTGCTGGAGCAAAATGTTGCAATTTCTTCTGGCGTGCCCGGCTCCTGGTGGCCGAAATCGTTCGCGGGAAAGCCGAGGATGACGAAGCCCTTGTCCTTGTAATCGAGATAGAGTTTTTCCAGCCCGGCGTATTGGGGCGTGAAACCACACTTCGAGGCGACGTTGACAACGAGCACGACATGGCCCTTGTACTGGGAGAGATCAACCGGCTTGCCGTCGAGCGAGTTGACCTTGAGGTCGTAGAGGGACTGGACGGGATCGGCGGGGAGGTTCATAGAGGTGAGGACGAGGGCGGCGGCGAGGCCGCTAATCAAGAGGCGCATGGCTGAGAGATAGCAGATTTGAGCATCCCCGCAAGGACGCGACGGCGTGGTGGTTCCGCTCGCACTGAAGTGGAGAAGCGTTTAGTGTGCGACAATGAAAATTTTCGATTTACGGCCCGGCCTGCAAGTGTTGCATCCGCAATATGGCTTGGGTGAAGTGAAGGTGTTGACCGAAAAGACCGCCGAGGTGCTTTTTAATGGAGGGCGCAAGACCTTGACCGAGGACTTGGCGGCGGAACTGAAACCGGCCGAACCCCGCGCGAAGCTCGAAGGTCTGGAGAAGCCGCTGCGGGACCTGATTGCCGAGGTGGTCGAAGCCACCACGGAGAAGTTAAACCTGAAGGTGGACAACAATGAGTTTTCGCCGCAACTCGCGCCGCGCTGGGTGGGAGGGAAAGTGGTTATTCACCCGAACGACGCGACGCTGGCGATCAAGGAGATCGAGTTGGAGGTTTTCTTCCGAAAGATCGTGCTCGTGCGCGATTACCTGCGCGTGCTGGAGCAAAAAATCAACGCGCATCCCAAGCTGAACGACGCCGAGCGGATCGAGTTGCAGTATTACATCACGAAGTCGTACGGCTCGCTGACGACGTTCAACCTGCTTTTCAAGGAGAAGGAGCAGACTTTTTAGAACAACAAATCGCGGAGCACCTGGCCTGCGACGTAAAGCGTCCCGCGCCACGAATAGCAGAAGTTCTCCTCGTCCGGACCCTTCACCGGGGCGAGATAGCCGCGTGAAATGTTGTATTCGATCTGCTGGTTGAGGGTCTCTTCCAGCCGCGCCCGGGCCGCTTCCCGCGTGCGTTCGCCCGCGAGCAGGTCGTCCATCGGAACATCGTTGGCTGCGAGAAAATCGAGATGGGCCTGATAGAGTTCCGCAACGTTCTGGCAGTGAAGCGCGCGATAGACGGCGGTGCTTGGCGGCATGATGAGCCCATAAGTCAGCGGGTAATCCCAGGTCACCCAGCGGCGCCCATCCTTGCCGTTCGAGGTAAAGGCCACGAAATGAAACCCGATGGGGCCTTGAGCGATGTAACCGATGGTCGCCTGGGTCAGGCCATCCTCCCGGACAAAAATCCGGTAGTACTGTTCGTGCTCGGCGGGCCGCAGTTTGCACTCGTCAAGGTTTTCAAAACCAGCTTCGACCAGAGCCTGGGTCATCTCGGCCAATTCCTCGAATTCATCCCTGGGAGCGCGCGCGTCGGCCAGTTCGCGATGGCGCGGTACGCGGAGCTGACGCAGCACAAAAACCATTTCCCAGAGAGGGAAAATAATCCAGCCCACCAGTATCGCGCAGGCCAGCAGGACCGAACCGGAAAGAGCGTGAATTCCCAGTCCGCTCGCCAGCCAGATCAGCGCCATGCCGATTTTCCGGTAGGTGATTGTCTCGAACTGAAGCAGGGAAAGTCCGGCCAGCAACAGGACAAAGCAACCGAGAAGTTCGCGTAAGTCCATGGGTGAAGTTTCGTGAGAGAAAAAGGGTAGGTTCCTGATCAGGGAGCTGTTTGCACGCCGCGTTTGACGGCTTGGCCCCCAACCTACATAGTGCTCTAAATCTATGCTGATGCCGCACGCGGTCAACCTCTTTGCCGATATTGGAATTGTCTATGCCTTCTGGCATTCCAACATGGCCGGCAAGGCCGTCATCGCGTGTCTCGTTGTCGGTTCGATTTTCAGCTGGTCGGTCATGGTCTCCAAGTTTTACATGGTTCGCCGCGCGAGGATTGAGACGCGCCGGTTCCTGAAGCGGTTCCGCACCGCGCGCAAGCCGCTCGCCATCTACCAGAACCGGGAGCCCTATCCCGATTCGCCGACCTATGCCGTCTATATGGCCGGGTGCAGGGAACTCACGTTTCATCTGCTCGGCACGACTGAGATCGACGACACGTTTTCCACGCGCTTGGCCGACGCTGACCGCATTTCCCCCGTGGCCATGAATGCGGTTCGCTCCGCCCTGGAGCGCGAGGTGGGCGAGCAGGCCCTGCGCATGGAAGATCGCATGACGGTGCTGGCCACCGCTGTGAGCGGCGCGCCGTTCCTCGGATTGCTCGGAACGGTCTGGGGCGTGATGGACACCTTCAGCGCCATCGCCGCGTCGAATAACGCCAGCCTGACCACCATGGCGCCGGGCGTTTCGGGCGCGCTCATCACCACCGTCACGGGCCTGCTCGTCGCGATTCCCGCCATGTTCGGCTATAATTTTCTGGTCGTCACCATCCGCGGCATGACGGTGGAACTCGATAACTTTGCCGGGGAACTGGCCGCCTCCTTCGACCACCGTTATCTCGATACCGGCTCGCGCGTGCCGCGTTAACCTCTCCCACCATGAAGCGTTACTCCCAACGTTCCGGCCATACGGCCATGGCGGAATTGAACGTCACGCCCCTGCTCGACCTCGCCTTTGTGCTGCTGATCATTTTCATCATCACCACACCGCTGCTGACGAGCAATATTCCGGTGCAATTGCCGGTCGGTTCCAGAAACAACAACCAGCCGGTCGATGCCAAGTCGATCCGCACCGTCACTATCGACCGGTTCGGACAGGTCTATCTCGAATCGAAGCCGATTGAGCTTCCGGTGCTGGAACTGGAACTGACCGCCTTTCGCGAGGCGACGCCCGATGCGGCCGTGGTCGTGCGCGCTGATCGAACGCTGCATGTCCAGCAGCTCGTCGATGTCATGGACATTCTTCAGCGCGCCAAGATCGACCGGATGCGCATCGAAAATGTGACGCCGTAAGAGGTGATTCAATTTGTTTGTTTAAATGGAATAAAACCTGCCTTAGAATGCGGATAGGAATGATCCGCTTCACCACGATTCCGCTCAAATACGAGGGGGCATTGGAGAATAATGTCTTTAGCGTTCCCGACTCTCCGAGCACGGAAGATGTTTTGAACACTCATGCGAAGCTGTGGAAAGGGAAGAAGTTGGGGAGCGTGGATCCCGAGCTTGAGCTTTACAATTTCGTCGCCGACCGCTGGCCCTTCATTACGCTTACTTCGCGTTAAGTCTTAAGATCACCGTCCGCAATTGCCGCGGAGATTTTCGCCATCGCGGTCCTGCAAGTAGAGATGAGCCTTACGGTAACTTTTTTGATGCAGGTAATGCCGGAGTTGGGCGGGATAACCGGCGTCGATCTCGTTCTCGAGGGCGTCGAGCCGCGCAAAAATCGCCAGCAAGTCGGGCGGGTTCATCTCCTTCTGCCGCGGCACGGCATCGAGATACTCGTCCAGCGTGCGGGCGAGGCGGTCGAGCGTTTTCTCTTTTTGCGCGGTGATATCCATGACGGTGCCAGTCACTTTTTTGGCGGCGATTCCTTTTCGCGCTGCTCGGTTTCGTTCTCGAATTCGGTCGGCTCGCCATGCACGGCGGCCTTCTTTTCCTCCCACTCAACGTGCAGCCGCCGCACTTCACGCGAAAGCTGGTCCTGAATCTGGGCCACGGCAGTGTGGTCACCTTTCATCTTTTCCTTCACGATTTCGCCCTGGAGAAAGGTCTCCCGCTCGGCGATTTTCGAGCCGTAAAGGGAATTGATTTCAGCGATGCGGGCCTTTTGCTTTTCGGTGAGCTTTTTCGTCGGCGCCTTTTTTTCGAGGCGTTCCATGGCGAGTTCGTAGGCGGATTTCATATTTTTCCTGTTCCTCCTTCATCTTCGAGGTTGATCCAGATCGCGCCGTCCCGGACTTCGATCGGATAGGTGGTGATGCGGACTTTGGGGATGTTGAGGCAGACGCCGTCGTCGAGCTGAAATTGCCATTGGTGCCAGGGGCAGGTGACAAAACCGTCGGTAACGAAACCCTCATGCAGCGGTGCGCCGCGATGCGGGCAGATGTTGTCGATGGCGAAGAGGCCGTCGGGGTTACGGAAGAGGCCGACCTGAACGTCGCCGAACTGGACGCAACGGCTTTCGCCGACGGGAACGTTTTCCAACTTGAGAGCGGTGTCGATGTAGGGCATGTGGGGGAAGGTTCTAAGTAAAGTTTAGATTGGAGCCGCGCCGGAGCAAGGGCAATGTCGATTGATGAACGTAGCCGGTGAATTCGCGCCCTGGTTGGGAGTGTTCGAGACCTTGCGGGTGATTGACGGCAAACCGCTTTTCTTTGTGGAACATCGCGCTGAACTCGCGCGCGCAATGGAGGCGCTGGGGCTGACGAGCGACACGAATTTTGCCTCGGAGGCGTTGAAGTTGCCGACGAAGTCCGGGCGCTGGCGCTGGCTCGTGATGGCGGAGGAGACGCGGACGTTGTTCACGGAAGAGGGATCGTTTGCGCACGAACCCATCGCGCTTTCGGTTTCCCCGGTTCGGGTCGGTTCGCAAAACTGGGACGCCCGTTTCAAGACGCTGAGTTATCTGTCGCACGCGCAAGCGTGGAAAACGGCGACGACGCCCGAAGTTGTGCTTCTCAACGAGCATGGCCATATCGCGAGCGCGTCGCGCGGAAATATTTTCTGGAGGCGCGGAGATCGGCTTTTCACCCCGGCACACGAAGCGGGCTGCCGTTGCGGCGTGGTGCGTGCGTTTGTCTGCCAGCAACTAAAGGTGGAGACCGGTCATTTTCCTTCGGACGATCTGCTGGAGGCCGATGAAATTTTTGTGACCAATAGCATGAAGGGGATTTTTTCCGTGAACGACGTGCAGGGGCGTTCCCTGAGTACTTTTATGTCTGCGGACAAATTACGCGAAGCATATGCGGAGGCCGGTGCGCCGCAACTCAGGCTCTGATTTACTTTTTCAGGCTCTTTTTAAGCGGTTCCTTCAAGACGACGGTGCGATTGCCTTTGACGATCTTGCCGATGATTTTGCCGCGAGTGAGCCGGACGGTTTTTTCCGCATCTTTCTCCGCGACCACGAACACCATGCCGATGCCCATGTTGAAGACCTGATGGAGTTCCTCATTTTTGATTTTGGCCGCAGAGGCGAGCAATTGGAAGAGGGGTGAGACGGTCCATGTGCCGAGCTGGATTTCGGCATCGACCCCCTCGGGCAGGATGCGCGGGATGTTGTCCATCAGGCCGCCGCCGGTGATGTGGGCGATGCCCTTGATCTTGAGCTGAGCGCGGACTTTCCGGATCTCGGGCAGGTAGAGCGTGTGGGTGCGGAGCAATTCTTCGCCGAGCGAGCCGCGAAATCCGTGGGTGCGTTCCTCGATCCGGCAACCGAGCTGGTTGAAGAGGATTTCCCGCGCGAGCGAGAAGCCGTTGGTATGAAGACCCGAGGAGGGGAGGCCGATGACGGCATCGCCGGGGCGGATCGATTTACCGTCGATGATTTTGGCGCGGTCCACCACGCCGACAATGGTGCCGACGAGGTCGTAATCGGCGCCGTGATAGATGCCGGGCATCTGGGCCGTTTCGCCGCCGATCAAGGCGCAGCCCGCCTTTTTGCAGCCGCGGATCATGCCGGTAATGAGCTGGCGAAAGCGCTCCGGCTCAAGCCGTTCCGACGCCATGTAATCGAGGAAAAAAAGCGGTTCGGCGCCGAGGACAGCGATGTCGTTGACGCAATGGTTGACCAGGTCTTCGCCGATGGTGTCATGGCGGTTCATGAGCACGGCCACCTTGAGTTTGGTGCCGACGCCGTCGATGCTGGCGACGAGAACGGGATCGCGCATTTTGGGAAAACGGGCGCTAAAGAGGCCACCGAAGCCGCCGACTTTGCCGAGGACTTCCGGGCGGTCGGCCGATTTGACAAGGGCGGGCAGGCTGGCCTTGACCTTGTTACCAAGGTCAACGTCAACTCCGGCGCGGGCGTAGGCTTTCAGGCGATCACTCATGGGGTGGTATCAATGGTGTGGAAAGGTTGTACTAGATCATCGCCCTTGTGCAAAAGGGTTTTAGCATTTTTTTGATCAGGCGGGACCGGTTTTCGGCCCCCGGGCGGGAATTCAGTGGCGCGAATCGTTTCCAGGCCCTATGTTGGCCCTTGTCACTTGCGGAGTGTAGCTTAGCTTGGTAGAGCGCCTGGTTTGGGACCAGGAGGTCGCAGGTTCAAATCCTGTCACTCCGACCCCTTCAGGGAGGCTTCTCTCCTTATCTCCGGTTGAAGCCCCGCGCCACAAAAATCCAGGCGATCACGGCGCAGATGATTGCGTGCAGGGATAGGACGAGCATGCACTCGTTGAAATCGGCGATGGTGGTGTTAGTCGATTGCCGGACAATATCGTAAAGCGGGAGGGCGGAGAGGGTTTTCAGGTAGCCGCTCCAGCCCCAGTAAGCGGCGATGAACGGACGGCAAAGGGTGCTGACGATATCAGGCAGGGCCAGGACGGCCCCGGAAAGCGGCAATTGGAGGCCGACCAGGTAAATGGCCAGCAGCGAGGCCCGTTCCGGGGACTTCGATGCGGAGGAAATCGCGAGGCAGGTGACGCTCATCGCCAGGGTGGTGGCGAAGAGGATTTCAAATTGGCTGACGAAATCTCCTTTGAATCCGCAGACCGTCTTGACAAACCAGGTCATCCAAAAGGCCTGGGCCACGCTGAGGCCCACGACCAGGAACACTTTGGTCGTGACATAGGCCCAGGGCGAAAGCCCGGAGCGCAGTTCCTTTTCGAGGACGTCTCGTTCCTTGGCGATTTCGCGGGCGCCGTTGTTCGCCCCCATGAGGGCGAGAAGGATGACCTGGAACATGGCCAGACCGGAAACCAATGAGGCGGCCGAGAACGATTCTTTCATGTATCCCAGGGCTTCCGCCAAAGACTTCACGATATTCGGCTCGATGGTCAGGCTCATGGTCGGTACTTCCGGCAAGCCATTGGTGGCAAAGATGGCCACCAGGCCGGGAAAAATCAGGAGCAGCGCCAGATGCAGCCACATCTGCGTCTTGTCGCGCCAGAGCAGGATATTTTGGCGTCGCAGCAGGGTGAAAAGCTGGCTCAGGCTGCCGGGAGGCGGAGCCGTATTCAGGACGGAGGGCTCGGGTGCCGGGGGGAGTTCCCCGGAACGGTCTTCATCGAACCCGACGAAGTCTCCCGTGGCCGTGGCCTGTTGATAGCCTCCGAAAATGGCTTCGATCGAATTGGTCCCATGCGCCCGAAAAAGCTCCTCGTAGGAACCTTGAAAGCAAAGCTGGCCCTCGTGCAGAAAAACAATCGAATCGCACAGGCCCAGATTGTCCACCGCATGGGAGACCAGGACGACGGTCTTGTTCAAGCCGTGGGCCAGCTCCTTCAACCAAACCATCAATTCATGCTCGGAATGGGCGTCAAGTCCGCTCGTTAACTCGTCCAGAAAGAGAATGGCCGGATCGCCGATGAGTTCCTCGGCCAGGGCGATGCGTCGCTGCTGGCCTCCCGAAAGCGTCCGGTATTTCTGATGAAGGAAGGGGCGGATGCGGGCCAGGTCAATGACGTGTTCGCTCCATTGTTCGCGGGTTGCCTTGGGTACGAAGGAGGGCAGGCGCAACGCGACGGCAAAATCAAGGATTTCCGCGACCGTCAGGTCGCCGTGGAACGCGCCGAACTGAGGGAGATAGCCGACGGCCAAGGGCAGTTGCCGCCGCAGCGTTTCCACCGGATGACCGGCCAGCAGGACGCGGCCCGCCGACACCGGCTGAATCCCCACCAAAGCACGCATCAGCGTGCTCTTGCCGCAACCGGACGCACCGATGATGGAGAGGAACGATCCTTCCGGAACGGCAAGGGAGATATTGCGCAGCAGCGCCTTGTGATCGTTGCCCTTGCCCACCATGACCGAGAGGTTTTCGACGAATACAGCAGCGTCCATTTTGGCAGTCGTATGCATGGGTGCTTCTAATCCTAGCTTTGGCCCGCCCTTTTCATCCGCGTCACAAAAATCCAGGCGATCATGCCTCCCGCCATCACGTGAATGCAAAGGACCAGCAGACAGATATTGAAATCAGTGATGTGGGTATCGGTCGATTCCCGGACGATATCGTAATCGTGATTGGCGGCAAAGGTTTTCAGGTAACCGCTCCAACCCCAGTAAGCAGCAATGAAGGGACGGCAAAGAAAACCCGCGAGCGGGGGCAGCGCCAGCACCACTCCAGATAGCGGCAATTGCAGCCCGACCAGGAAATTCGCCAGCAGGGAGGCGCGCTCCGGTGATTTGGAGACGGAGGAAATGGCGAGACAAACCATGCTCATGGCCAGGGTTGTGGCAAAGAGAATTTCGAACTGGTTGGAAAAGGAACCGGGGAATTTGCAGACCGTCTTGACAAACCAGGTCATGCAAAAAGCCTGGGCCACGCTCAGGCACACGACCAGCAGGCTTTTGGTCGTGACATAGGCCCAGGGGGAAAGGCCCGCGCGTAACTCCTTTTCGAGAACCTCCCTTTCCTTGGCAATTTCGCGCGCACCATTATTGGCCCCCATGAGCGTGAGCAGAATGACCTGAAACATGGATAGACCGGAAACCAGCAAGGCAGTGCTGAAAGTTACTTTCAATTCGGTCAGCCCGCTGACCATCGTCTGGATGATGTCGGTCGGAAGCTTCGTCGCCCTCATCGCCTGCAGGTGGGGCAAGCCGTTCGTGGCAAAGATCGCCACCAGCATCGGAAAAGTGATCAGGAGCGACAGGTGCAGCCAGAGTTGGGCCCGATCGCGACAAAGCAGGAGGTATTGACGCCGCATCAGGGTAAAAAGCTGGCTCAGGTTGCCGGGAGGCGGGGCCGTATTCAGGGCGGAGGGTTCCGGCGGCGGGGGTAGTTCCCCGGAGCGATCGGCATCGAACCCGATAAACTCCCCCATGGCCGAGGTGTGTTGATAGCCTCCAAAAATCGCTTCGACGGTTGTAGCTCCGTGCGTTCGCAGAAGCTCGTCATATGGGCCATGAAAACAGAGCCGGCCTTCGTGCAGAAAAATGACCGAATCGCATAGGCGCAGATTGCGCGTCATATGGGTGACCAGGACGACCGTCTTCTTCAGGCCGTGGGCCAGCTCCTTCAGCCAGACCATCATCTCATGCTCCGAATAGGGATCGAGACCGGTGGTCATCTCGTCGAGCAAGAGAAAAGTGGGATCTCCGATGAGTTCCTCCGCCATGGCGATGCGCCGCATCTGCCCTCCCGAAAGCGTCCGGTATTTTTGATGGAGGAAGGGACGAATGCGGGCCAGGTCGATCACGTGCTCGCACCACTGGTCGCGGGTCGCTCTGGGCACGGAGCCGGGCAGGCGCAACGCCATGGCAAAATCCAAAATTTCCGCCACCGTCAGGTCCTCGTGGAATGCCCCGAATTTAGGCAGATAACCGACAGCCAGGGGGAGTTGCTCCCGCAGTGTCTCCACGGGATGCCCCGCCAGCAGGACACGGCCTGCGGATACCGGCTGAATCCCGGCCAAAGTGCGGATGAGAACGCTCTTGCCGGATCCAGATGCGCCGATGATGGAGAGGAATGATCCCTCCGGAACGGCAAGGGAGATATTGCGCAGCAGGGCCTTGTGATCGTCGCCTTTCCCCACCATCACCGACAGGTTCTCGACGAAAACAGCCGCATCCATTTTGGCAGAGGCAGTCGTATGCATGGCTGCCTGGCTTTGGCCCTAGTTTTCCTGCTCGGAAGACGAAGCGGAAGAGGCCTGCGGCGAAAGAATCATCTTGCTGACGCGGTCAATGCCGTCGTTGGCGATCACGCTCGCGGGGTAGTCGCTCTGGGCGTTGACGTACCAGGTGAGGCTGTAACCGAGTTCCTTTTTGCCTTCGGCATCGCGGGCCTTGTTGAGAGCGCTGACAAAATCGGCGCTGCGCCCGGACAGGTCGGCCAGAAGCTTGTTCAGCTTCATGTCATCCGGCCAGTCTTTCGCGGCTATTTCGATGGTTTCCCAGGCCCCGTCCACATCCCCGTTCATCACCAGCATATTGGCCTTTTCCTCGGCCATTTTGGCTTTGCCGACTTTTTCAATCGCATCCTTGAGTTGCTGCTCGCGGGTGGTATCGCCCTTGACCGCCAGGGCAAATTCGAGCTGCCGGTCGAACATCTCACGATAGTTTTGATCCTGCACCAGCCGGTCAAAATCGCCCGTGGATTGATTCACATTGTCTTCCGATTTGAAAAAGAGATTGGAGGAACTGGTCAGATCGGGATTTCCGGGCCATAGCTCGGCTGCCGTTTGAAATGTCAGCATGGCATCCGTCAGGTCGCCTGCCTGGGCCTGCAGCCGGGCTTTGCCCAATTGCAGACGGCTTTCCAACTTGATGTCATTGACCAGGGCCATCGGTTTGGTGGGGTCGAAGTCGCTGGCGATCTTTTGGATGGCGGTGATTTGCGTGTCCACTTGCTCGAAGGCGCGCACTTCGAGTTGATTTTTAAGCACATCGAGCTTGTCTAAAAAATCGCCGACCTTTTCCTTTTCATCCCGGGGCAGTCCCTGCAAGCCCGGATGGAATTCATTGCCGACGAACGCTTCCTGCAATTCATCGGCGGCGGAGGCGATATCGCCTTTGTCGGCCTTGTATTTGAAGACCTCGATGGCTTGGCTTACCCGTTCATTGATTTCCAGGGCGGAGGTCACTTCGTCCGCGATGCTCATGGGCTGGTCGGATTGGCCCGCGCCATTGCCGCCTGCTACGCCACCCAACTGATTGAGCGCATTGGCCGGGCCGCTGGCATTAATCCCGAAGGACTTGACCACGAGGTGGGCCGAATTGGCGGCAGTCTGGGCATTACTCCCCGCCGATGCCACGGCCTGGTTGCCGAGATCGGAAGGGTAATCGCCTTCATTGAAAAGCGCCCGGTAAAAATCGGCGGCGATAATGACATGATAATAACGATGGCTCTTATAGAGCGTGGTGATGTAATCGGCGAAGTCCATCCTGTCCTGGTCGCTCATCTTGTTTTCCCGGATTTCGTTGAGCTTGATCTTGGCCCGGGCTTCCAGGAGGTTCAGGTATTCCGCCGTCATCTCCATTTTGCCCTGCAAGTTGCTTCCCATCGTCGGCATCATGGCGGCTTCGGCGGCGTCCGGGTCGGCATCCACGTTCATAAGCGGTGAATTCGTCGCGGCTGAACTGCTGCTGGAACTGCTGGAGCTGCTTGAGCCGCCTTTACCGACCTTTTGCTGATCCTGTTGCTGTTCTTCCTGCAGGTCCTGCGCGTCCAAATCGGCGTTATGAGTAGCGGTCGCAGCATCGCTGCGGTATTGATTATTGGCCAATTCGAGGCTGTTTTTGGTGCGGTCGGTGTTCCAAAAAGTTTCGACGCGAGCGGCCAGTTCCCGGCTGATCCCCGCATCGAGGTCCTCGTAGGTGCCCAGAGAATAAAGGATTTTCCAGGCGCCAAAGCTATCGCCTGCCTTCAACGTGTCGGAAACCTGCTGCATCTTTCCGAAATATTCATCGATCCGGGCCTGGGGAACTTCCTTCAGGCTCAGGTAAGTTTCGAAGCGGGCGCGCACTTCGGGGTCATCCAGCCCGGGGGTTTTGAGGACGTCGACCGCCTTGATCTTATCCGCGAGCGCGCTGGCGACCTCGTTACCGGCTTTCATCGTGGTGCCTTCGCCGGCCTTGTGGTTGAAGAGATAATCGAGTGCGGTTGAGGTGCTGCTGTCGATTTCCGTGGCATTGTTCGATTCAGCTGGCGCTGCGGCGGCGGGTGCGGCTGCAGGGGCCGGGGTGGGCGCAGGTGCGGGTGCACCTGCCGGGGCGCCTTGGGCAAAACCCAAGTGGCACGTCAGGGAAAGTACGAAGACTAAAAGGCTATTCTTTTTCACATGAGTCAGCATAAACGAGACCTCCTTCTCTTACCTCCAGCGAGGTTTGGTAGTTTTGTCCCTTCTCAAAAAAAAGACCGCTTAATTCCGGAGGAATGAGCACCACGAGAGGCCGGTTATCATTTTGGAGGGTAAAGACCATGAGCCGGCCCGTTTCCGCCTTCCACCCCAAATCGGCGGATACTTTCAGATCGGCTTTGAACTTATTGCCCGCCATCGAGCGGTAGTCTTCGAGGTACTTGTCCATCGGGAAGGGTTCCAGCGTCCGATAAGGATCGCTCAGATACTTGTAGGAAAAAAATCCCACGATTCCGATGATCACCAGGATCAGCAGGCTCGATACGAGCCATAACGCCCAGGAGCCTGCGCCTCCACCGCCTCTCGTCTGCACCGTGGAGGTTGTCCGTGCAAAAGGAGAGATAACACGCGGGCTGTCGCCTTCGTCTTCAAAGTTGGGATTTACCGCAGGCACTCTTTTATTAGTTTAAGAAATAGCCGACTCTTCTACAAGATAAACCACCGGGGACAGAACAAGTTGCGCGGATGTAATCTCTGTTAATCCTCAATGCTGAGCAGGAGGAGGCTGAGCGGTTGAAGGCTGCGTTGGTGAAGGCTGAGCAGGAGGGGGCTGAGGAGCAGCAGGCTGGGAAGGGGGCGTGTTTCCCATGAAGGTATTAAAAAGATCCGTCGCTTTTTGTGTCGCTTGATCCAAGAGATCTGTCGTCTTTTGCGTGGTTTGATTCAAAAGAGCGGTTCCCTGTCCAATGCCGGCGGTGAGCAGGCGGGGCGTCAGGTCTTCCTGGAGATGGTCCGGCGTTCCCGTCAGATGCACGTCGGCCCAATTGTAATCTTCCAGTTGGACGGGGAAGACTTGCGCCTGTATCTGCGGCCATTTGGCGGTGACGACGGAAGGCAACCCGAGCTTGAGTTTGCCATCGACCTGGTCATTGGCGTCGATGTCGACCACCCCGGCGATCCGGGTGACATCATTCTTGCGCACATCCAGGTTGGTCAAATGTAACGCGCCGTCCTTCCATTCAAAATCGGTCGTCGCCTTATCGAGTTCCAGATCAGAAATATTCTGGAGACCAACCAGGGAGGTGACTTTGTCCAGCCATGGCAGGACATTGAATTTTCCATGGCTCACGGCGAGCTGGCCCTTGGCGCTGCCGCCCTGGTCATTGCCGTTATAATCGAGATCTCCGCTGACCAGCCCGGAAAGCTTCATCTGCCATTCCACGGCGACGAGCATCGAGACCGGCACATTGACCGCCTTGAGGTTAAGCTGCGCGTCATGCTCTCCGTTGAGTGCCACTTCTCCATCTCCGGTGACGACTCCTGGATCGCATTGCATCCGCAGATCGGAAAAGGTGATCTTGTCCGATTCCCCGAGGATTTGAACGGAACTCGCTCCGGCTTCCAGCGTTCCAACTTCGATGGAGATCGCCTGGAGCTGGGTCGTCCACACGCCCGCGCTGTTATTGGCCGCCTCAAAGGACACGCCATGAATAACGGCCTTCCGGTCGTCTGAAAAATCAATCTCCGCCGTGCCTTCCTGCGCCGAAATTTGTGTCACTTGAATGCGCTTCGACGAAGAAGCGGGGGCCGATTCCGAGGAAGCATCACCGGGAGGCGTTTCCGCCGTCCGGAGAGGGGAATGGAGCACCACGTTCCAGGAAGATACTTCCACACTCACGGGCAGCGTCGAGGCAAAGACATCGCTCAGATGAAATCGCACGGTGGCCTGGGCGATGTCGCCTTTGTCCCACGGCGCGGAAGCCCGTTGGTTGACGAGGGAAATCCCGGCGGCGTGAAGCTCTCCCTTCCAAAGATCGAGATCGATTGAGGTCACCTGCACTTGCGCACCCAGGGCATTTTCGAGGTCGCTCACGAGCGCTTCTTTCAGCCCCGCGATCTTCCACCAAACGAAAGCGCCAGCGGCTCCCGCGATGAGAACCAACCCCAGCAGAATTCCCAAAACAACGCGAACAGAAGAGCGACTCATGGCACACTTTACATCAATCGGACGGGAAATTCGAGCACAACCCAACAGTTGATGCGATGGCATCTAATATACGCTGAACGTAAAGTCGTCCGTGTAGCTGTCGCCGACTTGCTTGATCATCGCGTCACTGAACTGTTTATACGGCGCGGGCGCGACCAGCGCGTTCTTGCTGATGGCCATGAGAAGTTGGAGGTTGGGTTCATTTCCCTGCAGGACGACGACATCGGATATTGTCCCGTCGGAATGAATGGTGAATTGGATATGGACCATGCCGACCGGCAGGACCTGAAAGCTTTTGTCGACCGCCGGATACCAATACGAGCCGACGACGCTATAGATATACTGTTTATACTTCCCCAATTCGGTCGCCATCGCGGCGGGGGAGTTGTCGCCGTTTCGGCCCAGCGCGCCATGGACACTGGTGGCCTGTTGCAGCTGCGACGGGGCGGGGGAGAGCGGTTGCGCCGACTGATCTGGCGGAGCCATGGTCGGTGCGCTGATGGGCGGCAGGACGGGAAGGCCGGTCAGGGGATCGACTTGCGGAGGCGCTTTTTGTGGTGGAGTGGGTGGAAGCGGCTTGGGCGTCTGCGGGCTCGGGGTTTGGCGTCCCTGCTGAGGGTTGGGCTGAGGTGGAGTCGGCTTTTCCGGCTTGGCCTGTTTGGGTGTGGGGGGAGTCGAGGAGACCTCTGGTTTTTGCGGGGCCCGGACATTGGGCGACTCGTTGAGATTGGGATTATGTTCCTTGCCCGTGACATCCGGCATGATCGATTCGGGCGCGCGCGCGGTTTTGCTCTTGCTCGTCAGTTCGGTATCGTTCGCCGATTCGATCGGTTGAATTTTATGCGGGGCATTGGCTTGGGGATTCGTGGGAACAAAGATCGGTTTTTTGGGCTGTGCCGGAGCGGACGGCAGCGGGGTGAGAGTCAATGTCGTGCTGGGCGGCTCGGGCAGAACGAGTTTCGGGACCGGCATGAAAACAGTGATCAGGAGAATTGCGGCGATGATGATGGCGTGCGCGAGAAGCGAGAGCAGGATAAAGGTGACCACCCACCTGGTGGTTGAGGATTCCGGCTCCTCGTAGGGGTTGCGCACGATAACTGCCATGCGCACGATACTAGGCGACATTAAAAAAACTGGAATTCCTTTTGCGTGCGGAGCATTACCGTTTATCAATCTTCGGCATGGGTTATTTCTGGGACATCTTCGCCATCATCGCCTATTTCGCCCTTGTCATCGGCGTAGGGCTTGCCTCGGCGCGAAATCGCGGCGACAACATGCGCGAATTCAGCGTCGGCAGCCGCCAGTTGCCCTGGTGGGCAGTGCTGGCCTCGATTGTCGCGGCGGAGTTGAGCGCAGCGACTTTTCTCGGCGCACCGGCCGAGGGTTATCACGGACGGAATTTCCTCTACGCCCAACTGGCCATCGGCACCGTGATCGCGCGGATCATCGTCGCCTATCTCTTTATCCGGCCCTTCTACGACAACAACGTCGTTTCGATTTACGAATTTCTCCAGATTCGTTTTGGCGTCGCGACGCGCAACGCCGCCAGCGCCGTCTTTCTGATCACGCGGCTCCTGGCCAGTGGCACGCGGCTCTACGTCGCGGCGGTCATTGTCGTTGTCGGTTACGAGATGATCCACGGCGCCGCGGCGACGAATGAACAGGCAGTCTGGATTTACGGCGTGGCGGTTTTCCTCGTGACCGCGCTGACCACGCTCTATACGGCGGCGGGCGGCATCCGCGCGGTGGTCTGGACCGATGTCATTCAGGCGACGGTGATGGGGGGCGCGGTGATTTATGCGCTCGTCTCGCTCTGGTTCGGCGTTGGCGGCTGGGCCGGCGCGCACAGCGTTCTGAACCAGCCGGGCGATCTCAAAATTTTTGCCAGCGGTTTCGATCTCGCCTCGACCACGCCATCGGGACAACTGAACGTGGTCAATGGTCATCCGATTTTGGGCGCAATCAGTGGCATCCTCGGCAACGAATATACGATCTGGGCGGCGCTGCTCGGCTCCGTTTTCACCACGATGGCGACGCACGGCACCGACCAGGACATGGTGCAGCGGATGTTGACGGCAAAGGACATGCACAAGAGCCGCCTCGCGCTGGTGCTTTCGGGGCTGGTCGATATTCCAGTGGCGATGGGCTTTCTCTTCATCGGCATTCTCATCTACGTTTTTTATCAACTCCATCCCGACCCGAATCTGCCGACGAAGAATCCGGAAATTTTCTCTTACTACATTCTGCACCAGCTTCCATCCGGCGCGCGCGGCCTGCTCATCGCGGGTGTGCTGGCCACGGCAATGGGTTCGCTCAGCACGGCGCTCAATGCCCTGGCGACGAGCTTCACGCAGGATTTTTGGGTGCCCTATATAGGAAAGGGAGCCGATCAACATCACATCGTTCGCGCGGTGCGCTGGAGTACGGTCGTCTTCGCGGTGCTCCTCGCGGTGGTGGGCACGATTACGGCAGCGATTGTGGTCTATTCGCCCCACGCGCGAATCATCCCGGTCGTGCTCGGCATTTTCGGCTACACCTACGGATCGCTCCTCGGCATTTTCCTGCTCGGCCTCACGACCAAAAATCGCGGCACCGAGCGGGGCAATCTCATCGCCATGGTTTGCGGCTTCATTGCCGTCGCGATCTGGAGCGGTCTGCCCTGGGATCTAATGACCGTGGTCAGCGGAAAGCCAGTCGCGCCTCCGGTCTGGCTCGTGCAAATCGAATTCCCCTGGCGCGTGATGTTCGGGACGCTGACGACGTATGCCGTCGCGTGGTGTTTTAGGACGAAATTGACGCCGTGACGCAGCGTTTCGGGTGGCCCGGACAACTCGTTGTCCGGGCGCGCGAGGGACTTGTCCCACGCGCGCAGGAGGCAGTCATCAAGAAGATGTTGCCTCGCATGTTCAACCGGGTTATCCCTGCTTTTATGTCGAAGCGCCAGATCATCGATCTGCCGGAACAGCGTCATTTTGTGACATTTTCCACCTATCAACGCCGCCGATTTTTAGACTCACCCCACACCCGTGACATCGTTTTGGAAGTCTTGGAGCAGTGTCTCACCGTACATCGTGCTGGTTGTACAGGCTTTGTTGTCATGCCGAATCACGTGCATGCGGTTCTCTTCGGCGAAGCTGAATTTCAGATAAGCCGTTTTGTGCAAGTCTGGAAAAAGACAAGTTCCTATCGACTCAAGCGCTTATACGCTGGAGAAATACTACGCTATCATCAGCTTTGCCCTGAGAACTGTCCGATTTGGCAGGCGAGCTTTTACGATTTCAATGTGGAATCTGACGAAAAGCTCTCCGAGAAATTGGAGTACATGCATAACAATCCGGTCGAAGCTCGACTTGCTGCCACGTCCCTATCGTGGGCCTGGAGTTCTGCCCGATTTTACGAATGTGGAGAGGCGGTTGGAGTGACGATAACTCAATGAGGTAGGACTGCCTCCTGTGGCCCCGCAGGGCGGGACCACCCGGACAACAAGTTGTCCGGGCCACCCAATCCAGGTGAACGAAAAATTTGACGAAACGGCGTCATGGACGGAATGTCCTTCATCCGAATATGACTTCCCAGAAACTCACTCCGGCTGAACAGCAAGTGCGCGACCTCTGCGCGGAGGCCCGCGTGGCGGCCCGCACTCTGGCCACATTGCCCACCGCGCGGCTCGACGGAATGCTCGACGAAATCGCCGTGCAGCTCGAAAAGGAAGCTCCCGCCATTTTCGACGCCAACGCGAAGGACATCGCCGCCGCCGAGGAAGCCGGACTGACCAAGGCGATGATCGACCGTCTGCGCATCACCGAAAAATCGCTCGCCGCGATGGTCGCGGGCGTGCGCCAGGTGCGGGCGTTGCCCCAGCCGCTCGGGCAAAAGATCACCGAATGGCAGCGGCCCAACGGCATCACCATTTCCAAAATCCGCGTCCCCATCGGCGTCATCGCCATCATCTTTGAATCGCGCCCCAACGTCACCATCGACGCCGCCGTGCTCTGTCTCAAGACCGGCAACGCCACCGTTCTGCGCGGTGGCAAGGAAGCGATCCACTCCAACCGCGCGTTGATCGCGGCGCTGCAAAAATGCGCCTCGCTGCCCAAAGGCGCGGTGCAGTTGATCGGCGACACGGACCGCGCGCTCGTGCCTTTTCTCTGCCGCCAGAGCGATTTCATCGACGTGATCATTCCGCGCGGCGGCCACAGCCTGATCGAAACGGTCGTCGCCGAGTCACGCATTCCCGTGATCAAGCACGCGCACGGCGTCTGCTCCGTTTTTGTCCACGCCAAGGCCGATTTCGTCATGGCGGAAAAAATCATCCTCAACGCGAAGGTGCAGCGGCCCGGCGTCTGCAACGCCATCGAAACGCTGCTGATCGACCGCGCCGTCGCCGACAAGTTTGTGCCGCAAATCGCCGCCGCGCTGACCAAAGCCGGAGTCGAAATTCGTGGAGACGAAACCGTGCGGAAGCTCGTCAAGGGCGAGAAGATCGTGGCCGCGACCGAAGCCGACTGGACCACCGAATATCTCGACCTAATCATTGCCGTGCGCGTGGTCGACGGCCTCGACGGTGCGCTGGAACATCTGGAGGCCTACAGCTCGCATCATTCCGACGCGATTGTCACCGAGGATGCGGCCGCGGCGGAGCGTTATCTCAACGAAGTCGATTCGGCCACGGTCTACTGGAACGCTTCGACCCGCTTCACCGACGGCGGCGAATTCGGTTTCGGCGCGGAAATCGGCATCAGCACCGACAAGCTCCACGCGCGCGGCCCCATGGGCCTCGACGAATTGACCTCTTATAAATACGCCATCCGCGGCAAGGGGCAGATCAGGACTTAAGGACAGTTTTCAAAGAGAAAGCCTCAGGGTCAACTTATCGAGAATTCGTTCGTAATCAGTATCCGATAACACCCCAAGCCGTCGCATCAAGGCATTGATCGGTATGGATTGAATTTGTTGCAAATGAAATGCGCCTTCGCGTAGATAAGGAAGCTCCAGCTTGATCTCCCACGGATTACCCTTCAGAGCCGTCGTATGCGGAATGATTGTGACGAGAGCCAACTCCTCTACGAGAGGAAAGTCCGTGAGAAGGAGACAGGGACGAACCTTGGCGGCAATGCCCAAATCCATCATCCAGACGTCACCGCGCCGTGCGTCGCTCTTCATCGGCCGCTTCCATTTGATCCAATAACTGAAAGCCGGTAATGGCCGCTTGCTGACAGGAATTCAGCACTTCCTGATCGGCCTCAAGCGCTACAATTTTCTGGCAAATGGCGCGGCGTTCCTCATGGGTCAGTTGAGGCAACTCGGCGATGATTTCAGAGGAACTCATATTTGTAAGTTAGCCGACCTTGCGTTAATGCTCAAGACCGAAAGGACTTTGTTCAGTGAATTGATCTCCTACAAATACGTCATCCGCGGCAAGGGTCAGATTCGGACGTAGCCGCCGCCGTAGGGCGGTGATCTAGGAGGGCGTTATCTTGTGCGCAAAGAGGATGATGAGGATCAACGGAACGAAAACGCCTCCGGCCAGGCTGATCAGCGCAAGTGGGCCGCGTCCGAATTTGAAGGCCATAATAACGCCGAGGATGATGCTGATCACGAGGCTCGCCGCCATGAGCACGACAAAAAATTCGAGGTAGGGCGAGCTGAGAGAATAAGCCTTCGTGGGGTCCTTGAAAAAAAGCTGATGCCCCATGTGGATGGTCGAGAGATAGGTGAGAATGTTGGGGCCATTGACCCACTGGAAGCCGTAAACCTGCCAGATACCGGAGACGGAAAAGAAGACCAGCATGGGCGCGAAGAAACAGCCCAGGTAAAGATGGATGCGGCGCAGGAAGTTCATTCCGGGATTAATTGTCGGTCATGGAAATATTCAGGATGACCAGTTTTCCGGTACCGGGAGGGAAGGCCAGGGTGATTGTTTTGTCCTCGAGAGGGGTGAGTCCCTTGACCATGGCTCGATACGTTTGCGGGTCGCTCGATCCAAGCTTGGGCTTGATCTCGTAGTAGGTTCCGTGCGCGCTCCCCAGATCGGCGATAAAGACGATCCAGTCGCCAGGCGGCGTGTTGAAGGGCTTCCAGCCGTCGTAATGGATTTGATCCGGCATGTTCACGTAATCGTCCGGCTTGGCCGAGAAGGCGAGATCGGGCGACACCATATAGATGATGGTGAGAACTCCGCTGGTGCCTTTGCCATGGAAATCCTGCGCGACCTTGTCCCAGTCCATATCCCGAAGCGGGATGATGAGTCCTTTGCTGGTAAAGGGGTCGGGTTTGTCGAAAGGATTATCCGACGCCATATCAGCAGGCGAGCGTCCGTTGCCGCGCCAGTTATCGATACCGCTGGCAAAGTCTCCATTTTCGAGCCAGTTGTCGGCACGGACAGGAAGTGCGCACACGAGAACCAGCAGCCCGAAGAGAAGAGCTTTCATGTCAATCCATGGCTACCAGACAGCAGGCGATTGCCAAGGTCATTCATGTAGCGGCAGTCTATGACCGTCGATGCCTTTTCACTATCACTGGCCAAAGATCAAAATAATTGCCAACGGGATCAGGATTCCCGCCGCCAGGCAGGCTAGCGTTACCGGGCCTCGACCGAACTTGAAGGCCATGACGATGCCCGTGATGAGCGAGAAGATCAGGCCGGCGGACATGAGGACGACGAACAGTTCGAGAAACGGCGAAACGGGTTGCCAGCCGGGGCCTTTGTAACGACTCGCGGTGTGAATCGCAGAGAGAAACTTGAGAATCGGGATCTTGTCATTCAAACGGAAGGTCTGCCAGATGCCGGAGATGGCGAAAAAGAGCAGCATCGGCGCGAAAAACACGCCGAGGTAGAGATGTAATCGTCGGAGCCTTTGCATCAGGGCGCGAGATAAACGTCGTTGCCCTTTTCCGCGAACTCCTGTGATTTTTCCTGGAGACCCTGCGCTAGCGCGTCCTGTTCGGCGACGCCTTTTTCAGCGGCGTATTTGCGGACGTCCTCGGTGATTTTCATCGAGCAGAAATGCGGGCCGCACATGGAGCAGAAGTGGGCCGACTTCGCGCCTTCCTGCGGCAGCGTTTCGTCATGGAACGAGCGCGCTTTTTCAGGGTCGAGGCCGAGGTTGAACTGGTCCTCCCAACGGAACTCGAAGCGGGCCTTGCTCAGCGCGTTGTCGCGTTCGGACGCGCCGGGAAAGCCCTTGGCGAGATCAGCAGCATGGGCAGCGATCTTGTAGGCGATCACGCCCTCGCGCACGTCGTCCTTGTTCGGCAGGCCGAGATGTTCCTTGGGCGTGACGTAGCAGAGCATGGCGCAGCCGAACCAGCCGATCATCGCCGCGCCGATCGCGCTGGTGATGTGGTCGTAGCCGGGAGCGATGTCGGTGGTCAATGGTCCGAGCGTGTAGAACGGCGCTTCGGCGCACTGCTTCAATTCGAGCTCCATGTTTTCCTGGATGAGTTGCATCGGCACATGGCCGGGGCCTTCGATCATCACCTGGCAATCGTGCTTCCACGCCTTCTGGGTCAGCTCGCCGAGCGTGGCGAGTTCGGCCAGTTGCGCTTCGTCATTGGCATCCGCGCCCGCGCCGGGACGCAGCCCGTCGCCGAGCGAGAAGGAGACGTCGTACGCGCGCATGATTTCGCAAATCTCGTCGAAATGGGTGTAGAGAAAATTTTCCTGGTGATGTGAGAGGCACCATTTCGCGAGGATCGACCCGCCCCGGCTGACAATGCCGCAAGCACGACGCGCGGTCATCGGGACGTAGCGGAGCAGCACGCCCGCGTGGATGGTGAAGTAGTCGACGCCCTGCTCGGCCTGCTCGATCAGCGTGTCGCGATAGAGGTCCCAGGTCAGTTCCTCGGCGCGGCCACCGACTTTTTCCAGCGCCTGGTAAATCGGCACGGTGCCGATCGGCACGGGCGAATTGCGGATGATCCATTCGCGCGTCTCGTGGATGTTCTTGCCGGTGGAAAGGTCCATCACCGTGTCGGCGCCCCAGCGGATCGCCCACACCATCTTTTCCACT
>Ga0182024_10004304_pt1 | contig 32944 bp, 29 predicted proteins | sample P32metaG_FD_120480 | JGI IMG/M metagenome (GOLD analysis project Ga0182024, IMG submission 120480) | Permafrost microbial communities from Stordalen Mire, Sweden - P3-2 metaG (Illumina Assembly) | ecosystem: Environmental > Terrestrial > Soil > Wetlands > Permafrost | place: Sweden: Stordalen... | reverse complement strand
GCGCCGAGCTAGGCGCCGACGTGCCCGAGGGCGCGCACCGGGTCCACTAACTTCGAAGGTCCATGGCGTTCCGACCCGGCGCGGACGCCGACGTCACCCACGACGGCTCGCGCGACGTCCAGCGCGCGGTCGCCCGCTTGGCACGTCGGCTCCCCGAGCCCCTCCAGCCGCTGGCGACGATCGCCTACAACTACCGCTGGTCCTGGACGCCGGGCGGTCGCGAGCTGTTCCGCACGTTGGGCGCACACCGCTTCGGGCTCGCCAACGAGAACCCGGTCCGGTTCCTGCGCGACCTGCTCGAGAAGGACCTGCTCGCTGCGGCCAACGACGAGGCGTACCTCGAACGGATCGAACGCGTCGCCGCTGAGCTCGCCGACGACCTCGCGCGACCCACACAGGACATCGGCCTCGGCGGGCGCGTCGCGTTCCTCTGCGCCGAGTTCGGTGTGCACCGCTCGCTCCCCGTCTACTCGGGCGGTCTCGGCGTGCTGGCCGGCGACATGCTCAAGGAGGCGTCGGACCAGGCGCTGCCGTTCGTCGGCGCGGGGCTGCTGTACCGGCGCGGCTACTTCCACCAGCGCATGGACCTGTCCGGGTGGCAGCAGGAGTTCTGGATCGAGTCGGACCCGAACTCGCTGCCCGCCGTCCGGGTGACCGGCCCCGACGGCGCGCCGCTCACCATCTCGGTGCCGATCTGGGACGGCGAGCTGTCCGCGCACGTGTGGCGATGCGACGTCGGGCGAGTGCCCCTGTACCTGCTCGATGCCGAGATCGGCGAGAACAGCCCGCTGCAGCGGTGGGTCACCGCACGGCTCTACGAGGGGAACCGGTCGATCCGCCTCGCCCAGTACGCGCTGCTCGGCGTCGGGTCGGTCCGCGCTCTCGAGGCCATGGGCATCACGCCGTCGCTCTACCACCTGAACGAGGGGCACGCCGCGCTCGCGACGCTCGCCGTCGCCGCGAAGGTCGCCGGCGAGGAGCCCCTGCACTGCGCCGACGCCATCGAGCGGTCGCGCGAGCACTTCGTCTTCACGACGCACACCCCGGTGCCGGCGGGCAACGAGACCTACGGCCGCGAGGAGGTGCTGAGCGTCCTCGGTCGGCTCTTCTGGGAGCTCAACTTCGACCCGCACGACGTGCTCGCCCTCGGGCGCACGCACACGAGCTCGGCGGACGAGACCACGGGGCTCACCCCGCTCGCGATCCGCGGGTCGCGATCGACGAACGCAGTGAGCCAGCGCCATGGCGTGATCGCCCGGGCGATGTGGCACGAGATGTTCCCGCTCGGCAGCACCGACGACGTGCCCATACACCACGTGACGAACGCCGTGCACCTGCCCACCTGGATGGCGCCGCCGATGCGCGAGCTGCTCACGGAGTGCTTCGGTGACGACTGGGAGCGCCACGCGAGCGACCCGGTCATGTGGAAGCAGGTCGACGAGATCGAGGACGGGCGGCTCTGGGCGGTGCGCTGCACCCAGCGCGAGGAGCTCGTGCGCGCCGTGCGTCGCAAGGTCGTGGTCGACCGGCTCTCGAGGGGCGAGGACATCGACTTCGTCCAGGCTGCCCGTGACGCGTTCGACCCGAGCTTCCTCACCCTCGGCTTCGCTCGTCGACTCGCCACCTACAAGCGGCTCAACCTGCTCGTCCACAACGCCGAGCGCGCCCTCGCGCTGCTGGACCACGACCGCCCCTTGCAGTTCGTCTTCGCTGGCAAGGCCCATCCGCTCGACGACGCGGCCAAGGCGTTCGCGCAGCGGATGTTCGACCTCAAGCGCGTCCCCGAGGTCGGCAACAAGGTCGTGTTCCTCGAGGACTACGACCTGAGCGCGGCCTCGACGGTGGTCGCCGGCTGCGACGTCTGGCTGAACCTGCCCCGGCCGCCCCTCGAGGCGAGCGGGACGAGCGGCATGAAGGCCGCGCTCAACGGGTGCCTGAACCTGAGCGTCCTCGACGGCTGGTGGATGGAGGCCTACGACGGCACGAACGGCTGGGCGATCGACGGCAGCGTCGACCCCGACGAGGGGGCGAAGGACGAGCGGGACGCCCTGGCGCTCTACGACCTCGTCGACCAGGAGGTGAAGCCCCTCTTCTACGACCGCGACGAGAACGACGTGCCGGCGGGCTGGCTCGAGAGGGTCCGGGCGTCGCTGCGCACGCTCGGCCCGCGCTTCTGCGCCACACGCATGGCCGACGACTACGTGACCCAGATCTACCGGCGCTAGGGGACCTCGGCCACGTACGGTGCGACGAGGACGAGGACCGAGCGCGCGGGCACCTCGACGCGACCACCGCCGTCGTGCCGCTCCCCGCGGCGCGAGGGGTCGAACGACGACAGCTCCTCGACGCGCGCGGCGCCCTGCGGCAGGCAGAACTCGACGGACTCCCAGTGCCCGTTCACGCACACGACCACGTCGTCGATCGACCCGTCGGCGGACGCGGTCGTGCGGAACGCAACGCAGCGCGCCGCCTCGTCCTCCCAGTCGCCGTCGGCCATCGTCGCCCCGTCGGGGCGGAGCCAGTCGATGTCCGAGGACGGGGCGTCGCCACGGAGCGCCGGGTGCGCGCGGCGCAGCGCGAGGAGGCGCGTGCTGAACGCGCCGAGCTCCTCGTCGAGGCGCTGCCAGTCGAGCCAGCTCGTCTCGTTGTCCTGGCAGTACGCGTTGTTGTTCCCGCCCTGGGTGCGGCCGAGCTCGTCGCCGCCGAGCAGCATCGGCACGCCGCGGCTCACGAGGAGGGTGGTCAGCATCGCGCGCGACTGGCGCGAGCGCAGGGCCAGGACCCCGGCGTCGTCGGTCTCGCCCTCGACCCCGCAGTTCCACGAGCGGTTGTCGTCGGAGCCGTCGGTGCCGTCCTCGCCGTTCGCCTCGTTGTGCTTCTCGTCGTATGAGACGAGGTCCCGAAGGGTGAAGCCGTCGTGGGACGTCACGTAGTTGATCGACGACGACCACGACCGCGCCGGCGGCTCGAAGAGGTCCGACGACCCCGTCATGCAGGTGCCGAGCGCGGCAAGGGCGCCGTCGGTCCCCCGCCAGAAGTCGCGCACGGTGTCGCGGAAGCGGCCGTTCCACTCCCGGTAGGGGGCGGGGAACCGCCCGAGCGCGTAGCTGTCCTGGCACCCCACGTCCCAGGGCTCGCAGATCAGCTTGGCCTGGGCGAGCGCCGGGTCTGCCGCGCAGCGCTCGAGGATCGGGGCGCGCGGGTCGAAGGAGCCGTCCGGGCGCGCGAGGGTCGGCGCGAGGTCGAAGCGGAATCCGTCGACGTGGCAGTCCGACACCCAGTAGCGCAGCGAGTCGACCACGAGCTCGACGGCGAGGGGGTTGGCCGCGTTGATCGAGTTGCCGCAGCCGGTCGAGTCGACGAGGTGGTGCTCGGCGTCGTGGCGGTAGTAGGACCGCGCGTCGAGGCCTCTGAAGCTGAGCGTCGGGCCGAGGGCGTCGCCTTCTGCGGTGTGGTTGTAGACCACGTCCAAGAGGACCTCGAGGCCCGCGCGGTGCAGCGAGGCGACCATCGACTTGAACTCGTCGACCTGAGCGCCGGCTTCGCGGCTCGCGGCGTAGCGCTGGGCCGGGGCGAAGTACCCGATCGAGTTGTAGCCCCAGTAGTTCGAGAGCCCGGCATCCACGAGGAACCCCTCGTCGACCAGCTCGTGGACCGGGAGCAGCTCGACGGTGGTCACCCCGAGGTCGAGGAGGTGGCGCACGAACGCGTCGTCACAGAGCCCCGAGTAGGTCCCCTGGCGGGGCTCGGCCACCTTCGGATGGCGGCGGGTCGCGCCGCGCACGTGGACCTCGTAGACGACGGTGTCCTCCCAGCGGTGCCGGAGCCGCACCTCGTCGTCGTCGCCCCAGTCGAACCGCTCGTCGACGACGACCGAGGAGGGGACGAGCTGCGCGGTGTCGACGCCGCTGCCGGACGCCAGCGCCCCCCGCGGCTCGCGCGCCGAGCCGTGGAACGCCCGCGCGTAGGGATCCAAGAGCAGCTTCGTCGGCTCGCACCACAGCGCGCGGTCCGGGTCGAACGGGCCGGTGGCGCGCAGGCCGTAGCGCTGGCCAGCGCCGACGCCCGCGACGTCGAGCTCGAACGTGCCCGTGCCGGCGCCCCCCATCTCGAGCCGCTCCTCTTGGCCCCGCGCGTCGAGCAAGCAGAGCTCGAGGCGCTCGGCGACCCTCGTGGCGACGCGGAAGCGCGCGCCGTCGCGATGGAGCGTCACACCAAGCCGCGGCCCGGGGCTGCGCGGCGCGGACGGGCCGGCCAGGCTCACGTCCCGTCGTCGGAGATCGACAGGCTCTGCGCGTCGATCGACACGTCGCGGTACGACGTCGCCCCCGTCCCGTGGACCCGGAAGATGAGGTCCGCGACGAGGCCCGTCCAACCCGTCTGGTGAGACGCCCCGAGTCCCTTGCCCGTGTCGCCGTTGAAGTACTCATGGAACTGGACGTTGTCGCGCCATCGAGGGTCCTCGCGGAACTTGGCGGCGTCGCCGAAGCACGGGCGGTGCCCGTCGGCGTCGAGCAGGAACAGCGAGATGAGGCGCCGGCGAAGGTCCGTCGCGATCTCGGTGTAGTTGGCCGTCGTCGAGGAGCCGGTCGGGTACTGGATCCGCTCGTCGTCGCCGTAGAACCTTCCGAGGCGCTCGAGCGCGTCGCACGCGAGGTGGTTGAGCGGGAACCAGATAGGCCCGCGCCAGTTGGAGTTGCCGCCGAACATGTGCGTGGTCGACTCTGCCGGTTCGTAGTCGATCGAGGCCTCGTAGTCGCCGAGCGTGATCTTGTAGGGGTGCGCACGGTGGTACGCCGACAGGGACCGCAGGCCGTGATCGGAGAGGAACTCGGACTCGTCGAGCAGCCGTGCCACGATGCGTGCGATCCGGTCGGCCTCGACGACACCCAGCAGGAGCCGGCGTTCGCCGGGCTCACCGCGCAGCTCCCCGCCATCGCCCATCCCGTCGAGGTCCTCGCCGGTGCCAAGAAGATCCGCGGCGCGCTTGCCCACCTTCTTCGCGCGCTCGAGCATGGTCTCGTCGAGCACCATGGTCGCGAGCAGCGGGATCGCCCCCACCATCGAGTGCACCGCGATCGTCTGGGTCGAGCCGTCGGGGCTCTCGAGCTGGTCGAAGAAGAAGCCATCCTCGTCGTTCCACAGGCCGAGCCGGTTGAGGGCCGTGCGCACAAGCGCGAAGTGCTCGAGGAACTTGAGCACGAGGTCCGCGGTCGGACGGGTCCCCGATCGGTTGAGCACCGAGGCGATGACGCCCATGACGAGCGAGTACACCGCCATCCAGCCCGTCGCGTCGGCCTGGCGCAGGATGTAGCCCGGCGGCAGATGGGACCGGTCGAGGGGCCCGATGTTGTCGAGCCCGAGGAAGCCGCCCTCGAACAGGTTGGAGCCGTCCTCGTCCTCGCGGTTGACCCACCAGGTGAAGTTGACGAGCAGCTTGTCGAAGACGCGGCTCAAGAACTCGTAGTCGGTGCCGCCGTCCGCGGCGAACACCTCGAATGCGGCCATCGCCTGGACCGGCGGGTTGAGGTCGCCGAAGTCCCACTCGTAGGCGGGCAGGCCGCCGCTCGGGTGCTGGAACCACTCGCGGCACAGCAGGATCAGCTGGTACTTGGCGAACGCAGGATCGACCCTCGCAATCGGGATGCAGTGAAAGGCGAGGTCCCACGCGGCGAACCAGGGGTACTCCCACTTGTCAGGCATCGACATGATGTCGAAGGCGTTGAAGTTGCGCCACCGAGCGTTTCGGCCGTTCTCGCGTCCCGGGGGCGGCGGCGGCTGGGTGGGGTCGCCGTCGAGCCACCTCGTGACGTCGTAGTAGTAGAGCTGCTTGCCCCACAGCAGGCCGGCCATCGCCTGGCGCAGCACGAGGGCCTCGTCGTCCGACGCGCTCGACGGCGTGAGCTCGCCGTAGAACTCGTCGGCCTCGCCGCGGCGGGTGGCGACGACCTCGGTGAACCCCTCCCCCACGAGCGCATCGAGCGTGCTCGAGACCGCCGTGTCGCGTGGTTGGAGGCGGAGTCGGAGGACCACCGTCGCGCCGGGCTCGACGTCGAGCGTGTACCAGAACGCCCCCTTCGTGCCGATGCCATCGGGATTGACCGTCGAGGCGCCGTCGACGACGTGGTCGTTGATGCCGTCCTTCGGGTAGCGCGCCACGGACGTCGAGCCCTCGCGCCGCGAGGGATTGGACTCGTTGTCGCAGACCAGCGGGACCGGGCTCGCGCCGTCGGGGCCGAGGGACGCGGTGAGCTGCAGCGTGCCGAGCCACGGATGGTGGATCGTCATCGCCCGGTCCGAGTCGACGGCCAGCGTGGGGCGCTCGGCGCCCACGTCCCAGGACCATGTGTTGCGGAACCATGCCGTCGGCAGGACGTGCAATGTGTCGCGGTCGGGTCCTACGTTGGTCACCTCGATCTCCCACAGGAGGTCCGTCGGATCGCATTTCGCGTAGCGCGCCTCGATCGCCCAGTAGCGGTCCTCGTCGAAGATGCCGGTGTCGAGCAGCTCGTACTCAGGGTCCGTGAGGCCGCGGGCGCGGTTCACCGCGATCAGGTCCTCGTAGGGGAATGCCGCCTGGGGATAGTGGTACCGCCACACGTTCCACGCATGGCTCGGCAGCGCGTCGTGGTACCACCAGTACTCCTTCACGTCCTCGCCGTGGTTCGCCTGGGCCTGGGTCAGCCCGAAGGGGCGTTCCTTGAGGAACGGGTCACGCCCGTTCCACAGCGCAAGGCCGAGGCAGAGGTTCTGCTCGATGTCGCAGAAGCCAGCGAGCCCGTCCTCACCCCATCGATACGTGGTTGACCGGGCCTGGTCGAAGGGCAGGTAGTCCCACGCGTTGCCGTCGGCGCTGTAGTCCTCGCGGACCGTGCCCCACTGGCGCTCCGAGACGTACGGCCCCCACCAGTACCACGGGCTTGCCGCGCGCAGTCCGTCCTCGAGCCGGCCGAAGCTCTCGACACGGCGCTGCTCTGCGTTCACAGGCACTCCTCGTCCGCCGACCGAGGCCGACCTCGACGCGTGAAAGGGTACTCGGGGCGATGCGAGCGAACCCGCGACGCGCCGTGACTCACAGCCCCGGGCTCGACTGCATGAGCCCGCCGTCGGCGAACACCGTCGTGGCGGTGAGGTAGCTCGCGCCGTCGCCGGCAAGGAACGCGACGACGCTGCCGATCTCGGCGGGCTCCGCCACGCGCCCCATGGGGATCGCCGCGTCGAGCTTCGCCAGCTTCGCGGGGTCGTCCTTCGTCGACTGATTGATCGGCGTGTCGACCGCTCCCGGTCCGACCGCGGTGACGGTGACGCCGTGCGGGGCGAGCTCGACGCCGGCAGTCCGCGTCAGCATCCTCATGCCGCCCTTGGAGAGGCAGTACGCGGTGTTACCTGGCATCGGCCAGTCCTCGTGGACCGAGGTCACGTTGATGATCCGCCCGCCGCCGCCCTGGGCGATCATCTGCCTGGCGGCGAGCTGCGTCCCGAAGAACGCGCTCTTGAGGTTCACGTCCATGACGAAGGCGTACTGCGCCTCGGTGGTGTCAAGGACGGACGTCCGGGTCTCGACGCCGGCATTGTTGACCATCACGTCGAGTCGGCCAAAGGTTGAGACCGCGGCGTCGATGAGCCGCTGGAGGTCCTCCAGCTTGCTCACGTCGGCGTCGATGCCGATCGCACGGGACCCAAGCTTCGCCACCTGCTGCTCGAGGGCGTCAGTGGCCTCGGGGTGCGCGACGTAGTCGATCGCGACGTTCGCGCCCTCCCCAGCGAGTGCCAGCACGATCGCCATGCCGATGCCGCTGTTGCCTCCCGTCACGATGGCGGTCTTCCCCTGCAGGCTCATCCTCGGTCCCTCCTCGTTGGCGCCAGGGCACTGTCGTGTCGCACGGCGCCTCGCGCGCCCCGTGGCCCGAGGCGCGGCGAGATGCTCGCCCACAAAGCGGTCGGCCGCAATCGGCAGGGAAAGAGCGGCACGGCGAGACCAGGGTGATGGACCGCGGCGGCGTGCGAGGACGCCGTAGAGTTCCCAGTGGGAAGCTGGGAAGCCTGGTCGGCACTGAGACCGTCGTCTACGGAAAGGGCCGGCATGGGGCGCGCATCTCCGAGCGTGGTCTCGGTGCTCGCCGGCCTTGGCGCCGGCGGCTCACGCCGTCGCCGGGGGCGGTGAGCCGATGGGTGTCGCCACCTCGCTCCTCGCGTTCGCCGTCGCCGCCGCGGTCAGCCTCGGCACGAGCTGGTTCCTCGTGTCGCGGCTCGAGCGGATCGGCGAGCGACTCGGGAGCTCCGAGGCCCTCCTCGGCCTACTCGCCGCGCTCGCGGCGAACACGCCGGAGATCACCTCTTCGGTGACCGCCCTCGCGCACCACCAGCGGGACGTGGGCGCCGGCGTGATCATCGGCTCGAACGTGTTCAACCTCGCGGCCCTGCTCGGCATCGGCGCCATCGTGGCCCGCCGCATCGACCTGCATCGCCGCGTCGTCGTGCTCGCCGGCTCCGTCGCGATGTGGATGGCCGTCGTGTGCCTCGGGTCCATCGCGGGGACCGTGCCGCCGGGCATAGGGCTCGCGGCGTGCTGCGTCGTGTTCGTCCCCTACGTCGCCGAGCTGGCAGCGCCCAAGGCCCGGCGGCGGGCGCTGCCGCTCCCGCACCGATGGACCTTGTGGCTCTCGACTGCCGTCGACGAGGAGGAGCTGGAGCTCGACGCAGCGATCCGGCCCCGGTCGGGTCGCGGGATCGACGTTGTCGTCGCGATGCTGTCCCTCGTCGTCGTCGTCGCGGCCAGCATTGTGATGGAACGCACCGCAACGACCGTCGGGACGCACTACTCGATCCCCCCGATCGTGCTCGGCGGGATCGTGCTCGCGGCGGTCACGAGCCTCCCAAACGCCGTCGCGGCGATCTACCTGGCCGCACGGGGCCGCGGCGCGGCCATGCTGAGCACCGCGCTCAACAGCAACTCGCTCAACGTCGTGGTGGGGCTGCTCCTGCCAGCCGTCGTGCTCGGCATCGCCCCGCCGACCGGTCCTTCTGGGCTGGTCGCGGGGTGGTACGTGGGCCTCACGCTCGTCACCGTCGTGCTGGCCTTCGCGGGGCGGGGGCTGCGGCGCCCGGCGGGCTGGCTCATCGTCGCGCTGTACGGCGCGTTCGTCGTCGCGCTGCTCGCCGTGACATGAGCGGCCCGTCGGTTGGAGGCACGCCGCGGCCCCTGAGTAGCGTGGCCACAAGAGGGGGTCCCATGCTGACAACAAGGCTGACCGAGGCGCTCAGGATCGAGCACCCCGTGATGCTCGCCGGAATGGGTGGCGTGTCCTACGCGACGCTCGCCGCGGCGGTGTCCAACGCGGGCGGGTTCGGTTGCCTCGGCGCGTCGACGATGTCCGAGCAGCGGATGGTCGACGAGATCACTGCGACGCACGCGGCCACCGACAAGCCGTTCGGGGTTGACCTGCTCACGGCCATGCCGGGCGACCTCGTGCACTCCGTCGAGCTTGTCATCGAAGGGGGTGCGAGCGCGTTCGTCGCCGGCCTCGGTGTGCCCTCCAAGGTCGTCGACCTCTGCCACGACCACGACCTGCTGGTCGTGTCGATGTGCGGGAAGGTCGACCACGCGAGGCGCGCCGTCGACGCGGGCTGCGACCTCGTCGTCGCCCAGGGCACCGAGGCGGGCGGGCACACCGGCACCGTCGCCACGTTCCCGCTGGTCCCGATGATCGTCGACGCGGTCGGCGCCGACGTCCCTGTCGTGGCCGCCGGCGGCGTCTTCGACGGGCGAGGCCTCGCGGCGGCGCTCGCGCTCGGCGCCGACGGCGTCTGGGTCGGCACGCGGTTCATCGCGACCCCCGAGGCCCGGGGTATCCCCGGGTTCAAGGACCGCATCCTCGCGTCGAAGGAGGACGGGACGACGGTCTCGCGCGCGTTCTCGGGCAAGACCATGCGCGTGATCAAGAACGACACGACCGCCTACTACGAGCAGAACCCCTCGTCGCTGCGGCCCTTCCCCGACCAGCTCGGGGTCTCGTTCCGAGACGGGACGTTCCACCTGGGCGGTGACGAGTCGACGTCGGGCATCGACCCCCAGAAGGAGGGCTACCCGGCTGGGCAGGCCGTGGGCGCGATCGACGAGCTCGTGCCCGCCGGCGAGCTCGTCGCCACCATGGTGGCCGACGCCGAGGCGATCCTCGCGCGGCTCTCGGTGCTCGCCGGTCGGTGAGCGAGGTCGCCCCGCTCGCCGGAGCGCTCCCGCGGCAGGTCGTCGGCGAGCGGCTTGCGCTCGTCCTGTGGCGGGCCGACATGATCGAGGAGGTCCGCGCCCTCGTCGCGCGGTCCCAGCCAACGCTCTCGGCGTTCCTCCCGTGGGCCACCGAGGTGCCGTCCGTCCAGGAGGAGGCCGCCGCCCAGGTGACGACCGAGCAGCGGTGGCGCGAGGGACGCATGGCCGGGTGGATGGTCCTCGAGGACGCCGTCATACGCGGGATGGTGGGACTGCACCGGCGCGGCGGCCCCGACGAGCTCGAGATCGGCTACTGGCTCGACGACGCCGCGACGGGTCGCGGGCTCATGACGGCGGCGTGCACGATGGCGACGGACGTGGCGTTCAGCGTCGAGGGCATCGACGCCGTCGAGATCATCCACGACCGGGCGAACGCCCGCTCCGAGGGCGTCCCGGCGCGCCTCGGCTACCGGCGGGTCGCGGCGTTCACCGCGGCGGCGGCGGCGCGCTGCGAGACGGGGGTGAAGGTGCGCTGGACGATGCGTCGTGGCGAGTGGCTCGCCAGGGGGCAACCCTCGTCGATCCTCTCGATGCAGTGAGCGCGCCGGATGAAGCCGAGCGGGGACCCGTCACGGTCCCGCTGCACGTCCCGCTCCCCGACGTGGTGGAGGGACCGGGCGGCCCGCTGCATCGGTGGCGGCCGGGCGACGAGGTGGTGCTCAGCGAGCTCGTCGCGGCGAGCGTCGCGCATCTGAAGTCGGTCATGGCGTTCGCCTGGGAAGAGCCGATCGACCTCGCGGCGCGCCGCGCCCTCCTCGCGTCGTGGGACGAGGAGTGGCGGCGCGGCACGCTCGGCCCCTACAAGGTCCCCGACGACGGGGGCGCGCCGTGCGGCGTCATCTCCCTCAACCGCGGAGGCGCCCCCCAGGAGCTCTCGATCGGCTATTGGATCGCGCCCACCGAGGAGGGCAGGGGTCGCGTCACGCAAGCGGCGTCCCTGCTCACCGCCGAAGCCCTCGCCCACGACGAGGTGGACACCGTGGTGATCGCCCACGACGCGGCGAACAAGCGGTCCGCGGCGGTCCCGCGGCGCCTGGGCTTCGCGCGGCGCGGGGCTGTGACGCGCGGCGCGTGGGCGGGCGGCGGACCGTTCGTGTCCGTGCGGTGGGAGGCGGACCGATCGTGGCATCCGCCTGCTCGCCACGCGAGCGCCTCGGCACCGGACCCCTCGAGGAGCCACGAGCGCACGGTGCCGCCGAGGACGCAATAGCCGTCCGCGCCCACGAAAATCGGGTGCCGCGTCGCGGCGGCGGAACACCGTTCGAACATCGCTCCGGTCGCCGGTGCGTCAGTCACCGCGATTACCGCGGCACCTCGCGTGCGCCGATGCGCTGCGCGTGCGACGGTGGCCCTCATCGGGCGTGGAAGAATCCTGCGCGATGATCGACGCGAAGAACCTCGTCAAGCACTACGGCAAGACGATGGCGGTCGACGACCTCTCGTTCGTCGTGCAGCCGGGCATCGTGACGGGGTTCCTCGGCCCGAACGGCTCGGGCAAGTCGACGACGATGCGCATGATGATCGGCCTTGACCACCCCGACAAGGGAGCGGTCACGATCGACGGCCGCGCGTACGCCGAGCTCAAGTGGCCGCTGCACGAGGTCGGTGCGCTCCTCGAGGCGAAGGCGATCCACCCAGGACGCAGCGCGCGGAACCACCTCCTCGCCCTCGCGGCATCCAACAAGATCAAGCGCGCGCGCGTCGACGAGGTCCTCGAGCTCGTGGGGCTCTCTGCGGTGGCGACGAAGCGCGCCGGTGGCTTCTCGCTCGGGATGGGCCAGCGACTCGGCATCGCCGCCGCGCTGCTCGGCGACCCCGCCGTGTTGCTCTTCGACGAGCCGGTGAACGGCCTCGACCCCGAGGGCATCCAGTGGGTGCGCGAGCTGCTCCGCTCGCTCGCGAAGCAGGGGCGGACCGTGTTCGTGTCCTCGCACCTCATGAGCGAGATGGCTCTGACCGCGGACCACGTCATCGTGATCGGGCGCGGGCGCCTCCTCGAGGACGCCGACATCGGCACGATGATCGCGCGGGCGGGCACGAGCGTGACGGTGCGCTCCCCAGGCGGCAAGCAGCTCTCCGAGATGATCGCGGCGGCGGGCGGGACCGTGCTCAAAGAGCCGGACGACGCGCTCCGCGTGACCGGCCTTGACGCGGCCGCCATCGGGGAGCTCGCCGCGAGGGAGGGCGTCGCGCTGCACGAGCTGTCCCCGCAGCGCGCCTCCTTGGAGGAAGCCTTCATGGCGCTCACGAAGGACGACGTGGAGTTCGGAGGGTCGAGGTGAGCGATCGCCAGGGCCTCGCCGAGTCGACGAGGAGCGAGTGGATCAAGTTCCGGTCGATCCGGTCGACCCTGTTCTCGCTCGCGGTGACGTTCGTCCTGTGCGTCGGCCTCGGCGCGCTCTTCTCCTTCGCGAGAAGCTCGCACGCCGGAGGCCCGAAGGGCGACTTCCTGGTCGATCCAACGCGCGTCAGCCTGCAAGGCTTCTCCATCGCGGAGATCGCGATCGGGGTGATCGGCGTGCTCATCATCTCCTCGGAGTACGCCACGGGCTCGATCCGAGCGACGCTTGGCGCGACACCGAGTCGGCTCACGGTGCTGTCGGCCAAGACCTTGGTGCTCTTCGTCGCCACCCTTGCCTTCGGGGAGGCGTGCAGCTTCATCTCGTTCTTCGTGGGACAGGCGATCCTGAAGGGGCAGGGCGTGGCATCGGCGACACTCGCCACCCCCGGCGCGCTGCGTGGGGTGCTCCTCGCGGGGCTGTCCCTCGCGCTGCTCGCGACCTTCGCGATGGGCATCGGGACGATGCTGCGTCACACGGCAGGATCGATCACCGTGTACGTCGCCCTGCTCTTCGTCACCTTTCTCCTGCTCGCGCCGCTCCCGACGGACTGGCAGCACCGGGTCTCGAAGTTCCTCCCCGAGATCCTCACGAGCTCCATGCGCGCCGCGTCGACGAGCGGCATCGCGTTCTCCTCGTTCTCGGCGTACACCTCGACGCTCGTGCTGGCCGCCTACGCCCTCGCCGCGCTCATGGGGGGCGCCGTCCTGCTCGTGCGCCGCGATGCCTGAGGCCGTCGCGCCCGGCGGCACCGCGGCGTGAGCGTGCTGCCGGCCATCTCGAGCGAGTGGATCAAGTTCCGCTCACTGCGCTCGACTCGCTTCACGCTGGTGGCGGTCGTCATCCTGTCGATCGGGCTCAGCGCGCTCATCTGCTTCGCCCAGCGACACGCCTGGGCGATGGAGTCCTACCCCGAGCACCAGGCCTTCGACCCGACCGCCACGTCGCTCTCGGGGTTCTTCTTCGCGGAGATCGCGATCGGCGTCATCGGCGTGCTCATCATGTCGTCGGAGTACTCGTCGGGGTCGATCCGATCGACGCTCGCCGCCACGCCCGTGCGGCCGATGGTGCTGCTCGCCAAGGTGATCGTGCTGTTCTGCTCGACGCTCGTCGTCGCCGAGATCTGCTCGTTCGGCTCGTTCTTCGTGGGCCAGGCGATCCTGAGCGGGGTGACGACGACCGCGACGCTGGCGACGCCCGGCGCGCTCAAGGCCGTCCTGCTCGGTGGGCTCTCCCTCTCCCTCCTCGCGCTGTTCGCGCTCGGCCTCGCGACGATGCTCCGGCACACGGCCGGAGCCATCACCGTCTATGTGGCGCTCACCTTCGTGCTGTTCCTGCTCGTCCTCGCGCTGCCCAGCTCGTGGGGCACGCACATCTTCAAGTACCTCCCGGAGATCCTCACCAACTCGATGCGCTCGACGGGCGCGGCGAGCACCTCGGGCGCGCAGTACGGCGCGATCTACTCCCCGCTCGTCTCCACCTTGATCATGTCGAGCTACGCCGTGGCGTCGCTGATCGCGGGGGGGATCGCGCTCCAGCGGCGCGACGCGTAGCTCACTCGCCGTACGTCGGCGCGCCGTCGAGGACCGGGTCGTCGGGTGCCACCGGGCAGACGCAGAACGCCATTCCCGCGGGATCGCTGAGGACGACCCACGCGCCGTGGCGCGCGACCTCGGACGCGCCGAGCCCGACGAGGCGCGCGACCTCGGCCTCGAGGTCGTCGGTGTGGATGTCGAGGTGGACGCGCGGTGCCGTGGTGCCCACGTCCTGGAGGAACCCCTCGAGGTTGGAGAACCGCCCCTCGAGCGGCTCGAACTCGGGGTGGGTCGTGCCCGTGCGTGAGGTACGCGTCAGCGCGGCGCGCCAGAAGGCCTTGGACGCCTCGATGTGGCTCGACGGCACGTCGATGCTGATCGCGCCCATCGCGCTGCGGTGCATGGGGTGATCCTCCCAGACCGCCCGCCGAGCCCGCTACCCCGCTCGCTCGAACACCTCAAGGCGCCACTTGCCCGTGATGTCGTAGTCGCACAGCGCGCCGAGCACCGAGCGCATGACGTCGAGCACGGTCGACGACGAGGTCTCGGGGGGCACCTCCAAGAGCAGGCCCCGCTGGGTGTGGTCCTGGCGCACCGCGAAGCGCGTCTCGCCGAGGAGCTGGTCGATGCGCGCCCTGCCGAGGCGCCCCCTCGTGTGGAGCACGCCAAGCGACGCGGGCCGCCGCTCCCCCTTGCGTGGGGGCGACGTGACGAGCGACGCGACGGGGGCACCCCGCTTCACCCGCAGCGAGAAGACGCTCGGCGTGAGGACGTCGACCTCGGAGGCGTCCACCTCGGGGGTGAGGTTGCACCAGCCCCGGCCGTCGGCGATGCCCTCGATCGCCGCGACGGCGGGAGTCGGGTCGTCGGCGAACTCGATGACCCGCTGTGTCGTCAACTCGTCGACCCGATCGCCGAGCGGATGTCGTCACCATCCTGGTCGAGGGCGGGCGGCGAGCGCCGCACCGGCAGCCATGCGCCGTCCACGCGGATGGGCGAGCGCAGGGTCTCGAACTCCCCCGCGGCGGTGTGCGCCGTCGCGACCAGCCCGCCGCCGCGGACCTGGGGATCCTCGATCGCGGTGGCGACGGAGTGCACGGGCCCGCACGGTACTCCGGCGGCGACGAGCGCCTCGGCCCACTCGGTGGCCGACCTCGGAGCGAAGGCCCGCGCGAGCGCCGCGTCGAGGGCGGCGCGGTTGGCGACGCGCAGCGCGTTGGACGCAAACCGGGCGTCGTGCGCGAGCTCGCCGTCACCGAGCACCTCGCACAGCGCCGCGAACTGCGAGGACGTGGCGACCGCGACGATGAGGTCGCCGTCACCCGTCGTCACGGGCCCGTACGGGGCGATGTTGGGGTGGTCGTTGCCGAGCCGCCCGGGGTCCTGCCCGGTCACGAGGTAGCCCTGTGCCTGGTTCACGAGCGCGGTGACCGTCGCTTCGAGCAGCGGCACCTCGAGGCGTCGGGCGGCTCCGCCCGACGCCCGCCGCGCGTAGAGCCCTGCAAGCAGGGCGGCGGCGGCGTACAGCCCCGTCACGACGTCGGCGACGGGCGCGCCGACCTTGAGCGGCGGGCCCTCGGGGGCGCCCGTCACGGACATGAGCCCGGATCGCGCCTGGGCCAGCAGGTCGAACGAGGGCGCGTCGCCGAGCGGCCCCGTCGACGCCGCGCCGCGAACCGACACCCAGACCACCTCGTCGACCTCGTCGCGGAGCACGTCGAGGCCCAGGTCGGCGAGCTGGTGGGGAAGGAAGTTCTCGACGACGGCGTCGGCGGCCCGGGCGAGGGTGGCGACGGTGGCCCGGCCCTGCGGCGTGGCGAGGTCCACCGCGATCGATCGCCGGTTGCGGTTGACCGACAGGAAGTACGTGGCGTCGCCGCCGAAGGTGGGTGGGGCGAAGGCTCGGATGCCGTCACCGTGGACCGGGGCCTCCACCTTGATCACGTCGGCACCGAGGTCCGCCACGACGAGCACGCACAGCGGGCCGGCCAGGATCTTCGAGAGGTCGAGGACCCGAACGCCCTCGAGCGGCAGCCCGGTGCCCATCGACGCGGGGTCCGACGGCCACCTTGCCCTCGCCTCGGCGTCAGTCACGTCGATCGACGCGTCGGCGCGTTGGGCACAGGCGATGATGGCACCTGCCCGGCGCACCGGACAAGCGCGGGGCCAGCTGGACCCCTCTGGACCCCGTGCGGCGACCAGCTCGATCGGCGGCGTGGCGTCGACGCCGTTGCGGTCCGCCGGCGAGCACGCGTCGCTGCGAGGTCGCCGAGTCCCGTGCCCCGGCGACCAAGACGATTCCCCAAGTGGTGCGCGTGACCGGCGCCTCGTCCTCGTCACGTCACGCTTGCGCCGAGCCGGTGCACCGGTGGCGACCGCGCGGAGGAATGTTCGTCCGCGTCCGACCTGCGCGCGACGCGGCGAGGAGGAGCGGCAGTAGCATCGCGTCCGGATCGCCGTCGCGTTCCATCTCACGAGGGGGCTCTCATGCAGGCAGCAACACGACGTCGGCGCGTGCTCGGCGCCGCGGCGGCCGTCGTCCTCGTCGGCGGTGCCATCGGCATGTCCGTCGCGAGCTCGGCGGCCGCGACGGTCTCGCCAAAGGCGAAGAGCCACGTCCTCTTGGTCGGCACGTTCCACGGCGTGAAGGGCGGCTACACCTCGATCCAGGCCGCGGTCAACGCGGCGAAGCCCGGCGACTGGATCCTCGTCGCGCCCGGCGACTACCACGAGACCGACGACCTGACCCACCCCCCGGCGAGCTACGCCGAAGCCGCCTTCGGCGCCGTGCTGATCAAGACCCCCAAGCTGCACCTTCGCGGCATGAGCCGCAGCGGGGTCATCGTCGACGGGACGAGGCCCGGCGCGCCGGCCTGCTCGTCCAACCCCGCAGACCAGGAGTACGGCAACGTCGTCGGCGGCAGCCCCGTCGGCCGGAACGGGATCGTGGTCTTCAAGGCCAGCGACGTGTGGGTCGAGAACCTCACCGTCTGCAACTTCCTCTCGGGCTCCCAGTCCTCTGGCAACGGCATCTGGTGGAACGGCGGCGACTCGTCGGGCAAGATCGGGCTCAGCGGCTACTGGGGCAGCTACCTGACCGCGACCTCGACCTTCTTCGGCACCGAGGCGGCTGCGGCCACCTACGGCATCTTCTCGTCCAACTCGTCAGGCCCTGCCTCGTGGGACCAGATCTACGCGAACAACCAGAACGACTCGGGCATCTACGTCGGAGCGTGCAAGCAGCTGTGCAACATCACGATCTCGCACGCGTGGATGGAGTACAACGCGCTCGGCTACTCGGGGACGAACTCCGGTGGTGCCATCGTCATCACGCACTCGCAGTTCGACCACAACCAGGACGGACTCGACACAAACACCGCGATCAGCGGTGACCCCACCGCGCCCCAGAACGGGGCGTGCCGCAACGGCGCCGTCTCCAAGATCACCCACACGCACTCGTGCTGGGTCCTGATGGACAGCTCGATCCACGACAACAACAACGCCGACGCCCCGGCGGCGGGCAGCGCGGGCATCGGACCCACCGGGACCGGCATGACGCTCTCCGGCGGCCGCAACGACACGGTGCTGCACAACACCTTCTCGAACAACGGCGCGTGGGGCATCCTCTTCGTCCCCTACCCCGACTCGGGGACGCCCGTCCTCGGCCAGACGTGCACGCGCGCGGGCGGCCACGAGTTCGGCGCGCTCGGCTGCGTGTTCGACCCCCAGGACAACGCCCTCGTCTCCAACACGTTCACGCACAACGGCTACTTCGCGAACCCGACCAACTCTGACGTCGGCGAGCTCACCCTCAACCGCCACGTCGTGAACTGCTTCTCGAAGAACGTGACGCCCGACGGCAGCTTCCCGACCAACCTCACCACGACCGAGAAGGCGTGCACGGGCAAGAAGGCGAACGGGAACGCGTTCGGCGCCGGCGGCTCGCTGTACAACCAGGTGCTGTGCGACACCGGCCTCGGCCCCTGCTCGGCCGGCTGGACTTACCCGACCCACGGCCCTGTCGAGCTGCACGCGGTGCCGTCGCTCCCGTCGATGCCGAACCCCTGCAAGGGCGCGCCGTCGAACCCCTGGTGCAGGTCCGGCAAGCCGATCTAGGCGAGGCACACCCCTCGCTCGCCGCCACCCGCCGAGGCGAGGCCCGCCGCGTCGCATGACGCGTGGGCGAGGAGCGACGAGGGTGCCGTCGCGGTGGCGCTGCGAGACGACCGCGCACCCAGGTAGGCGACGGCGAGCACCGCGCCGAGTGCCGCGACCACCGCACCGACCGTGCTGGCGGCGTGCAGCGCGTCGATGAACGCCGAGCTCGACACCTGGGCCGCCGCGGCGTGCATCGACGCCGGCGCGCGCTGGACGACGGCGTCGGCGTCGGCCATGGAGACTCCCGCGATCCTGGCGTCCGGCCCCGGCACCCCGAGGGCGCGCAGGCCCTCGACCACCCGCGGCGCGAACGTCGAGGCGAAGACCGACCCGAGCACTGCGACCCCGAGGGTGCCGCCGAGCTCGCGCGTCGTGTTGTTGACCGCCGCACCCGCGCCGATCTGGTCGGGGCGCAGGGATCCCATGACGGCCTCGGTCGACGGCGCCGTCGTGAGCGAGAGCCCGAGGCTGAGCAGCACCATCGAGACGAGGACCGGACCGAGATAGGGGGCGTCCGCCGGCATCGTGGCCGCGACGGCGAGGCCAGCCGACATGCAGGCAAGCCCCGCGCCCACGACGAAGCGGGTGCCCACCCGCAGGGCGAGGATCGCCCCCAGGGGCGTCGCCACCGCGGCGGTGACGGCGAACGGGAGCGTGCGCACGCCCGCAGAGAGCGCCGAGTAGCCCCGGACGAGCTGGAAGTACTGGGTGATGAGGAAGATGAAGCCGAACAGCGCGAAGAACGCGATCGAGATCGAGGTCGCCCCGACGGTGAACCTCGGCACCTTGAACACTCGCACGTCGAGGAGGGGCCCGCGCGTGCGCAGCTCGAGCCATGCGAACGCGCTGAGCACGGCGACCGCGCCGACGAGGAGGCCGACGGTTCGCGGCGACGCCCACCCCCACGTCGGCCCCTCGATGATCCCGTAGACGAGCGCGCCGACGCCCGCCGTGCCGAACACGAGCCCCCGAACGTCGAAGCGGTGGCCGCTGTGCGCGAGGCTCTCGGGCAGGAAGAGGCCGCCGAGCACGACGGTCACGAGCACGATCGGGACGTTCACGAGGAAGATGGAGCCGGCCCAGAAGTGCTCGATCAGCACGCCGCCCGTGATGGGCCCGAGCGCCACGGCGATGCCCGTCGTCGCGCTCCAGATCCCGATCGCCTTCGCGCGCTCCGTGTGGTCGGGGAAGCTGCTCGTGAGGATCGCGAGCCCGGTGGGGAAGATGAACGCGGCGGAGGCACCCATGAGCGCCCGGGCGGTGATGAGCGACCCGGTGGACGTCGCGAACGCGGCGAGCACCGAGCAGCCCCCGAAGCACACGAGGGCCACCTGCATCGTGCGCTTGCGCCCGAAGCGGTCACCGACGCCGCCCCCCGCGAGCAGGAGGGCGGCGAAGCAGAGCGAGTACGCGTCGACGATCCACTGCAGCGACGAGTTCGACGCATGGAGGTTCCTCGCGAAGCTGGGGAGGGCCACGTTGACGATCGTGTTGTCGACGACCACCAAGAAGACCGACAGGCACAGGACCGGCAGCAACAGCCAGCGGCGGGGGTGGCCTGCGGGGCCCTCGGCCAGCGTCATCGGCTTCGTCTGCATCGGGGCCTCCTAGAGAACGGCGTGCTATTGTTATAGCACGCCGTTCTCTACTACGCTACGGCGATGGCAACGCGGCACCGGACCCCGAGCGAGTCCCTCGAGCCCGCGATCCTGTCCGCCGCCGAGGCGCTGCTCGAGGAGTCCGGGCCTGACGCCTTGTCGATCCGCCGCATCGCTGCACGGGCCCAGGTCGCCCCAATGGGGCTCTACACGCGGTTCGACGGCAAGCACGGCGTCATCGACGCCCTGTTCAAGGAGGGGTTCGCCGCGCTCGGGGCCACGATCCGGGCGACCGCCGCGTTCCCCGACTCCGTCGCGGCCCTGCGCGCCGCGGGCGTGGCGTACCGCGCGCTCGCCCTCGCGCACCCAGCGCGCTACCGGCTGATGTTCCTGCAGGCAGTCCCCGGCTTCACGCCGTCGGACGCGGCCATCGACACGGCGAGCGGCGCGTTCCAGGCGCTCGTGGAGGCCGCCGCGCGCTGCGTGGCGGACGGCGCGCTGCGTGCGGCCGAGCCCGCGGGTATCGCCCAACAGGTGTGGGCGAGCTGCCACGGCTGGGTGGCGCTGGAGCTGTGCGGGATCAACTTCGCCGCGGACCTCGAGGCGGGCTATGGCGAGCTGCTCGACCTGCTCCTCCTCGGGCTGTCACGTCCCGGCTACGCCGTGGCGACCGCCTCCGGCCAGCGCCCGAGCCGGTCGGGCGACAACAGCATCGAGGTGTAGGTCCGGTCGAGGTGCTCTTGGCGCCACCCGGCGAGCGCCTGGGCGAGCGGCAGCACCACCGCCGGGTCGTCGACCTCAGTGCGCCACGTGGGGTCCACCGCGAGGTCGAAGCACCGCCAGGATCCGTCGCCGAACTGCACGTAGGCATGCGTCTCGGCGCGCACCACCGCCAGGTTCTGTCGCTCGAGGCGTCGGTCGAGGGGCCAATCGGGCACGCCGCGGCCGATGAAGACGTAGCGCCAGTCCCACTCCCAGTGCGCCGCGTCGCGCCACCACGGCGGCGCAGCGCCCTCGAGGAAGGAGGTGAGCGGCAGGCCGTCGACCTGGGCGGGGATCGGCGCGCCGACGAGGTCGCAAATGGTCGGCAGCACGTCGACGTTCTCGGTGAACGCCGTCACGACGCTGCCGTGCGCGTCCCTGCGCCGCGGGTCCCGAACGATGCACGGGGTGTGGTAGCTCTCCTCGAAGTAGCCGAGCTTCTCGACGAGCCCGTGGTCGCCGAGCTGCTCGCCGTGGTCGGCGGCGACCACGACGAGGGTGTCCTCCCACTCGCCGCGCGCTCGGATGGCGTCGAGGGCGCGCCCGAGCTGGGCGTCGACCTCGGTCACCATGCCGAAGTACTGGGCGCGCAAAGTGCGCAGCCCGGCCTCGTCGGTGGGCGCGGTGACGACGGGCATCGACAGCATCGTCTCGTGCAGCGGGTGGACGTCGTCGGCGCAGGTGATCGGCAGGTCCACGTCGGCGGGGTCGTAGCGCGTCGCGTACTCCCCTGCCGCGGCGTACGGCGAGTGCGGCCGCAGGTAGCTGACGTGCGCGCACCAGCCCGGCGGCTGGCGCTCGAGCCACCCCGTGAACTGGTCGGTCAGGAACGCGGAGTGCGAGTGCTCGGCGGGCCGGTCCGGCTCCTGCCGCAGGGCATCGACCCAGTGCCCGGGCACGTCGTAGCCGAGCGACTCGAGCCAGCGCAGCCATGGCGCCTGGTCTTCTGGGAGCACACAGCCGACCGACATCCCGGGCAGCACGCCGTCGTAGTTGTCGAGTCGCGGGTCCGACGGGCCGTCCGCGGCGAGCGGATCGAGCCCGATGTCCGTGTAGCCGAACAGCGTGGGGTCGTAGCCGTGCCGTCGCAGCACGCGCGCGACGTTGTCGAATCGGTCTGGCAGCGGGGTCCCGTTCGCGACGACGCGGTTGTTCATCTGGTACGTGCCGGTGTACAGCGCCGCGCGTCCGGGCGAGCACGGCGCGGCCTGTGAGTAGTGACGCGAGAAGCGAACGCCCTCTCTGCACAGCGCGTCGAGCGTCGGCGTGCGCACGAGCGGGTGCCCGGCCGCCCCCAGCACGTCGGCACGGCACTGGTCGAGGGTGACGAAGAGCAGGTTCACCGTCGAACCTTGGCAGGCGGCGACGGTGCGCGCCAGCACCGCTTGCATCGGCTCTCGATATCGACTATCGATATTGCGTGGACCTCGTGCGGGACTTTCGACGCGGGGCGGTCCGCCTGCACGTCCTGTTCCACGCCGCCAGCGAGGAGATCTACGGCGCAGAGATTGCCGAGGAGCTGGCGCGGCACGGTCACCACGTCGGGCCCGGGACGCTCTACCCGCTGCTGCACGACCTTGAGGAGGGCGGCGACCTGACGTCGCGCACCGTCACGGTCGACGGTCATCGACGGCGCTGCTATCGCCTGACCGCGCACGGGCGCCGGACGCTCGCCTCGTGCATCGCGGCCCTGCGCGAGCTCAACGACGAGGTGCTCGGAACGTGACCGATCCGCCTCCGCGCATCGGGCTCCTCACGGTGGCGCGCGAGTGGGGTCGCATCGGGGTGATCGGCTTCGGCGGGCCGCCCGCGCACATCTCGCTGCTCCGGTCCTTGGTCGTCGAGCATCGCGAGTGGCTCACCCCCGAGGACTTCGAGGACGGCATCGCCGCGACCAATCTGCTGCCCGGCCCCGCGTCGACGCAGCTCGCGATCTTCTGCGCCTGGCGCGTCGCTGGCGTCCCCGGTGCGCTCGTCGGAGGGCTCGCGTTCATCTGCCCGGGTCTCGCGGCGATCCTCGTCCTCGCTGCGGTGTTCCTCGGGCGTCACCCTCCGCTCGGCGTCCTCGGGGCGGCGAGCGGGGCGGGTGCCGCGGTCCCTGCGGTCGCCCTCTCGGCCGCGCTCGCGCTCGTCCCCTCGAGCTGGGCCCGCGCGGGCGTCGCCGTGGCGACGCGGACCCGGTGGGCGTGCTACCTCGTGGTCGGCGCCGTCGCCGCGGCGCGGATCGGTCCGTACCTCGTGATCGTCATCGCCGCGTGCGGCACGATCGAGCTGCTCGCGCGGCGGACCCGCCGTGCCCCGACGCCTCGACGCGCGCTGCTTGCCGGGCTCGGGCGTGCGACCCCGCTCGCGGCGGCGGGCGGCCTCGGGGCCGTCGCCTGGGTCGCCTTCAAGGTCGGTGCCCTCTCCTACGGCGGCGGGTTCGTGATCGTGCCGCTGATGCAGCACGACGCCGTCTCGCTCTACCACTGGATGACGCCTGGGCAGTTCCTCGACGCCGTCGCGCTCGGACAGGTGACGCCCGGACCGGTGGTCCAGACGGTCGCGGTCGTCGGCTATGCCGCCGCCGGCCTTGGCGGTGGGCTGCTCGCCGCGGCGGTGGCCTTCGCCCCGTCGTTTGCCTTCATCCTCCTGCTCGGTCCCCACTTCGACCGCCTCCGGGCGAGCCACGGTGTGCAGTCGTTCCTCACCGGCGCCGGCAGCGCGGCGATCGGGGCGATCGCGGGAGCGTCGGTGCCCCTCGGCCTCGCGCTGTCGCAGTGGTGGCAGCTCGGCGTGCTCGCCGCGGCGGCGATCTGGCTGCTCGGGCTGCGCCGAGCGATCCTGCCGTGTCTCCTCGGCGCTGGCGTGCTCGGCGCGATCGCCGTCCTCTCGGGGGCACCCGTCACGCACTGATCACCCCGCCGCGCCATGCCGCCGCACCCGGATTGTCCATGCCACGATCTCTGTGACGAGAGCGAGGGAGGGGCGATGGCGACGATCGACCGGCGATGTGAGCACGGGCACTCCGTCAGCGCCGCAGCGGCCTTCTGCCCGTCGTGCGGATCCGCCCTCGGCGCCGCGACGCCCCCGCCGGCGCGGGCGTGCCCCTCGGGACATCCCGTCTCGCCCACGGCCGCGTTCTGCCCTGCGTGCGGCCAGCACGTCGGCGGCGTCGCTCCCCCAATGGTCGGGTCCGCCGCGCTGCCGACGCCCCACCCAGGGGCGTACCCGCCCCCGATGTACCCGCCGGCGGCGTACCCCGCGACGACCTACCCGCCCGCCGCGTACCCGCCCGCCGCGTACCCGAGTGCGGCGTACCCGAGTGCGGCGTACACGCCGGGGCCGTACGTCGTCCCGGGCGTCGGCACGTACCCAGCAGGGACCTCTGCACCGCAGGGCTTCGCCCCATGGGGATCCTCGTACGCCTACGCACCGGTCGGCCCACTGTCCGGGCTGGCGATCGCCGCGTTCCTCGTGAGCCTCGTCTGGCTCTACGGGGTCACCTCGGTCGTCGCGATCGTTCTCGGCGGCGTGGCGCTGCGGCGCATCAAGCAGCGAGAGGAGCGGGGTCGGGGGCTCGCGATCACCGCGATCGTGATCGGCGGCGTCGGCATCCTCATCGCGCTCGGCGTTCTCGCCGCCCACGTCCACTGAGCCGGTTTGCTACCCGCCGAGCACGCTGCGCCAGTCAGGGTCGCACTGGTAGAGGAAGAGCTCGCATCGCTCGGCCTCGTCGTCCTCGCCGATCGCGCTGGCGGCTGCCCGGAGCGCCTCGAGCGAGCGCAGGAAGCCGAGGTTCTCCTCCCGGTTCGCACGGACCAGCCCGCTGCCACGCCACCCGGACCGTCGCAGCGCGTCGAGCCCGCGGTGGTACCCCACACGAGCGAACGCGTACGACGAGACGGGGTCGTCCGCCGTCTCGGCGAGATCTGCCCACGCATTGAGCAGCGTCGGCCATCGTGCCGCCACGCGGCGGAGCGACTGCTGGTCGCCGGCCGCGCCTTCGAGCGCGGTCCGCTGCTCGTCGGTGATGGGCGCGAGCACGGTCTCCTGTACGTGCGGCGTGAACGTGACCGGATGCTCTTCTGGCATGTCGCCTCCTCTTCGGCATGCTACGAAGCAGGGCGTGACGACCAAGCGCTCGATCGATCGACGGACGTGTAGGGTGCCGCGGAGGTCGCTGGACGTGTGTGCACAACGGGTCTGCAAAACGCCAACGGATCGTCGCGGTCCCTCGCGGTCGCGTCGCGGCACCAGGGGTGCGGTGGCGACGTGACGAGCGACGTGCTGGCCTCTCGGGCTGAGCCGAACACCTTTGCGCGTCGGCTGTTCAAGGGACTGCCCGGTCGCTACAACGTGCTCGCCGAGGTGCTCTCCTTCGGCCAGGACCGCCGATGGCGCGACGAGATGGTCCGCCATGTCGCGACCCCGCCGCCCGGTTCGGTCCTCGACGTCGCCTGCGGGCCTGCCGCGGTGACGTGCGCGCTCGCGAAGGCCACGACCGCGTCGATCGTCGGGCTCGACCTCAGCCGCGAGATGCTCGGCGAGGGTGCGGCGAACGTCGCACGCCAGGGCCTCGAGGGTCGTGCCGCGTTGGTCCTCGGCCGCGGAGAGCAGCTCCCGTTCGAAGACGACACGTTCGACGCGCTCACCTGCACGTACCTGTTGCGCTACGTTGCCGACCCCGCCGCCACGATCGCCGAGCTCGCACGCGTCGTCCGGCCGGGCGGCGCGATGGCCAGCCTCGAGTTCGCCGTGCCGCCAAACCCGTTCTGGCACGCGTGGTGGTGGGGCTACACCCGCCTCGTCCTGCCCGTCGCGGGGCTGCTCACCGGTGGCAGGGCCTGGTACGACGTCGGACGGTTCCTCGGCCCGAGCATCTCGCGGCACTACGAGGCCTACCCGGTCGGCTGGACGCTGGACGCGTGGCAGCGCGCCGGCATCCAGCGCGTCGGGCACCGTCGCATGAGCCTCGGGGGCGGGCTCGTCATCTGGGGCACGAAGACGTGACGAGGGGCTCGGCCGACGAGTCGACCGCCGCGGGTGCGGCGGGGCCCGCGTTCTATGCCGAGCCGAGGTTCCTGCACCGCCGCTGGCTCCGCGACTGGTGGACGCTGCTGCACCCGCCCTACACCGCGTGGCACCTCGCCTACGTCGTCATCGGCGCGTGCCTGCTCGCACCGGTGAGCGTCTCGCGGCTCCTCGCCACCCTGCTCGCGTTCTTCCTCGCCGTGGGCGTCGGCGCCCACGCCCTCGACGAGCTGCACGGCCGCCCGCTGCGGACCGAGATTCCCGAGTGGACCCTCGTCGCGGCGGCCGCCCTCGGCCTCAGCGGCGCGGTGGTCCTCGGGATCATCGGCATCGCGACGGTGGGTCCCTGGCTCGCCGCGTTCGTGGCCGTGGGCGTCGTCCTCGCCCTCGGGTACAACCTCGAGCTATTCGGTGGCGCCCTGCACACCGACACCGGCTTCGCCGCCGCCTGGGGCGCCTTCCCCGTGCTGACGGCCTACTTCGCCCAGCACGGGACCCTCAACGCCGCAGCGGTGTGTGCGGGTGCGTTCGGGTTCCTGAGCGCGACCGCGCAGCGCCAGCTCTCGACGCCCGCTCGCGCGGTGCGGCGCCGCACGCTCGCGGTCGAGGGTACGGTGCGCGACCTCGACGGCACGACGCGGGAGCTCACCTCTCGCACGATCCTCGACCCCTTGGAGCGGGCACTTCGCTCGCTCAGCTGGGCGATGGTCGCCATCGCGCTCGCGCTCGCGCTCGCACGCCTGACGGCCTGACGCAGCACCAGCCCACCTGCGTCCCAAGCGCCGCGCACACGCCCGCCACGGCGTGGGTGCTCAGTGCGTCGCGCGGCGCGATCGATCCACGCCATCACTGCGCGGCGACACGTTCGGTGCCGAATTGTCCGGATGTTGCGATTCGTGTGCGGCCAGGTAGAGGAGGGACTGCCAACTTCTAGCCCGTGATGACGTGCTTGACGAACCCCGGCGACGGCGAGTCGTGCCACCTGTGTCTCCTCCAGGGCAGGCCCTCGCGTCGATTCGGTGCGTCGTGCGCCATCACGTGGTGCGTTTCATGCCGAGGGTTCCTCTCGTGACGTCGGTCCCCCCCCCACCGCGTCACGAGAGGACTCGGCAAGTCGCCTTCCGTATCGGCGTCGTCGCCATCGTGACGCCCGTGCTCGTGTTCACGGGCTCGAGCCGGGTCACCGCCGTCGGACTCCTGCCGGGCCACAACCCGAGCGCCAACGTCGCCCCGACGCCCAACTTCGAGTCCTCTGGGCGGTGCAGCTCCGAGGCGGGCGCCTGGCGCTGCACGAACCCGTGCGTGACCCCCCGGCTCACCTTCCCCGCGCACAGCGACACCGCGTCGTGCGTGGCCTTCGTCCAGCGCGCGCTCGACGCCGCCCGGCGCCGTGAGCACCTGGGCGCGTTCGTGCTTCCCTCGAACTGGTTCTCGCTGACACCCCGAGAGCAGCTCTTCGTCCTCGCCGACCTCGAGCGGACCGCGCGGGGCCTCCCGCCGTACGTCGGGCTCAACGCGCGCCTCACCGCGGCGGCCCAGCGCGCCGCGGCATCGGGCACCGACCCATCGTTCGCGAGGGGCTTCGCCGTCGGCAAGGACCGCTCAGGCGCGCCCGCCTTCGGCGGGGCATGGGCGACAGGCGTCACCACGCTCGGCGCGGACTTCCTCTGGATGTACGCGGACGGCTGGGGCGGCAGCGCCGCGCGAACCGCCAACCTCGCGTGCTCGTCGCCCCGAGCGAGGGGCTGCTGGGCGCACCGTGACCAGCTGCTCGGCGCGGATCCCGGCGTCAACCCCGGCGTCGGGCTGCGCTGCCGGAACTGCGAGATGGGCACCGGCTTCACGGTGCGCGGCGGCACCTCGTCGTACGTGGACCTCATCGAGCGGCCGGCACGCACGGCGCCGCCGATGACGTTCACCTGGGCGCGCGACGTCGTGCCGTACCTCCCTCCGACGGCGCTGGCCGCCAAGCGGCTCGTCGAGCGTCGGCTCGAGAACGCTCGCCGTGCGGCGGTGCACGGCACCTGGCCACAGTGGATCGATCGAGGCACCGCGACGTCGCCGTGCCGCTCTCCCGGACGTCTGGGGCTCCGCCCCGCGCGCTGCCGGGCACACGACCTTCAAACGGGCCGGCAGGTAGCCGGGACCCCGAACTGGGAGGAAAGATGACCAACGACACCACCAACGGCGTCGCCTCTCTGGAGGCCCCGCTGACCGAGTTCGACCTCTCGGCGCTCAACGAGCTGCTGCGCAACGCGGCACCTCCGAACGGCGAGGCGAGGTCCCAGGCGACGAGCGCGGTGCTCGCGCGGATCGCAGAGCGGCTGCCCACGGAGGCCTCGGCCTACGAGCTGCTTGAGAACCTGCGCTGGCGCGGTCGCCCCGAGTGCCCCCACTGCGGGGTCATCGGGCCGCACGCGTACCTCCGCCCCGCCAACGGGCTGAGCCGGACCACGAACCGTGGCCGCCAGTCCGAGCGCCGGGTGTGGAAGTGCCGCGCGTGCAAGCGCCAGTTCTCGGTGATCACCGGGACCGTCATGCACGGCACGCACGTGCCGATCCGCACCTGGATCCTCGTCGCCTTCGAGATCGCCTCGACGAACCGCGAGCTGAGCGACCGTGAGGTCGAGCGCCGCTACGGCCTCAGCTCGAAGTCGGCGCACTTCTTGCTGCAGCGGATCCGCGACGACCTTGCCCGCCCCGTCGACGAGTCGCTCTTCGGACGCGTCGTGGCCGGCGAGCACCGTGCCCCGGTCGGCTCTTCGGCCGAGGTTGCGGTCCAGTCGACGCCGGGCAACGGCGCGCCTGCGCGCCCGCCCGCGCCGTCGACGCCGCGCGGCGTCATCTCGATCTGGTGACGGCGCCGAGGCGCAGCTGCGGCCGGGCCGCCCCCTAGACCCCGGCCGCAGCCGCCTCGGCGGGCTCGCCTTCGAGCAGCGCCGCCATGTTGGCGCGGTAGAAGCGGTCCTTGTCGTGCTCGGCGACGCCGCCGAGCTGCTCTTCGAACGACGCGAGCGGGTCGCGCCCACCTTCGGGGTGGGGGTAGTCCGTCGAGAACATGAACAGCTCGGCGCCGGCCTGCTCCATCATCCAGCCGACGGGCTCGCCGGGGTACGGCGTGAACTTGAGGTGTCGCCGCACGTAGCCCGACGGGCGGTCGGCGAGCTCGCGCAGCGGCGCCTCGGTGCGACGGAACGCCCGCTGGGCGTGGTCGAGGTGCCGCAGCCACGAGACGACCCAGCTCGCGCCCTGCTCGATGCACCCTCCGCGCAGGTTCGGGAACCGGTCGAACTGCCCGTCCAAGATGAGCGCGCCCAAGAAGACCTCCGGGGAGTGGTGGATCGCGAGGTAGTCCTTGGAGCGCACGTTCTCGCCCCCACCGAGGTGATCGGTCACGGGTTTCGCGTTGTTGTGGAACGCGGGATCGAGCAGTCTCCCCCCGCCGCCCACGTGCAGCACGAACGGCACGCCCGCGGCCTCGAGGCGTCCCCAGAACCCGTCGAGGTCGGGGTGGCTAGGGGCACGGTCCCCCGCGGCCGTCGAGGGCACCATCACCGCGGCGCAGCCGAGGGTCAGGGCCTCGTCGAGCGTGTCGACCGCGCGCGCGGGGTCGTTGAGCGGGACGAAGGCGACCCCGAGGAGGCGGGGATCGCCGTCGCAGAACGCCTGCACCGCGTGATTCTGCGCGGCCGCCCCCGCGTAGAGACGACCGAGGTCGCGCCCGAGGTACAGCGTCGAGGCGAACGTCGCGAAGACGAGCTGGCCCTCGAAGCCGAGCAGGTCAAGCACCCGACTGCGCTCCGCGGACTCGAAGCCCCCCATCGCGAACCACCCCTTGTCGAGGAGGAGGCGGGTCTCGGCCTCGGCCGCCTCGTTGGGATCGCTGCGACGGCGCTCGGCGCGCTGCACCGCCTCGTCGAGCACGGGCGCGAGGGCCTCCATGGTGCCGCGCTTCATCCGCGCGGCGTCCTCGGGACCGAGGTAGGCGTCGAGGAAGTCCGCGAGCTCCATGACATGGCTGTCTGCATCGAGGATGGTCCGACCATCGGCGTACGTCATCGCGCCCCCTTGTTCACACCTGTCGTGGGCAGACTACGCCGCAGCGCGTCGCTGGGCTTGTGCCTGCGCGCGGCCGGACCGCCGACGCGTGCGCGATCGCGTGGCTGCGGGGACAGTCCCGTCGTCCACGAGCACACAGCGCCGCGCGCGGGCCGTCCGCTACCGGGTCTGGTGGCACCTCGCCGATGAGTCCCGGTGTGCGACGCCGTCACTAGGTTGACGACACTCCGAACGCAGGAGGCCCTTGTGCGGCTCATCATCAGCGAGTTCATGTCCCTCGACGGCGTCATCCAGGCGCCGGGCGGCGCCGACGAGGACCGCGACGGGGGCTTCGCGCACGGAGGATGGTCGATGCCGTTCTTCGACCCCGAGACGATGGGCGCGACCTACGCCGAGGTGCTCGCGTCGACCGACGCGCTGCTGTTCGGGCGCCGGACCTGGCAGACGATGGCCGCGGTCTGGCCGGACCGTGCGGGCGACCCTTTCGCGGATCGGATGAACGGCATCGAGAAGTACGTCGTGACCTCCTCGCTCGGCCAGGGCGACCTCTCCTGGGCGAACTCCACGCGGCTGGACCGCGACGGGGACCTGTCATCGGTGAGGCGGCTGCTCGACGACAAGGAGGGGAACCTGCTCGTCATGGGCAGCGTGTCCCTCGCGCAGGCACTCATCCGCAGCGATCTGGTCGACGAGTACCGCCTCATGCTCGAGCCGGTCACCCTCGGCGGCGGCAAGCGGCTCTTCCCCGACGACGGGAGGCTCCGGGCGCTACGCCTGGTCTCGGCGACGACCGCGGCGACCGGCGTGCAGATCTGCCACTTCGAGCCGCTGCGAGGCGCCTAGCTCCAAGTCGTCGCTCGATCGCCGCCTGCGGCGCGTCGGGCGGGTCAGCCCCGCCGAAGCTCGACGACGGGAATGACCCGGGTGGTCTTCGACTCGTACTCGGCGAACCCTGGGAAGCGCTCCTTTTGGATCTCGTAGATCCGATCGCGCTCGGCGCCCTCGATCGGCACCGCCCTGGCGCTCACCGTCTCGCCGCCGATCTCGACGGTGACGTCGGGGTGCGCGAGGAGGTTGTGGTACCAGTCGGGGTTGGTGTCGGCACCGGCCTTCGAGGCGAACACGTAGACACGCCCGTCGTGCTCGAGGGACATGACGGGGTGCACGCGCTCGGCGCCGGACCTCGCGCCCGTCGTGTGCAAGAGGACGAGCGGCGCGCCCTCGAAGGGTCCGCCGACCTTGCCGCCGTTAGCCCGGAACTCCTCGATGATCTTCGTGTTGAAGTCCTGTACGCCCGTGTCGCTCACGCCTCCCCCTTCTGCGTCGGTGATCGATCGGCCCCGCCTGGTGCCTCGCCACACCCTAGGTTCGGCACCAGGCGGCGGGACCCTCGACCGAGCGTGCCGCGGAGGTCGCGAGGGCGGCCGGCGTCGAAGAGCCGACCGTGGTCACCCTCCGACGGCCACGACGATCACCTTCACGACCACGAGGACCACGGCGATGGCGAGGTAGGCCCGCATGGCGATCAGGCCGATCCTCGCCTGTCGCGACAGCGCGGGCTTGGTCAGCAGGCTGATCGCCGGCATGCGCCAGGCCTGCTTGTCGGCCAAGGAGAGCGTGACCTTGGGCTCGTCACGTGACGATCGCCGCCATCGTGCGAGCAGCACCGAGCCGATGACCGCGCCGATCGCGACCCCGCCGAAGAGGATCGCCTCGATCTCGGTGCTCCCGATGCCCGGGAACAGCACGCTCGCGGTGAGGATGAGCGAGAGCAGGATCAGGATCCAGATGATCGCCGCAGTGAGCATGTTGAGCTTGGTGCCGTTCACCCATGGCCCGAGCACGGCCTTGTCGTTGCACAGCAGCAGCAGGAAGACCACCGCGCTCGGGAGGAGCACGCCGGCCAGGGTCTGGACGCCCTCGGTGATGAGCCCGAGCGGTGCCCCTGGGATGAGGACGATGGTCGCCGCAACGATCATGAGCCCCGCGTAGCTGAGGTAGAACCCCTTCGCGCTCGTGATGGATCGGTGCAGCGAGTGGTTCACCCCGAGGATGTCCGCGCTGGCGTACGCGGTCGCGAGGCCGACCGCCGCCGCGCCGATCGTGCTGGCGTCGAGCAGCGCGATGGCGAACAGGTCCCCCGCGGCACGTGAGACGTAGGTGTTGAGCCCCGAGGCCACCCCCGCAGCGTTCGTGAAGTGGCCGAAGCCCGGGGTCCCGGCGAACGTGGCGGCCGTGAAGCCCATCATCATCGCGGCCCCGACGACGACGATGACGATACCGATGCACAGGTCCATGCGCTCGTAGTTGATGAAGCGCGTCGTGATGCGCTTGTCGATGATGTAGGACTGCTGGAAGAACAGCTGCCATGGGGCGACCGTCGTGCCCACGATGCCGATGACGAGCAGCATGACCGTCGAGACCTGGGCCCCCTTGGGGAACCCGGGGACGAGCGAGTGGTGGACCATCTCGCCGATCGGCGGGTGCACCATGACGTAGATGGGGATGAGGACGAGGGATCCTGCGATGAGGACGAGGCAGATCCGCTCGAAGCGCCGGAAGCTCCCGGTGCTGACGGCGCCAATCACGATGGCGACGGCGAGGATCACCGACGGGAGCTTGGGCAGCCCGAGGTAGCCGGTCGCGAGCGTGATCCCGATGAACTCGGTGACGATGGTCAGCGCGTTGAGGATGAACAGGTCGATGACGCTGAAGGCGCCCCAGAACTTCCCGAAGCGCTCGAGGATGAGCCGGGCATGGCCGACGCCCGAGACGGCGCCGAGGCGCAGCACCATCTCCTGGCTGACGTACAGGACGGGGACCAAGAGGAGCAAGGTCCACAGCAGGCTCGTCCCGTAGTTCTGGCCCGTCTGCGAGTACGTGCTGAAGGCCCCGGCGTCGTTGTCGCCGACCATGACGATGAGACCGGGGCCGACGATCGCGAGGAGGATCTTGAGCTTGGCGAAGGTCCCCCGGCGAACTGCGGTGTCGCTGAGGTGGATGGTGCCGAGCCCGCCTCGAATGTCCCCGACGTGCGCGGCGTCGAGGGCAGCCGGGGTCGACGCAGCACGAGGCGTGGTGCGCTCGGTCGTCATCGCCGGCACATCCAGCACAGTGGGTGCCGCGCCGGCAGGGCGGCGAGACCCGTGCACCGCCAGCGCGCGGTGGCGCCGTCGCTCGTGCGACGGCACAGCCACGGGCGTGGGCGTGGGC
>Ga0182024_10004303_pt1 | contig 32944 bp, 23 predicted proteins | sample P32metaG_FD_120480 | JGI IMG/M metagenome (GOLD analysis project Ga0182024, IMG submission 120480) | Permafrost microbial communities from Stordalen Mire, Sweden - P3-2 metaG (Illumina Assembly) | ecosystem: Environmental > Terrestrial > Soil > Wetlands > Permafrost | place: Sweden: Stordalen... | reverse complement strand
TTCACCGGGCTGAATTTCATCGTCACCATTCACAAGATGCGCTGCCCGGGGATGACGTGGTTTCGCATGCCGCTGTTCTGTTGGGCGATGTACGCGACCAGCGTGATCTTCGTGCTGGCGACGCCGGTGCTGGCAATCACGCTGGTGTTGTTGGGCATCGAGCGAATCCTGGGGATCGGCATCTTCGATCCAGCCTTGGGCGGCGACCCGATCCTCTTCCAGCACCTGTTTTGGTTCTACTCGCACCCGGTGGTTTACATCCAAATCCTGCCGACCTTCGGCGTGGCCAGCGAGATCATCACCTGCTTCGCCCGCAAGCGCCCATTTGGTTATGCGGCCATCGCTTTCTCCAGCCTTGCCATCGCGCTGATCGGCTTCCTGGTTTGGGCGCATCACATGTTCGATGCCGGGATCTCGCCCTACAGCGGATTGGTCTTCTCATTCCTCAGCTTCGCAGTCGCGGTGCCGACGGCAATCAAGATTTTCAGTTGGACCTGCACGCTATATAAGGGATCGGTCGCGCTCGAGACGCCGATGCTCTACATATTCGGCTTCATGGGCCTGTTTACCATCGGCGGGATGACCGGCGTGATGCTCGCCACGCTCGGCCTCGACATGCACATGCACGACACCTACTTCGTCGTCGCCCATTTCCACTACGTGATGGTCGGCGGCGCGGTCATGGGATACCTGGGCGCCATCCACTTCTGGTGGCCCAAGATGACCGGCAAAATGTACAACGAGTTTTGGGGCAAGGTCTCGGCCGCCATCGTTTTCATCGGCTTCAACCTCACGTTCTTTCCCCAATACATCGTCGGCTATCTCGGCATGCCGCGGCGATATCATTCTTATCCGCCGGAGTTCCAGGTCTATAACGTGCTCTCAACTGCCGGGGCTTCGATTCTTGCCGTGGGATATTTGCTGCCTCTGATTTATTTGCTCTGGTCGTTGTTTTACGGGCCGGAAGCCGGGCCGAATCCGTACCGCTCGATGAGCTTGGAATGGCAGACTCCCTCGCCGCCGCCGACGGAGAATTTCGAGGAGATCCCGGTCATCACGCAGCCGCCATATGCGTACGACCTTCAATCACCGATGGGATCACCGGCACTCTGAAATATGAAAGGTTGGAATCGAAGTTCGAGATTTGAAATTCGCGATTCGAGATTTGACATCTGAGATTTGAGATTTGAAATGTCCGAACACCTCGCCACAGAACTCTCTCCCGCGCTGGTTTCCCCCCAGTTCGAGGACCGCCATCAGCAGAAGGAATCGGCCACGCTGGGCATGTGGACGTTCCTGGCCACCGAGATCCTGTTCTTCGGCGTGCTGTTCACGTCCTACACGATCTATCGCCATCAATGGCCCACTGGTTTTCGCCAGGGAAGCCTCGATTTGAAGTGGTATCTCGGCGGGATTAACACTGCGGTGCTGCTGGTCAGCAGCTTCTGCATGGCGATGGCGGTCAATGCCGCCGCCACCGGGTCGAATGCCAAGATCATCCGCTATCTGGTCCTGACGATCCTCATCGGCGGCCTCTTTCTGGCAATCAAGGGAACCGAATACTACATCGAATATCGCGAGCACCTGATCCCCGGCCTGAACTTCACCACCACCAAGCCGCCGGAAAGCGAAACCGGCTGGCTTGTTCATCAGTTCGACACCTTCGAGCATTGGTTCCACGACAAGACCGGCGCGCAGGAACCGCCCGAACAGCGGCACCCGCAGGAACAGCTTTTCATGCTCTTCTATTTCATCATGACCGCGATCCACGCCACCCACATGATCATCGGGATCTGCGTGATGCTCGTGCTGATCGCCATGGCCAAACGCAAGGTCTTCTCGGCCAAGTACCACAACCCGGTCGAGATGTTCGGCCTCTACTGGCACTTTGTGGACATCGTCTGGGTGTTCCTTTTCCCGGCGCTCTATTTACTGCGGCAACCTTAAGCGAGCGGTCATGGCAGAACACGAAGAACACATCGTCTCCCCGGTCATCTACGTGGTCGTGCTCGTCCTGCTGATGTTGCTCCTGACATTGACGCTGGTTGCCGCGTTCGTTGATCTGGACAAAGTCATCGCCGGTGAGCGTCACGGCGGGACCGCCTACTGGAACATGATCGCCGCCATCCTCATCGCCATTTGCAAGGCGGCGCTGATCATCCTGTTTTTCATGCACGTGAAATATGGCAGCCGCGTGACGTGGGCATTCGCCGCGGCGGGCTTCGTCTGGCTGGGGATTATGATGACGCTCTCAATGAGCGACTACTTCACCCGCAACTACCCCGCCGGCTCCCCCAAGAGCAACCCCAGCTACCCCAGCGCCACCTACCAGCGCCCCCAGCCCCGCCATGACGCGGTCGTGCCGGGCGCGAGCGCCGCGCCCATCCGACCTGATTTGTGGCAATTACATGGTGCCCAACGGAATCACGCGCACGCTTGATCTGCAAAGTTACGCCGAGCCCCGCAAGCCAGGCGCGTAACTTTATGGCGATATGAGCGTCACATTCGGGAAATAGGTCTTGTATCGAGCAGCGTCGCGGGTCACGAGCGTCAGATCGTCAACCTCGGCGTGGGCGCCAATGTAGAAATCGGGCAATGGCGACGTTTTCGCTCCCCCACTCCCGCGATACTTCATAAACGCTTGGGCCGCAAGCCAGCCCGCCGCCGTACGGTAGCGGCATCCGGTGAAAGACAAGCGGATCGAGCCATCGATCCAGCTCATCATTCGTCGAAAACGCCGGCGCAAGTTCGGCATAGATAATTGGGTTCAAGCCGAGCGGTCCCCGGGAGGCGGCTGTACGAAGCTGCTCTTCCGACCACGAGAGCCATGCCGGATCCGCGGTAACGATATCGAGAAGAACATTCGTGTCGAAGATAAACCGGCTCATTCCTCACCGCGCGTCAGCGCCATGATGCCTGCGGTTGTCACGCCCGCACGCCCAGCGCCCCTTGCCCGCTCTAACCAACGCTCGACCGGGACGGCAGCGCCACGGCGGATGCGCAATTGCTCTAACCACGAGACAAGCGCATCGACCTCCGGTGCGGGAAGTTGTTCGATCGCCGCTTCGATCTCCTTAATCGTGCTCATGGAAAGTAGTTTAGCATGTTCCGCGGCGCGACACAGGATGTACTGCAAAGTCCTCCTTTTACATATATTCAATCGCTTCCGTCCATCTTCGACCCGCACTGACACGTGAACGGCCTCAGTTGATGCGGCCGCAGCCGGGAGGGTTGCTTGAGTTCGATCGAACAGCCGCACTTCGAGCAGGCAAAGGCATCGCCCGGCTCCGGGGCGATCGCTTCCGGCGTGGTGAGCGGGGAGTCGTCCGCGTCCGTCACTTCGCCCTTGCGGTCCATCGCCAGGTTCGCCAGCTTGTCGGCCAGCGTGTTCTTGTCGCGGTAATTGTGCTCGATCTTGGCCTGCTCGAACTGTCGATACAGACTTTGCGCTTCGTCGTAGAGTTCCCGCAGATCGGGGTGCTTGACGCGATATTGGCCGAGCATCTGGCGAATGATCAGCTCGCTGTCGCCGCGCACCACGATCCTTTTGGCTCCCAGCTCGATGGCCTTTTCCAGCCCGGTGATGAGGGCGCGATATTCGGCGACGTTGTTCGTCGCCCGGCCAATGAACCGGCCGAGGGTGACCAAAGCCGTCCCGTCCTCGGCGCGAAGGACCACCCCGATGCCCGCCGGGCCGGGGTTGCCTCGGCTTCCGCCATCAAACTGGATCGTGATTGTTTCTTTCATGCCGCAAAACCTTTTGCTGACGAGGGGGTAGTATAGTTGACGAGGCGTTCGCCACCACCTGGAATGCGCGAGCCTGACGAAACTGCTTCACGTAAGTTGATCGATCCACATGAAATGCGCCCTTTTTGTTCTTGCCGCGATAGCGTTCCCCTTCGTCTCTGCCGCTCGCGCGGGCGAGCCGGAGCCGCTGCCCGTCAAGATCCAGTTCAACCGCGACATTCGGCCGATCATCTCGGAGAACTGCTTTGCCTGTCACGGTCCCGACAAGAACAAGCGCAAAGCCGACCTTCGGCTCGACATGGAAACTGGCGGCGCGTTCGTTGATCACAAGGGGCATTTTCCGCTGGTCGCCAGGAACGTCGCAAAAAGCGAGCTGTTTCGGCGGATTTCCACCAAGGCCGCCGACGACCTGATGCCGCCGCCGGATTCGGGAAAGAAGCTGTCGGCCAAACAGATCGAAATCCTTCGCCGCTGGATCGAACAAGGGGCGGCCTGGCAGCCGCTCTGGTCATTTATCCCTCCGCACCGACCCGAGTTGCCGCAGGTCGGTGACGCGAACTGGTGCCGCAACCCGATCGACCGATTCGTCCTGGCCAAGCTGCAAGCCGAGCATCTCTCGCCCTCTGCCGAGGCAGATAAGACGACGCTGGTCCGGCGGCTCTATTTCGATCTGCTTGGCCTCCCGCCAACACCACAGGAGGTGGACAAATTCCTCAGTGACAAGAGCGCAGACGCCTACGAAAAGCTGGTTGACCGGCTGCTGGCCAATCCGCATTACGGCGAGCGGATGGCGCTCGACTGGCTTGATGCCGCCCGCTACGCCGACACGCATGGCTACCACATCGACAGCGGCCGCGACATGACTGCATGGCGCGAATGGGTGATTGATGCTTTCAATCACGATATGCCCTACGACCAGTTCACCACCAAGCAACTGGCCGGCGACCTGCTACCGCAAGCGACGCTGGAGGACAAAATTGCCAGCGGGTTTTGCCGCAACAACATGGTGAACTTCGAGGGCGGCGCAATCCCCGAAGAGTATCACGCCGCCTACATCATCGACCGGGTAAACACGGTGAGCACCGTCTGGCTCGGCCTGACGATGGGCTGCTGCCAGTGCCACGATCACAAGTTCGACCCAATTGCTCAGAAGGAGTACTACCAAATGTACGCCTTCTTCAATCATGTGCCGGAAAACGGGCTCGACGGCCAGAAGGGCAACGCCGTCCCCTTCATCAAAACGCCGACGCCTTCGCAGAAGCAAAAGCTTGATGAGATCGCGGCGGCGATTCAAAAAACCGAAGCGGAGTTGCTCGCGCCGTCGCCGGAGATCGACGCCGATCAGGCGGAATGGGAGAAGGAATTCCCGTCCAAAGACCAGCAAATCGCCTGGAATGTTCTTGAACCGTCGTCGATGAAATCCGCCGGCGGAGCGACGCTGACTTTACAGGATGACAAGTCCATTCTGGTTTCCGGGAACAACCCGAATTCCGACAGCTATACCCTCGTCGTCCGGACTGACCTTTCGTCCGTCACTGCAATTCGCCTTGAGGCATTGCCCGACGAGCATTTGAACGGCAAGGGGCCCGGACGGTCGGAAAACGGCAACATGGTCCTCACCGGCGTGCGCATGAAAGTGGAGCCGGCCGACGATCATTCCAAGCAAACGCCGGTGAAGTTCCGCGCCGCCACGGCGGATTTCAGCCAGGACAAATACCCGGTTTCCGATGCCATCGCGCCCAAGCGCAAAGCCGGCTGGGCGATCTACCCGGAAGTCGGGAAACCGCACTCGGCTCAGTTTCAAGTGGATCGGGTCATCACCAGCGACGCCGGACTCGTGCTGACGATTACTCTGGATTTCCGTTCCCAAATTGCCAGCCATCAACTGGGCCACTTCCGCCTGTCGGCGACGGACGCCAGGAGCCCGCTCGGGGCCGATCCCATTCCAGCGGAGGTTACGAAGATCATCGCCATTGCCTCCGGCTCGCGCAGCGCCGAACAACAGACAACGCTGCGCAAGTTCTATCGCGAGAACGTCAGTCTGGCCCACGCCGACGTGAAGGAACGCCTTACCGCCCTGCGCAAAGAACAGGACGAAGCCGAATCGACCGAGCGGACCACCATGGTGATGGAGGAAATGTCCAAGCCGCGCGACACCTTCATCCTGCTTCGCGGCCAATACGACCAGCACGGCGAAAAGGTGAGCCCTGACACGCCCAAAAGCCTGCCGTCGATGCCCGCGGGTGCGCCCCACGACCGGCTCGGCCTGGCCGAGTGGCTCACGTCTCCTTCGCACCCACTCACCGCGCGCGTTGCGGTGAATCGATACTGGCAGGCATTCTTCGGCACCGGGATCGTGAAGACGCCGGGCGATTTCGGATCGCAGGGAGAAGAGCCCAGCCATCCTGCATTGCTCGACTGGCTCGCATCCGAGTTCATGACGCCATCGGACCCGAGCATTCCCAAGTGGGATGTGAAGGCGATGGTGCGGCTCATCGTCACGTCGGCCACCTATCGTCAATCCTCCGTCGTGACTCCCGAGCTTCTCGCCCGCGATCCGGAGAACCGTCTGCTGGCGCGCGGCTCACGCCTGCGCCTGCCGGCCGAATTCATTCGGGATCAGGCACTCTCGATCAGCGGCTTGCTGAATCCCGAGATTGGCGGCCGCAGCGTCGAACCCTATCAGCCGCCGGGCCTGTGGGAGGAATTGATGTCCCGCGCCGACGGCGCCAAGTGGACGGCTCAGGTCTACCAGCAAGACCATGGCGCGGATCTGTATCGCCGCACGATGTACACCTTCTGGAAGCGCACCAGCCCCCCGTCATCACTGACGACGTTTGACGCGCCGGACCGCGAGACATGCGTCGTCCATCGATCGATCACCAACACGCCGCTGCAAGCGCTGGTGCTGATGAATGATCCGACCTACGTCGAGGCATCGCGCAAGTTGGCCGAGCGCATGATGAATGAGGCCGGCCCGGACGAGAACTCGCGAATTTCCTTCGCTTTCCAGAATGCCACGGCCCGCCAGCCCCGCGCCCAGGAGCTTGCGGTGCTCAAGAGGATTTATGACGCCCAGCTCGACGCGTATCACCATGATCCATCCGCCGCGGACAAGCTACTGAAGGTCGGCGAGTCGCCGCGAGATGAAAAACTTGATGCACCGGAGCTTGCGGCGTGGACTACAGTGGCAAGCGTGATCTTGAATTTGGACGAGACGATCACGCGAAGCTAAACCGCGTCCTGGTGGCACGGGCGTCTCGCCCGTGCTGAGCGGCTCCGCACGGGCGAGACGCCCGTGCCACGTGAAGCGATTTGACGGAGCACGACATGAACTTGATTCAAGAACACCAGCGTCTCCTGACCCGCCGCCAATTCTTTGGCCGAAGCGCCGCCGGCATCGGCACCGCTGCACTGGCATCGTTGCTCAACCCGTCGCTTTTTGCGGGCACAGCCGACCCGTTCAATCAAACCGGCGGCGTCATGCGCGCCCTCGATTTCGCCCCCACCGCCAAGCGCGTCATCTATCTCTTCATGAGCGGCGGTCCCTCGCACATCGATCTGTTCGACTACAAGCCGTCCCTCCAAAAGCTCAACGGCACCGAGCTCCCGGCGGACGTTCGAAATGGCCAGCGAATCACCGGCATGACCTCCGGCCAGGCTTCGTTCCCCTGCGCCGCGCCAATCTTCAAATTCAATCAGCACGGCCAGTGCGGCGCGTGGGTGAGCGAACTGCTTCCACACATGGCTGGCGTCGTGGACGACATCGCGATCATCAAATCGCTCAACACCGAGGCGATCAATCACGACCCCGCAACGACCTACATCATGACCGGTTCCCAGCAGCCCGGCCGCCCCAGCGCCGGCGCGTGGCTCAGCTACGGGCTGGGCAGCGAAAACCAAAACCTGCCCGGCTTCCTCGTGCTGATCTCCCAAGGCAGTGGAAACAAAACCGACCAGCCGATCTTCTCGCGGCTGTGGGGATCGGGATTTCTTCCGAGTCGCTATCAGGGCGTGCGCCTCCGCACCGGCGCCGATGCGGTGCTCTACCTTTCGAATCCGCCCGGAATCGACGCCGCCTCGCGCCGGCGAATGCTCGACGGGGTCGACGCGATCGACCGCATGGCGGAAAAGACCTTCGGCGATCCCGAGATCAACACCCGCATCTCGCAATACGAGATGGCCTTCCGAATGCAGACCAGCGTGCCCGACCTGACAGATCTGTCTGGCGAGTCAAAGGCCACGCTCGACCTGTATGGCATCAACGACACCAACACCGACGGCGGCTTCGCCCGCAATTGCCTGCTCGCCCGTCGCATGGCCGAGCGCGGCGTGCGGTTCGTCCAGCTCATGCACCGCGGCTGGGACCAGCACAGCAGCCTTCCCGAACAAATCCGCGGACAGTGCAAAGACGTGGACCAGCCCACCGCCGCACTAATTAAAGATCTGAAGCAGCGCGGCCTCCTCGACGACACCCTCGTGATCTGGGGCGGCGAGTTCGGCCGCACGGTCTATAGCCAGGGAACGCTCACCGCGACTAATTATGGCCGCGACCACCACGGCCGCTGCTTCACCATGGTCGCCGCCGGCGGGGGCATCAAGCCGGGCCTCAGCTACGGCCAAACCGACGACTGGTGCTACAACATCGTCAAAGACCCCGTCCACATCCACGATTTCAACGCCACCGTCCTGCGCTGCATGGGAATCGAGCACACGAAGCTCACGTTCAAGTTTCAGGGACGCGATTTCCGTCTCACTGACGTGCATGGGAATGTAGTGAACGGACTTCTCGCTTAAAGGATTTGGCCCACAGAGGACATGAGGGAAGAAGAGAAGAAAGACAAATAGATCCGCAGATTGCGCAGATTTTCGCAGATTAAATGCCTTTCAAATCTGCGTAAATCTGCGCAATCTGCGGATCTACATCTTCTTCTCCGTGATTCCTCCGTGCTCTCAATAAGGGTGACCGGTGAGACTTGAACTCACAACCACCGGGGCCACATCCCGGCGCTCTGTCCGTTGAGCTACGGCCACAAGAGGACGGCTGGAGTTGAACCAGCGTGAGCAGGCTTTGCAGACCCGCGCCTCGCCACTCGGCCACGTCCTCGGAGGGAAGTAGGCAGAGGGCAGTAGGCGGTATGCAGACGTGTAACCGCAATCTGCCTACTGCCTACTGCCCTCTGCCTACTGCACCCCATGCGTAGGGAGGGATTTGAACCCCCATGTGACTCATAGAGCCGGCGGGGTTACGGCCCGCTGCATTGCCATTCTGCCACCTACGCCAGAGTCAGCGTGGAAGGATTTGAACCTTCGACCCCGTGCGCCCGAGGCACGTGCGCTGCCAAACTGCGCCACACGCTGATTGAAATGCTCCCGGAGGGAATTGAACCCATCATCCTCCGGATGAAAGCCGGGCATCCTGTCCTTTGGACGACGGGAGCGTGATGGGTGAACGGTTGGACTCGAACCAACAACCTGAGGCTTATGAGGCCCCTGCTCTGCCTTTGAGCTACGCACCCGTTGGCCCTGTCTGAAAACTATTGAGGCCGCGGGCCGGCCTCGAACCGGCGACCTGTCGCTTACGAGGCGACCGCTCTGCCGACTGAGCTACCACGGCGACCGAAATGCCGAATGGCAAATGCCGAATTCCGAATGAAGCAGATGCAGTGAGCAGGAATCGAACCCGCGTTCCCGGTTTGGAAGACCGGCACTCTGCCATTGAGTTACCACTGCGTGAGGAAAATGCCGAATGCCCAGTGCCGAATGCCAAATGAAGAGGCGGTGCCTTTTTCTTCATTCGGCATTCGGAATTCGCACTTCGGCATTCGCATTGTGGACTCCTGGGTTCGAACCAGGGACGCGAGGCTCTTCAGGCCTCCGCTCTACCATCCTGAGCTAAGTCCACGAAACGCGCCGCCAATGGGAGTTGAACCCACGACCTTCCGGTTGACGACCGGCTGCTCTGGCCCGCTGAGCTATGGCGACGAAATCGGCTGACCAGGTTGTCAAAGAACATGGTCCAGGCAGGATTCGAACCTGCACTAACCTGATTCTGAGTCAGGCGCCTCTGCCGTTGGGCTACTGAACCGTTTTGTCCGTCCATGCACCGGGCAGGACTCGAACCCGCATCCCTCCGACTGAGGACCGTTGTTTCCACGTTTAGCCACCGCGGCCACGCGGTGTCCCTCCGACGAGAAGAGCACGGGCCTGGCGGCTCCGGCTAAACGAGGAGCCCCTCATGCACTGGGAAGGGATCGAACCTTCAACCGCCGGTTTCGTAGACCGGAGCTCGTTCCGATTGAGCTACCAGTGCGATGTTTCTCATGCGCCGTGGAGATCTCGACGCTCCGCCCTCCCGGTTATCGGCCGGGTGCTCTGCCTCTGAGCTAACAGCGCGCAGACTTCATGCGCCAGGCTGGACTTGAACCAGCAACCTCCCCAGATCACCTCCGTCCTGTGAGCACGGCGCTCGAGCCAATTGAGCTACGGGCGCGACGCCGGGCGCGAATTTGAAATTCGCTTTTCCCGACTGAAATACCGAACGGGTTTCGGCCGGGAAGAACTCCCGGCCAACAAGGGCGGGGAGCTATAGGCGCAGCATCACGCCTCGATCGGCGGCGAACCGTTTCGGTTCGTGCCAGGCGTTATTCAGTTGATTGCAATAGTGCCGCATGAGTTTCTCCATCGACATAACGTCGAGGGGAGTGAATTATTTTCGCAACCCTACAATCGCCGGGAGGGCGAGGCTCCTGCCGAGCCGGATCTGTCGAGTGAGCTTCGACTCGGCAGGAGCCTCGCCCTCCCATCCGAAGTTCGTCCTAACTTCCAAACTCCACCCAGCTAGACGGAAGCTGGCGTCGGATCTCTGACAGGCGATATCCCAAACCTGGGCCGCTGATCGTCCAGAGGTACACCCGCCCGTTGCGCCGCCGGAAGATGCCGGGGTGGACGGCGGCTTCGGGGGCCGACGCCTCCGGATAAAACTGCATGGAGTTGGTTTCAACGCCCATGATCGTTGGCACGTGCGCAGCCAGACCGACGTGGGAAATCTGGGCGAGCATGGGATTGGTCAGGTCCTGCACCATGAGCGACATATCGTGGGCCTGCGCCCAGCAGGCGCTGAGAAGAGCGCCGCTCAGAGTCTTGCAGGTTTTGAGGGCGACGCCGGTCCAGCCCAGCTCACGGCCGAGGCGCACGTGCCGCCAGTCGTGGGCGCTTTCGTCCAAAAACAGCGGCTTACGCGAAGCGACGCTGCGGACGTCGATTCGTTCTCGTTCCAGTTCGTAAGGGAACGGCTGCTCGACATACAGGATCATCCCGTGAATCTCGGGATGCTCTGCCTCCAGCCGATCGAGGATCTGGTTGACGTATGCGGGGTCGCGCACGGTGCAGTTAAAGTCTGCGGTGAGTGAATCAACGCCGGTTTCGCGCGCGATCTGTCCGACGTCGACCAGCCTTTGATAGTCCCAATCGGCGTCCGTTCCCCGCAGCTTAATCTTGAGGCATTTGAGCCCATCGGCGGCGATCCAATCGCGCAGCAAAACCGGATACCCATCCGATGGCAGCGGGCCGATGCAGTCTGCCGGCTCCAATGGATCCAGCCCTCCTACCAGATGCCACGCGGGCATCTGGTCGCGTGCCGGATCGGCAAGGAAATCGGTGGGATACTTGCCGCGAAACTGGGGAATGTCCTCAATGAGACCGGCCAGATCGCGCTTGAGGTCCTTGCGGCCAAGTGTCTCGAACCATGGCCGGCCCACCAGCCAGCCAAAGGCATCGTGCGCGGCGAGATCGAATGCCGAGTAGCAAACGAGTGCCGCGAGCCACGGCATCGGCTCGGATTCGGGATGCTCGGCGTTAAACGCCGCCAGCATCTTCGGCAGAACTGCTTCCTGAAAGTCCCGGCCGATCTCGAGCGGATGGCCCTCAAGCCCGCAACTCGGCAGCTCCTGTGCGATCCTGCGCACAAATTCGAGCAACCGTTCCAGCCGGGCCACGTATGGGATGCCGCTCGGCCAAACCCATTGCACGCTCAAGGGCGTTTCGCCCCACCCAGTCGCGCGCCGACTGGCGGTATTGGTGACATCCACATTTACCCGCGCGCACGTGACCTCGGTCACCGTCTCGGGCCCAAATTTCAGCGGCACGCGATTCTTGATTGGAAGGAGAAACACTCGCGTCGCAATGATCTTCATCGGACTCCCCTGAAGCAGCTTCACGCCGCGGGCAGAGCTTTAGCGCCGCCCCGGATCTTCTCCAACCGTCCGCGATCCGGGGCGGCGCTAAAGCTCTGCCCACGGCGTGGGAAGCTCAGAATATAAATCCACGCTCTTCCCTAATCCGGGAGCGGCTGACCCTTGGTCTCCGGGGCGAGCCAGATCAGGCCCATTCCCAGGAGATAGACCAACGTGACCACCGCGCCAGCCTGGGCATAGCTGCCGTGATAGTAGCTGACGAGGCCGCCCTGCGATTCCGCGCCGACCGCGGCCAGAACGCGGCCCGAGTTATAGCAAGTGCCCTGCGCGGTGGCGCGCACGCGCGTCGGAAAGAGTTCCGGCAGATAGAGCGGAAACCATCCATAGAACGATGCCGTCACCGCGCCGACGGCGAAGCTGAGCGACAAGAACAGGGGGCCGTACGCGTGGACGGTTCGGAACAAAACTGCACAAACGCCCAGCGACAACAGGCAAAGCAGGAAGTACGCCGGCCGGCGGCCGAATCGCGCTCCCACCAGCGGCGCGACGAGAGCACCGCAGATTGCGCCACAGGCCAGCAGGATCTGCGTATTGGCTTTGGCCGAAAGGTTATGCCCTTGAACCAATTGATCGGCCCACACCGGCAGCCACTGCACGGATCCCCACGTGCCGATCAGCGCCACCGAGGCGAAGGTGATTCCCAGAGCGGTTCGCCCGACCAGCTTCCCTCCAAAGATTTCGCGCAGCGGCGCGGCCTTGGCGCATCGTGCCGAGGCCATCCAGCGCTCGGACTCCGGCGTGAAGAGCGTGAGGAAGACCACCAGCAACGCCGGCAGTGCCCCGACCAAAAGCATCCATCGCCAGGAGTGCGATGTCACCGGATACAACTGCGCGACGATACCGACCAGGAGAAATCCGACGTTCGCGGCCGCGCCCATGACTCCGGCCAGCATGGGCCGCCATTTCTCCGGCCAGCACTCCATCACCAGTGCGACGCCCAGGGCCCACTGGCCGCCCATTCCCAGCGCCGAAACCGCCCGCACCGCGCCGAGTTGCCACGCGCTTTGCACGAAGTATCCCAGGCCGGTGATCAGCGAATAGGTGAGAATGCTGAGGCCCATGGCACGGACGCGGCCGATGCGATCGCCCAGCCAGCCGAAGGCGATGCCGCCGATCGCGGCGCCGATCAGGAAGCAGGCGGTGATGTGCCCCACCCACGGGCCGATCTTTGCATCACCCGCGCCGCCCAGGACGTCATGAAGCGCCGGGCGGGCGATGACGCCGAAGAGGCCCTGCTCGTATCCATCGAATAACCAGCCCAGGAACGAGGCGGTGAGCACGAGCCATTGGCCGCGGGATGAAAGTCCCGACGGGCGCTCTGTCGGCAGTTGATCGCTATCAAGGATAGTCGCGTGAGACATGCGCGTGGATAGTATCGAGATGATCCGGGGAAATGTCAGCCCGGGAGCCCAGGATTTCGCGGGAGACAAGACCGCGCCTTCCGGTCGCGGCTACGAGGTAGCGAGGGGGACAGATCTCTCCGCTCACAGTGCCGGGACGGCCGATTCCTGTGTGGCCGGCACGGGCTCGGCGCGGCGGATCTCCTTGAGCGCTTCCTCGAGGCATTCGCGGATGCTGTCCTTGGCGTTCGTGCCTTTTTTGCTGTAGATGTTGCGGACCTGGGCGCGGGCGTTTTCGAGATAGAAGCGAACCTGCCGCAGATCGATTTTTTCGGCCATGATGAAGCTCCTCCTCAGACGATAGGTCCCGCTCGACCCTGGGGCGATCAGGTAATTCCGGCGGGTTCGATATCGACATGCACGGGACGATTCGGGCCGGTGGGCATTGCGCCAGCGCGAGACTCGGCGTACTGCCGCACGATCAAGAGCGATGCTGGCGTGCCCGCGGCGATGCGCTCGCGGCGGAGGCCGAAGAGTTGCGACTCCAGGCCCCATTCCTCGGCGATGCCGACGACGACCAGATCGAAGTCGGCCGATTGCTCGATCACCGTGCCCGCAGGGTCGTCGCTCTCGACGACGCGGAACTGCACCGGCAACGGTTGGCTCGGATCATTGAACACCCGATCGACCGCCTCCTTCGCGTGCAACGGCGGCTCGCCGCCCCTGGGTGCGGTGACGTGCAGCACCGTCACCTGCGCTTTGGCATTGGCGGCAAATCGCCCGGCGATCTCCATCGCCAGCCGATCGTGACGCCCGCCAAGGAACGGGACGAGCACGCGCTGCGCCCCGAGGAAACCGCGGTCGACCAGCACCGCCACGTCCGCGGGCGCGGTGGCCAGAATTCGGCGGACGGTCCCGCCGAGCAGCGATCGACTGAAGACCGGCTGGTGGAAACCGATCAACACCAGGTCCGCATGCCGCTCGCTCGAAATCCGCGCAATATCGCGCGGCACGTTGCGGCTCATGAACGAAATCAGCTCGACCGGAACCTGGTGACTCTCGGCGGTGGCCATGAGCGTGCGAAGCGTCTCGTCGGAAGGCCCCTGCTGCGCTTCGCGAAGACCGCTGCGGAATTCCGGCCGATCGACCGGCCGGCGGAGGTGCAGCGCATAGATGCGCCGATCGGCCTTGCCCGGTCCACTGAGCAGGTCGGCAAGCCGCAGCAGCGGGCCGGTGCTCTTGGGAGCAGCCACGGGAATCAACACCGTATAAGGCTTTTTCGTCTCGGCAGCTTGCTCGCCCGCGGCATCCCTCACTTCCTTTTCGAGCAGATGCGCGGGATAGACCCAGTGGAGCAGCGGCGTGGTCATGAACGTCGTCACCAGCGCCATGACGACCATGATCGCAAAAACTTTGTCGTTGATGACATTGAACTGCAAACCGACCGTGAGAATGACCAGTTCGACCAATCCGCGGGTGTTCATCAGCACGCCGATGGCCGAAGCCTCGCGCCAGGATGAGCCGAAGGCTTTTGCGACCACGGCCGCGCCGCCAAATTTTCCGATGCACGCCGCGGCAAGAATCAACGCGGCATAGACCCAGAGAATCGGCTCATTCAATAAACCGAGCTGCGTCTTCAGCCCCGTATAGGCAAAGAAAATCGGCAGCAGGAAAACGACCGTGAAGTCTTCCAGCTTCTCGGTAACGTGCCGCACGAACTCCGTCCCCTTGGGCATCACCACGCCAAGCAGGAACGCGCCGAACATCGCATGAATGCCGATCCGCTCCGTGGACCAGGCGCAGGCAAGAATCAGAAGAAACAGCACCGCCACCACGTTCTGCGAGAGACGGCCCTGGCGGTCGTAGATTAATTGCAGCCGCTTGAGGAACGGCCGAACCAGGAAGAGCATCAGCGCCGCAAATCCGCCGGCCAGCGCCACCGTTCGCAGCGCGTCCCATTTGCCTCCCCCACCGCTGGCGCGGGTCGCGGTGTGGGCGATGGCGACGACGAACGCCAGGATGACCCACGCCGCCACGTCATTGATCGCGGCTGCCGCGATGGCGGAGACGCCGAGCTTTGTTTTTTGTAGGTTCCGTTCCGTGAGGATCCGCGCAAGTACTGGAAATGCCGTCACGCTCATCGCCGCCCCGACGAACAGCGCCGCCGGCAGCCGCGGCACGTCGCCGAATAATCCGCACGACTCCAGGAATAGCGCTACGCCCACTCCCAAAACGAACGGCACCGCGATGCTGCTCAAGGCAGTAAAGACCGTCGAGCGGCCCCGGTTCTTCACCAGGTCCATCTCGAATTCCAAACCGACCAGAAACAGAAAGAAGATGACCCCCAGTTCGCTCAGGAGGTTCAGCAGCTCCATGCTCGTTCCGGCGGGAAAGAGCCGCTGCTGAAGGTTGGAATGGAAATGCAGGCAAAGCGCCCCCAGCACGCTCGGCCCGAGCGTGATGCCCGCGACCATCTCGCCGACCACTTGGGGCTGCCGCATCCGCGCAAACAGCATCCCCATCACCCGGCTCAGGCCGAGGATCAGTCCGACCTGCACCAGCAGCAGCAGAACTTCGCCCTCGATGGCTTGGGTCACCTGGTGCTCGACGACCTTGGTGACGACCTTCGGCAGCTCGACGGCCGCTAGCGACGGGAGGAAAGTGGCAAGTGGCAGCAAGTTCATACCTACCGGCACAGCCGGCAAATGACGGTAGCAGACGAACGGCGAAATGGGAGCGCCGGAAGGGACGACAAATCCGTGGGATCCGAGAAGTTTATATGGGAGGGCGAGGCTCCCGCCGAGCCGAAGCCGGCTCGAGAAATCCGGCTCGGCCGGAGCCTCGCCCTCCCGAAATGATCCAATGGTTCCACCTGGAGAAAAACCGTCTGCCTGGCGGCGGAACACAGCCGGGGCGGCTGTGCTTCATGACCCGTTCGTGCGGCGCCCAAGTGCAAGCGGTTCCGGCGACCCTCGGGTCGCCGGAACCGCGTGGATGATCCGGTTGTGAAATTGAAGACTAGACGACCTGAACCCGGCGGCCGACGCGGCGCTTGCGGTTGATCATCTGGCGGCCCTTTTTGGTCCGCATGCGAGCGCGGAACCCGATGTTGCGGGCGCGCTTGATCTTGCTGATCTTATGGGGGTAATGCATTGCTTTCGGTTCCTCTAACGTTCGCAGTTCAGGAGTTTAACTCGCCCCTCACGCCGGGGCAGTGGGAAGCATATTGCTCCCAACACTCTATTTCTGCGCCACCGGCTCTTTAATGGTGACGAAAACCGTGTGGAACGCCTGGTTGCCCTTGGCGTCGGTCGCCCGCAGGGTAATCTGGTGCTGCCCCGGCTTCAAGCCCGGGGTCGAAAACGACATCGTTTCTTCCGGGGAATCGAAGATCTTATCAACCGGCAGCACCATCTGCCAGTCGCGGTCGCTATCGACCGAATAATCGCATGCGGCGACGATGCTGGTCTCATCGACGATCTTGAAATCCAGGTGAACCGCCTCGCCCTTTTGCCCCCACTTTAGATCGCCGATGACCGGCGGCGTGTTATCGACGGTGATTGGGTCAGTGACCCGGCTGGCGGTCTTTCCCTCGCCGGGCGGATTGGCATTGGCATCGGATGCGACCACCTTCACCACGTAGCGCCCGTCGGCCACGGAACGGGTGTCCCACTCGAACGTCGGATCCGTGAGCTTGTCCTTGAGAAGGATCCACGGCTCGGCCGGCAGACGACGGAAATAAAGCGAGTACTGAAGCGCATCGTTGTTCGGATCGGAGGCCTCCCAAGCGATCATCTGCTTGGGCGTAGCTTGCACGCGGCGAAGGTCGTTCGCGCCCGCCGCGGGGGGCTGACCGGGGACGGTCGGGGGAGTGCCGGCATCGGAGGTGCCGGCAATTTGAATCGACTTCACCTGCGGCGGCAGGTTCGGAATCTGATACGCCACCGTCACGTCGTCCACCACCGGCGTGGTGTCGCCCTCCTTGTCGCCGAACGTCAAACGATATTGAAGGAACCGCGCCGCCGGGGAAGTGATCGGAAGATACGCCTCGGCGGGCACCTCGGCCGACCAATTCGACCAGCCCTTCTCATCCGGCTCCTTCACATTTCCGCTCCGGCTGGAAAGCGTCAAAGACGTGCCGGGCGGAAGCGTGCCGTGCAGATGGATTTTGCCGAATCGGCTGATCTGCGTTGCATCCAGCACCGCGCTGGTATAGGTGCCCTGCCTGGCAAACCCGGAACTCATGACCGCGATGCTGCCGACGTCGGCCATTCCCATATAGATGTTGCCGTCGCTGGCCGGCAGCATGCAGGTGATCATCTTGGGATCCACCTTCGCGAGCACGACGGTTTCCTCGGCGGCGGGGTTCACCTGATAGATCTCGCCCTCGCTGCCGGTGGCGATCAACAGCGTGCCGTTGTGCTCGACCATGGAAAGGACGAGCACCGGTTCGCGGAAGATTTCGGTGACGAACCCGTCGCGATCAATCTTATAGACCGCATTTCCCTCCGGTCGCGGCTCGCCGGTGGCGGCGGTGTTCACCGGAGGTTGACGGTTGGGCATCGCGGCCGGATTCGTTCCTCCCTCTGATGGCGCGGGTGGTCCGGGCGGCTGCGGTTTTCCGGGATCGGGATTGGGGTTCGGATCCGGGTCGGGAGTCGGCTGCGGACGCGACGGCCGCCGCTTGGCGGCGCGATCGTCGATCGCCATCACCCGCACCGGAACTTCGTCGGCCAGCAGCATCACATGATGATCGACCCCCGACCCGATCAGCGACGTGCGCTCGGCATGCTTGGGAATCGGGTTGGGCTCGCCCGGATTGGGATCGGGAAGCTTGGGCGGCGAAGGTTGTTTGGGATTCTGCGATGGGATCGGCACACCCGTCTCGCCGCCTTCGGGACGTCCCTGCGGCCCGGCCGCCGCGGGAGCGCCCGCCGGCGCCGTCGGCTCCCGCGCCTCGGACGTGGCGGCATAGAGGTTCCCGTCCTTGTCCAGCGCCAGGGCGCCGACCTCTGATTCGGTCGCGTTGTAGAGCACGAAGCTCTCACCGGTCTTTCGGTTGATTCGGTAGATCAACCCGTGCGGATCAGTGCCGGCATAAAGCAGGTCGGCGCCGTCGCCCACCAGGCTAAGGATATTGTTTTCGCCCGTATCGAGCAGCACCTTGTGCGATCCATCGGCGCGGATCTCAAACAGCTTTCCGGTCGGTCCCGTCGCGGCATAGATGGCGCCGTCGGGGCTGCCGGCGATCTGCCAGACGTATTGGACCCCATCGGCTTCGAAAATCACGCGCGGCTTGTCGCCCGGCTTGTCGATGGCCAGCACGCGCCCGTGCGCGCCGGCCGTCCCGATGAGGAGCCGGCCCGACTTTTCCGCCAGGAGCGCCGTGAGATTCGTTCCGCCTTCGATCGTCGCGAGGGTGGAGACTTTCCCGTCCTTGATCGCCAGCAGCACGCCCTCGGGGCCGGTGCCGGCGTAGATCGTCCCGTCAGGGCCTTCCGCCAGCGCGTTGACGGAGCTGATCCGCGGGTCCTGCTCGAGCAGCGTCTTGATCGCCCGCGACAACTTCACGTCGCCAAGATTGGTCGCGACGACATTGTCGAGGGTCCCCTTCTTGAACTCGTCCTGATTCGCCTGCGTCCAGGTACTTGTCGTCACGGCCATCGCCGGTGCGGCAAGGGCGAGGATTGTCAGCCAGATCGATAATTTCATGATTTCTCCGTTCGGTTCGGAGCGAAAAACGAGTTAACCACAGAGGACACAAAGAGCACAGAGAAAGTCACGGAGAAGAGATATATCCGCAGATTGCGCAGATGCTCGCAGATTAAAAGCATGGAAATCTGCGTAAATCTGCGCAATCTGCGGATCCATCGTTTTCTCTTCCTCTCTTCTTATCTCTGTGCTCTCCGTGTCCTCTGTGGTTAATTCTTCGGTTGCTCTTTAGGTTGTGAATCGGCCGGTGGCGGCGTTGGGTCGGCGGCGGCGGCTTTGTGGTGGTCCTCGTGGCGGCCGGCGGGGAGCGGGGCGGCGGCGGGCTCGGGCTTGCCGCCGCGGGGGCCGGCAACTTCCACTTTCGCGGTCGGATCGATCGTGATCGCAAATTCGGCCGAGCCGGACATCACCATCTCGGTCGGAATGATTTTGACCGTCGAGCTGACAAACGGCGTGATGTTGCTCCGGCCCGCTCCCAGGAGGATTTGCCGCCGCGAGGAGGGAAGCTCGGGCAGCGCCACCCGCCCCACCGCCACGCCGTCGGGCTGGCGGAGCAGACGAATGTAGACCGCGTTCTCGCGGATGGCGGCCACGTCCTTCAGCACGCCAAACACTTCGCCGATGTTGTCCGCGGTAAATCGAAAGGGCTCCGCTTGTTGCATGTCCTGAAAATATCGCTGCGCATCCGAGATGATCAGTTGATACGTCCCCTGCGGCAGGTCGCGCGGCAAATCCATTTCCACCGGCAAAATCCCCTCGACGCCGCGGAATGGCTTGTAGGTGACAAACCCTTTGACCGTTTCCCCAGGCCGATACTTCGAGCGAGGGACGTTCACGTCGAGGATCTGCGCCTCGTGGGCTTCATCCGAGATCTGAATCGTCCCGGTGATTTTTCGGATCGGCACGCGCTCGAACGGATTTTCCGATGCCGCCTGGAGCGGCAGACCCAGCTCACTAAAAAGTTCCTGGGCGCTGGCGTTCACCGCGGTATTCGCAATCTCAATCGTCCGGGCGTTGGCGAATTCGAGCGTCAGGCGATAGGTCAACGTGTTGTACTGCGGCAACTCGCTCGGCCCGGTGATGGCCGCCGCCAGCGCGGTGCCAGCGATCATTGGCGTGAACTTCGGGTGCTGCGCGCTCTGAAAGTGATAGTCGCGCACCGTTCCGTCCGCGTAGCTGACGTGAAACTCGATCGGAACCGTCGGTGCGGACTTCCCCACCTCGCCGGCTACTCCGACCGATTCGTCGGTGGTGAGCTCGCCGCGGGTCTTGGTCAGTGAGCCGAGCTTGAAGCTGGTTTGCAGATTGGCAATCACCCCATGAATGGTGCCGCTGCCCATCGGCAGCTCGACGAATCCTTCGTTATTGAAAGGATGACCGAAGCCGAACACGCGATCGCCGATGGTTTCGGTGACGGTGCCGATGGCGGTCATGTCCACGTCGCCGGTGAGTAGAGGGACCGCCAACGCGGCGCCGGGCTCGAGTTTGGCGGCAGGCTCGTCGGGCGCTGCCGATCCACCGCCCCCGGCTTGAAGGGGCGTCATTCCGTAGCGGGCAAAGAGCGGCGTGACTTGCTTGAGCAGACTCGCGGACAACCCGCCGGTCATCAGCGGAGTTGCAAGCGGTTCAAGTGCAGGCGCGTCCTGGCCGAGGCGGAAGCCGGACTGAAGTCCGGTCGGACGAATGCTGCCGTCCGCGCCGCCGACCGGTTTCCAAAAAGGCACGACTCCGGCCCGCGTCATCGACCAGCTCAACCCCGTGTGCCCGTCGGCGCGGACCGGATCGCCGCCCTCCCGGCTCGGCTGCGTGGCCGGGTGATTATTTGCCCGCGCCGATTGTTCATGACCCACGGGGAGTCGAAGCATGTACTCGATCGGCTGCACCCCGGCCACGGGATCCTTGGTCAGCGGCCAGCCATAGGCGAAGGCGCCGATCATCCGGTATCGGCCTTGATCATCTTTAAGAAAGATCGGCGATCCGCTCATCCCCGCGATGCTGCCGGTGTGCTTGAGGTAATCGCCTTCGCACTTGATCAGCACCACATCGGTCTTGGGATTGAAATTTTTCAGGACTGAGAGCACCTCGACGTCGAACTTTTCGATTTTCGAGCCTTGGAAGACGGTCAGGCCGTAGCCTTTCATTCCGTCGCGGACCTCCGAGACGCGCATATGACGGTCGGGGTTGAACAGGGAATCCTGGGCAGACTGGGAAGGAACCTCGAGCGGTGCAGCCGGAAGGCGGTTAAGGGCAAAGGCGAACAGAATGCCGGTCAGGAGAACAGTGAGACGGGGAACGCCGAACTTCATAAGCACCTCTTTGGGTCCACGCTCCCGCAGCTTTAGTTCCCCGCGGCGATCCTAAGTCTCTCCAGCGCCACCTGCAAGCAAACGACGGGATGCCGCGAAGGGGCAAGCGGCAAATGGGACGCGTCCGCCATTGCCTTGCATCCAAGCGGATGCTAAGTTTCTACGGTCGTCCGCGCGAATTGTGCGTTCCATCCAACTGCAACTGTAGTTACGATAGAATTCAACGTCGATCACGTAGGGCCATTCCCCGGAGGACTCGGCCATTCCCGAATCCCAGCTTCAAACGAGTCGTGCAGCGTGACCCCTGAAACCCGGCAACAGGCCGAGACGGTTCTCGGCTACCAATTCAAAAATCCCGATCTCCTGAAGGAGGCGCTCACCCACGCCTCCAGCGCGGACAATCGTCTGAACAGCAATGAGCGGATGGAGTTCCTCGGCGACGCGGTTCTCGACCTGATCATTTGCGAGACGCTCTATCAGCGCTTCCCCGAATATCAGGAAGGGGACATGACAAAGGTGAAGTCCGCCGTCGTGTCGCGGCGGACCTGCGCCGAAGTCTCCAACGAAACCGGCCTGACCGACCTGCTGATTATCGGCAAGGGAATCAGCTCGCGCAGCGCAATGCCCAGCTCGTTGGCCGCCGCGGTGTATGAATCGATTGTCGCCGCGATCTATCTGGATGGCGGGTTCGAGGTGGTGAAGGAATACGTCCTGCGGACGATGACGCCGAAGGTGGACGCGATCGCGTCCAACAGCCATCACCAGAACTACAAGGCGGTCCTGCAGCAGCACGCGCAAAAGATCCTTGGCGCGACGCCGATCTATGAATTGCTCGACGAAAAGGGCCCCGATCACAGCAAGTGCTTTGAAGTCTGCGTGACGGTGGACGGCCGGCGGTTCACCAGCGCCTGGGGCCCGAACAAGAAAATGGCCGAGCAGAAGGCCGCTCTTCTGGCGCTTGAAGATTTGGGTGTCTTCGACACCAAGGAAGTCGAGCAAGCCATCGACGAGATTCATGCGACGGAAGTGGTTGAGTAACACGGAAACGCGGAGGATCCCTCCTCAACTCCCCGCATCGAATACTCCTCACGCCGGGGCAGAGCCTTGCGGAAACGTGAAGCTGCCGGGGAGTCGCCGCGCCGCCCCGGATCGGGTGCGCTGCTCACCATTGCAACCATGGCAGCGATCCCAATCCGGGGCGGCGCGGCGTAACGGTTTCCATTCATTCAGAGCACTTCGCGCCGCTCTGCCCCGGCGTGGGGGGTACACGACGGATCGAGAAGGCGCTTCGTACAACGGGATTCAATCCGAGGGGCGCAACCGCATCCCGCGAGGGATGACCAATCTCCCGAAGAGTTCAAACGCTCCCTGCACCATCAGCGCCATGACGGCGGCAGGAATCGCGCCTTCGAGAATCAATCGCGTACTGTCCAGGCGAATGCCGGTGAGAATCGGCTGCCCGTACCCGCCGGCGCCGATGAGCGCGCCCAGGGTTGCCGTTCCAACATTCAGAACCGCGGACGTTTGGATGCCAGCGAGGATTGACGGGAGTGCCAATGGCAACTCCACTCGACGTAGTCGCGCCATCGGCGGCAAGCCCATCGCGGCGGCCGACTCGCGCACGGCCGGCGATATTCCTTTCAGCCCGGCGTGCGTGTTCCGCACAATGGGGAGGAGACTATAAAGGAACAGCGCCGTTACCGCCGGTTTCCACCCGATGCCGAGCAACGGGATCATGAACACCAGCAGCGCCAGCGACGGAATGGTGTAGATCGCCGCGACGGCTCCCAGGATCATCTGCCCCGCCCGCGGATAGGACGCGGCAAGAACGCCCAGGGGTATGGCGATCACGATCGCCGCGGCCAGCGAGACCGCGACTAATTGCAGATGTTCAAACGTCCATAGCAGGATCTGATGCCATTCAAGAGGGGCGGCCGATGTTCCGGAAATGTGCAATGACCGGGCGAGGAAATCCCCGGCGACCTGCGCTTCCGGCGTCTTACCGATCTTAGCCTGCTCGTTCATCGCGATCATGTCCGGCTGCGGGATCCGGCCTTCGAGTTGGTGCAACGCCGCAACCAGTTTCGGCGCCCGCTGGCCGAGATCCGAACGATAGAGAAACACCGCTTGATAGTCGGGAAAGTGGTGCTGATCGTCCTCCAACACCCGCAAGTGGGAATAAGCGATTTCTGCATCGGTGGAATACAGATCGGTGAGATCGATCGATCCTTTGTCCAAGGCGCGATAGGCCAGATCGTGATCGAGTCCCGTGACTTTCTCTTGCGGCAGCCCGTAGGCGGTTCGCAGCGCCGGCCACCCGTCGCCGCGATCGATAAATTCGTTGCTGAAACCGAATCGGATTTCGGGATGGTGGCGGAGGTCGGAGATGCTGCGGACATGCAGCCGATCGGCCAATTCCCCACGCATCCCCAGCGCATAGCTGTCGCTGAAACCCAGCGAACGGGTCATCTCAACGCCCTTTGCCGACAGCGCTTTTCGAAGGCTTTCCGGATCCCGCAGATTCTGCCCGGCAAAGATCTCATTGGTGAGGGTGCCGGTGTATTCGGGGTAGGCATCAACCTGCCCCTGGAGCAGCGCGTCCCAAACCACGCGCGTGCCGCCAAGCTGACGCTTGTGGACGACTTCCTGCCCGTCGCTTTGCGCGAGCTGGGTTGCGATGTCGCCGAGGATGACCGACTCGGTAAATGCTTTCGACGCAACAACCACCCGCCGGGAGCAGCCGCTCACTACGGCCGCCACAAGAGAGATCGCGAGGATGACATGACGAGCAAGACGCATTGCTAGACGGATTCGAGCGGGCTTCTCTGGGCATTGACGAATTGCACCACGTAATCATCTGCCGGGTGATGAACCAAGTCTGCCAGCGTCCCCTGCTGCACAATTTGTCCGTCCCGAATCAGGACGATCGGATCGCCGAAGAACCCAGCCTCAGCGATGTCGTGAGTCACCAGCACGACCGTCTTCTTCAGCTCCCGAAAAATCCGCTTCAGGTCCGTCTGCAAATCGTGGCGCACCATCGGGTCGAGCGCGCCCAGCGGCTCATCGAGCAACAGAAGTGCCGGATCGAGCATCAGCGCCCGCATGAGCGACACGCGCTGGCGCTGTCCGCCGGAAAGCTCGGCGGGGTATCGTTCCAGCAAGTCGATGGGGAGACGCGCCAATTCCGCCAACTCGCGCACGCGCCGGTCGATGGCGTCTTTGGGCTGGCGTAGGTAACGCGCCATCAGCGCGACGTTTCCGCGCGCGGTCAGATGCGCAAACAGCCCGCCCTCCTGAATGACGTATCCCAGCTTCCGCCGCGGCTGAAGCAGATCGGCGTGCGACAGCGGACGCCCCTCGAAGAGGATTTCCCCGCTGTCCGGCCGAAGCAATCCGACCATCAGACGCAACAAGGTCGATTTTCCACACCCGCTCGGCCCGATCAGCACCGTGGTGCGGCCGGACTCGATGCGCAAGTCCGTCCGCGCCAGCGCGGCCGCCCCGTCATAGCTCTTGGAAACGCCGCGAAGCTGGAGCATTGCCGGCAAGTGTATGTTAGAAAACCGCGGCAAACGAATTTTGGTGTATATCGTGAACGAAAGTCGCGATCTCATGGGCCGCGGCGTCGGGACAGGTTTGAAGCAGCCAGTGGGACGACTGCATGCGCACGACCCTAACTGCCGGTAACACTGCGCAAATCTCCCGCGCATTATGCGGCCGCACGACGTGATCCCGCCCGGCAAGAAGGTAAAGCACCGGGACGGCACAGGACCGCAATTGCTCCACCGCGTTTACCTGGAGCACGGCTCGTACCCGATGGGCCAGCACTTCCGGGCGGACCTGCGAGAGCGCCTCGGCCGACAGCGCCGGCAGTTCGCGATTCTCGCCACTGCGCAATATCGACTTGACCCGACTCAATGCGGGAAAAAGCCGGAAGATCGCCGGATGCGCGAGAAGGCCCAGCCCGCTCGGACAAAACCGAATTGGATTGCGAACGAAGGTGGCGCAAAGAATTAGGCCGCGAAGATTGGCCGGTCGGGTGGCGGCGGCCATCAACGCGAGCGGGCCCGAAAACGATTCGCCCAGCAGCACGAACGGCTCGCTGGCCGGGAGCCTCGCCAGGACCAGAGGCAAGAGCTGGTCGTATCCGAGCATTCGATCGGGCGGAAATGCGACAATGATCGGACGAAGCTCAGGGCTTAGACATCGAATCAGCGGTCGGAACAGGACGCCGCTTCCATCAAGGCCCGGAAGTAATACGAGCGACACGCGCGGCTCCGCAGGAGAACGATCGCCGAGGGGAGCCGACATGCCCGCATCACCTCAATTGACAGGACCGACGAGAAGCGATCGCTATTGCTTTTCGGTCTGGCTGGCCTTCGGCCTACCGCCCGCTTGTTGCAATGCGTCCTGCAACTGCTGCTTCTGGCTGTCGGTGAGAATATCGCCCACCTTCTGGCGGGTGTCGCGCAGCAGCGCCGAGAGTTTGTCCCGTGCGTCCTGGTCGCCGCCCTGGGCTTTCTCGCGGAGGTCTTTGGACTTGGTCTCGGCACTTTCCAGGAGTTCCTTGATCTGGCGCTTTTGATCGCCGCTCAGGGTGAGCTTTTCCAAAGCGGTGCGCAGCCGGGCGACGGCATTGTTCGCGCCGTTGCCGCCGGAGAAGAGCGTCTGGAGTTTGGTCTTCAGTTCAGCCTTCTGGCCGTCGTCGAGCGACGCCATGAGGTTGTCGCGGAGCTTGGTGAAAACCTCGCGGGTTTTCTTGCCGGCCTCCTGGCGGTCGCCGTTGGCGGTATCGCGCGCTTCCTTAAGCTGTGATTTGGCGTCGTCGAACATCGTATCGACCTTGCCCTTTTGTTCATCGCTCAACTTCAATTCGTCCACCGCGGATCGGAACCGTTGAAGCATCGGAAACTGCAAGCCGCCCTCGCCTTTCGGGGGTGCTGGGGTGGTCTTCTGATCCTTCGCCTCGTCATCCGCCCGAGCGGGCGGCACAAAGCTGCCGAGCATCAATCCCGCGGACAGCAAAGTGAGGCAAAACATTCGAGTTCGCATGATGGCTCCTCGCAGAAGGTCCGATCCGAAAGCCGCGGTGCGGTTCGCAGTGCCGATGCGGAGAAGATACCGCGATTCGACAATGCGCGGTAGCGACCAATTATTGCCTCCCACCGCCGCTTGCGGCTTCGCGAACAATGAAGCTCGAAATCGCCGGGCACTGATGTCCTAATGCGGCACGTCCCTTCGTTCGCGAAGCCGCAAGCGGCGGTCGGAGAGGTGGCGTTGGGAGGTCAAAATTCGTTGGAACCTGCGATTCGTCACTATGCCCCGGTTCACCCGGTCCTCTTTCCTCTTCCTCACATCGCGATGACCCCCGCGCCTGTCCCGGTCGCGACCGGGGTTTGACGCTGCCGCTGGCTGGTTGATATCCTGCCGGGTGCTAACTCTGGAGCCACCCTTGAACAAGCATCTTCTGATTCTGTTATGCGGCATCTGCATCGGTTTCGGTTGCGCCCGCCCGCCCGAACCGGGCTTCAATGAGAACCCTCAGCCGCTGGACAACCCGTCGTTCGCCCGTCAATGGGGCACCGATCTGACGCGCGGGAACGATGATCCCGTGACGGAGATGTATCTAAGCGACCAATACGTTTTTGCCTATCGTCGCAGCGGCACGTCATCGGTGATGGACCGCGGCACGGGACGGCTGCTGCACATCGATAATCCCAGGGACGGCGTTCAGCGCCTGCATCCGCCGGTGGTGCTGAAGGATCGGATCGTCTATCCGACGACGACGTACCTTGAGGTGTTTGACACCGATGGCCGCTACATTGAGCACGCGACCAAGCCGACCGACGAGTTGGACAAGCCGTTCTCGCAGTCGCTCGATTTCCCCATCCATAGCGACGCGGTCGGCCTGGGCAAGCAGGTCTTTTTCGGCGCCGACTACCAGGGAGGCGGCCGGGCGATTGAAATCGACATGACCCGGCCCTACCGCCCGGAGTTGTGGACGCTGATGACGCCGGGCTCGGGGATCTCCGCGGCTCCGGCGGTGCTCAAGGACGTGGTGTACATCGCCTCGGACAACGGAAAAGTGGCCGCGGTGGCCACCGACACGCGCGAACCGATCTGGCCTCTCGATCAGGGCGTATTCGGAACCTACGGCCGGGTGGATGCCAATCTCGCGGCCGATCAGACCGGCGTCTATGTCGCCTCCACCGATACCAAACTGTATTGCCTGCAACGCGCCGGCGGCCGGGTGAAGTGGCAATACTTCGCCGGCGCACCTCTCCACAGCGGCCCAGTTCTGACCAAGGACATAGTATATCTAAGCGTCCCGCGGACAGGCTTGGTCGCCATCAACAAAAATGACATTGCCAAAGGCATCAACCGCGAGGCCCGCTGGACCGCCGCCGACGCCACCCAGTTCCTCTCCGAGGACGATCACTATATTTTCGTTCGCACCAGCGGAAATCAGATCGCCGCCCTCGACAAAGCCAGCGGCCAGCAACAATTCGTCTCGAAGCGCCCGGACCTGGTTGCCTTTGCCACCAATGCCAAAGGCGACGGCATCGTCTACGTCGCCACGCGCGGCGGCCGGGTCATTTCCGTCCGCCCCGTCGTGCATCCGGGCGAAATGGGCGAAGTCGTGCTCGTCCCCGTCCCACAAGCGCTCGTGGCGATGGCGAAATAGCGCTCGGCGCCGGGGAAAAATGCCATCACCTGTTTAGGTGATGGGCGCGCCGGTGCAGATCGGATTATGCTGCGACAAGTTGCAATGACTCGAAAGGTCCACACGGAGCACGTCGAGTTATGTCGAGCACCACATCGCAGGGAAAAAAGTTCAAAAGAAGCGCACCAAGCCAGCCTGAGAGCGGCTGTGCCGATCATTCTTCGCGATCCCGATGCGGCGGGGCTGGATCCGCGGCGGCAGGCGCGATCCCCGTTTTCATCGAGGGGCTGGAGCCTCGGTGCCTGCTGTCAGGCGCGACCGCGGTCGTCGCGGAGCGGCGGCAGATCATTCTCGCCGACCTGCGCAAGATTCACCTCGACTTCGTCCAGTTGACCGTGACGGCGACCGTGGACCTCCGCGCCGCCCACGCCCTGACTCGCGCCGACCAAAGTCGAATTGGGGCCGATATGCTGCGCCTCCGGAACGACGAGGACACCGAGCCCGGTCAGGTTTCCAGTGATCTGACTCAACTGGAGTTCGATCAAGGGGCACTGCGCGCCGACATCATTTCCGCCAGGCAAACGGCGATCGCCGACCGGAATGTCGTGTTGACACAATTGAATCAGGACCGTCACACGCTTTGGGGGGACGTCGCCACACATGGCGTGCAGCCTCCAGCAGTTACGCCCATGTCGTAAATGTTCGCGCAGCGGAGTTCACCGCGGAGTACGTAGCGAAAGTACGCAACGTCAGACGCCGCTCAAATCAGCCTCGCCCGGAGCCTGTGCGATGCCGCAACGACGCCCAAATGTCCCCTCCGCCGTCGAGCTTCTCGAAAGCCGCCGGTTGTTCAGTTTCGCGCCGGCGAACATCAACCTCACGGGGATTCTTGCGACTATGGAACCGAGCGCTCCGCCTACGATTACCGCATCAGGCAACCAGACAGCGGCCGCGATTGCGATCGATCCGGCAAGCCCATCGCATCTGTTCGCGGTGGCAAATATGGATACCGGCCAGGGCCTACTCGTCGCCGCCAGCGCCGACGGCGGGCAGACGTGGGCGCCGCGCGTGATCGCCAACGCCGCCGACGCTTTGCCACCCGCGTTCGGCCAGGCCGACGCGGCATTCGACGCGGCCGGCAATCTCTTTCTCACCTATTTGAATTCCAGCCGCAATCGAATCGAAGTGCTGCTGAGCGCCGATGGCGGCGCAAACTTCACTGTCGTCGGTCAATTCTCCGGCAATGTCGCGCACCCGAAAGTGGCGGCGGGCGGTGCGAGCGTTTGGGTCGCCTTCGATCGCAACAATGCGGTCGCCACGACCCGCGCCAACGACGCAACGCCGTTCGCCCCGTTCATGACGATCGCGCGCGTCGTACCCGGATCGGTCGGGGGCACGCTGGCCGACCTGGCAGTCGAGGCGGCAGCCCCTGCCGGTACGCCCCAGGTCATCCCCCCGGGCGAAGCCGCCATCGCGTTTCAAAAAGCCGTGACGCGCACCCGGGAAGGTATCTACGTTTCACTCCGTGCCCCCGTCGGCGCATCAACGGTGTTCTCAAAGCCAAGGCTGGCGGCGACGGACCACCTGGGCAATCACGACCTGTTGCCCGCCCAGCCCACCGCGGCGATCGACGCTGGCGCGCAAATCGCGTTTGCAAACCCCGGTGATCCGACCTTCGGCAACCGCCTGTACCTCGTGTACGCCGACGCCGCATCGCAAGCGCCGCCCGCGATGCGGGGCGCGTCAGTTGCACAGGACACCAACATCTTCCTGAGTTACGCGGATTGGCCCCTGACGAATTGGAGCAAGCCTGCCGCCATCGGCGCCGCCGGGGCGGCACCGGGCAGCCGATTCCTCCCGCGCCTTTCGATTGACGCATCAGCCTCGAACGCGACATCCGACGTCGCCGTCGTCGCGTGGTACGACACGAGCCTGGATCTTGGCACCGGCGGCCCGACGGACACGGATGGCGTCCCCAACGACGACGCCGAGTACGCCATCTCGCTGCTCACCCCCAACGCCACCGGTATGCAAGCCGGCGCCGCACAAGTGATCAGCGCGCTTCCCTCCAACGAACGGGACGCCATGAACGCCGCCGGCTACGGCGACGCGTTGGCATTTTACAACGGCGTCGTGCTCCCCTTCTGGTCCGACAACTCCAATAGCACCAACGACAACCCCAGCGGCACATTGCGGGATTTCAACGCCTACACCAACGCGCCGCTGGCCTCCAGCGGCCTTGCACCATGAGCCGGCCATCCATCCACCAAAGTGAGGTTCTCATGTCGAAGGGAATGGGGTCTTTAAGTTTGACGCGTTCCATCCTGACATCTCGGGCGGCTTCAATAATCGTCGGCGCATTGCCGCTGCTCCTCACCAATGGGTGCCTGTACGTGCATGAATCGCACACGATTGAATCGGGTACACGCTTGCACCGCGAAAAGCTTGATAAGCTCGATCAGGGTGCCTGTAAGTTCAATGTCCTGAGAGCGCTTGGGCCGCCGACCCGAATCGCGCAGGACCGAAGTGGCGCCGAGACCTGGACGTACGAATTTTCAAAGCAGAAGGAAGCGACCTCTAAGTTCTTTCTCCTCTTCAAATGTGAAGAGGACACCAATACGTCCCAACAGGTTCAAATCAAATTCGACGCACAGGGAAAACTGGCGGGAGTCACGCAGACGAAGTAGTGCCTATCAACGCCGAAACTGCGCTTGGCGGCCGCCTTTCATCTCAGCCGTCCGATTATCGCAAATCGTATCGGCGGGATGCGATGAACGATCTCTCTGCACTGGAAGGATGAGTCATGAGTATCCGCTCAACGACATTACGGTGCTTCCTGGTGGCCATTGCCGCAGGCCTCTGCTCGTGCGTCCCGCCCGCGCCCGAACCATTGCGAGACCTCGGCATGGCCATGGACGCAATGTCCCAGCGGGAGGCGGAGTGGGGCACGATGTCGATCTCGGCGCCGCAACTGGCCAATCCCGGGACCATCTTTCAATTCAACTTGAGCGAAGGTCCCGAGAATTTTTACAACGACGCCAAGAACCAAATCCAGGGTCGCGCCGCCGAATTCCAGCAGTCCATCAACAGCTTCGGACTGGGGGTGAACTTCTCGCTGGACACATCGGTGGCGATGTCGGCGTTGGCCCAGGTGCAGCAATTCCAGCAAGCAACGGCTCAAAGCGCCTTGCAGCAATCCATTCAGAACCAGAAGCAGGCCGCGATCAACTCCGCGGCGCTGGCCCAATACAACCAGGCGATGGCCACCGCGGCCACTCAAGATCCTGCAATCCAGCAGCAGACCATCAACACGGCGATTCAGAATCTTCAGCAGCAGATGATCACCACTTCGCCGACGACGCAGCCGTTCCCCAGTCTTCCGACTCCGACCACGGCGCCGAGCAATCAGGTCACCCGGCCCAGTGAACTGGTGTCGCAGTTCGCCTCCCCGGCGGCAGGCCAGGCGTTCACCCAGTTCCAGCAGTTGGCGTCCAACCCGACCGCCCCTGTCATTTCCGACCGTGACGCGATGATCTCCGCGGCCGGCGACAACGCCGTCAAGGCGATGTTCAGCGTGCTGGGCGACCCGAAACTCGCCGACACGTTTCGCAGCAAACGGGTGCTGTTTGGCGTGGTGAACGTCTCGGTCAATCCGGGTTGGCGCACGAAAAAGAACTACGCCGCCGATGTCGCGATGGAAACGAACTACGACGACGTGGCCGCGCGAGCGTCGGTCTACGAGTGGTTCATCAACAACCCTCGGGTTCCCGTGAAATGCCGCTTGCGCGTCGCGATGGACCAGAGCCTCACATTCCCCAAAGACCATCTTGCCACTCAGGTGGTCGCTGATGCCCTGGACTGTCTGATCGAGAAGATTGTCGATCACGTTCTTGGGCACACGTCCAGTCCGCGGGAGATCACCTTGGAAGATCTCAGCGATTCAGACCAAAAGAAACTTCAGAAGACCATTGGAGATCCACCCATTCCCCCGCAATACGCGTTTGATGCAAGCTCCAATGGAGGCCCTCTGGTATCGGCGGTAGCGCCAATGACGGCGACGCAGAACCTCCAACTGCAGAGCAGTTATCGCAACCAGCAGGAAGTGGCACTTCAAATCGCGCTGCAAATGCAGTTGATGGGGCAAACCGTCGCCGCGAACGCCTTTGAGAGGTATGCCAAGAACCTTCAGCAAGACTTCGCCACCGCAACCGTGAATGTCACTGCGAATTCCTACAGCACGGCAGGCATGTTTGGATTCCAGGTGGGACCTCAGTTGCGGGCGATCGAACAAGCCCAGGCCGGCGCCTATTCCGGACCAGCGCAGGTTCTCGAACGCCAGTCGTTTCCGGCGCTGATCATTTTTGGATTCGAAGCAAATGACATTACTCCCAAGCTCCGGAAAAACGAGGACGGCAAGTATGAGCTAAGGGAAAAACAAGTTCACCTGCTGGCGGCCAGTAACTGGGTTCCGACAGATGATCGATTGTACGGCGACCGATCCCGGCCGTCGGAGACGGAGCGATTTCAACTCGAGTATTGGATTAACAAGTACCAGGCCCGGCTTGCTTTCGCGGACATTCCATCCTCGATGAACGAATTTATCGGGGCTCGCGTGAATGCCGCCAAAGACAGAATGATGGGATCGGGTTGCCACTTCAGCCTGCCACAGGAGATCATCGCCCCGCCAACCCATCCCAAGGTCACTCAGATCCAGCCGGCAATGGTGGATGCGTCCACCACCGATCCGATTACTGTGCTCCTGGCCGGCCAGGATTTGGACAGTATCGACCTGACACAAATCGGGATCTTGGGTGGCGGCACGATACAACCGGGTACGGCACAACTTCTGGGGAATGCCATCTCCCTTCAAGTAAAGCTGAGCAGCCCGTCGCGCCTCATTTTCCAGCTCCCGACGATCAG
>Ga0182024_10004302_pt1 | contig 32948 bp, 32 predicted proteins | sample P32metaG_FD_120480 | JGI IMG/M metagenome (GOLD analysis project Ga0182024, IMG submission 120480) | Permafrost microbial communities from Stordalen Mire, Sweden - P3-2 metaG (Illumina Assembly) | ecosystem: Environmental > Terrestrial > Soil > Wetlands > Permafrost | place: Sweden: Stordalen... | reverse complement strand
GTGGACACTCCTCCGGTGGCGGACACTCTTCCGGCGGACACTCCAGCGGCGGCGGACATTCTAGCGGCGGAGGACATAGCGGAGGCCATCGCTAAAAAGCTTGGAGACAATAAGTCTCTGAGGGAAGCAGCAACTTGAAGTGAATGAAGTTGTTGTAGATGAAGTGAAGAAACAGAGGCGGGAAGGGCGTGCTAAACGGCACGCCCTCTCTGTTTTCCGAGGACGTTTTCAAAGTTCCACGATATGGCGACGGTTGACGGTGCTTATCGCGAATCAACCTGTCGTAAAATTGAGCCCTTGCCTGGCAAATCGGAATTAGACGGTCTCGTGGTGGTGCTGGTGCGCCCGCGCAATCCTCTGAACATTGGCGCTGCAGCTCGTGCCATGAGCAATTTCGGGGCGCACCGGCTGCGCCTGGTGAATCCCTACGCGCCGGGGTTTCGCGAGGCTCGTTCCGCGGTCGGCGCCTGTGACGTGCTCAATCAGGCCGAAGAATACAAGACCGTTGCCGAGGCCGTCGCTGACTGCGTTCTGGTCGTGGGAACGACGGCGGTGCGCAATCGCGTATTGCAGCAGCCAGTGCGGCGGCTTGACGAGCATGCCGGCACAACCATTCGCACGCAACTTCAAACGGAGCGGGTTGCGCTGTTGTTTGGCTCGGAAAAGATTGGGCTCACCAATCGGGACTTCAGCCACTGTCACTGGTTGCTGAACATTCCTACAAGCCAGCAAAACATCTCCATGAATTTGGGGCAGGCGGTCGCTGTCGGTCTCTATGAACTGGCGCGGACCGAGACGAAACAGAGCGCGCCGCTCCGGCCAGCTACGGAGGATGCGAAACCGGCGACCGCGGGCGATGCCGAGCACATCACGGAGGGTTTGCTGGAGGCGCTGCGGATCAGCGGCTATGTGAAGCCGGGGACGGAGGCCATGTTCGAGAAGAAAGCTCGCCGCCTGATTTTGCGTTTCGGGCTGGAAGCCTACGATGCAAAGCTGCTCCTCGGCATGGTCAGGCAGATCGTGTGGAAGTTGCGCCAGGGGGACAAGAGCTAGCACCCGTCTATCGGCTTACTTGTTGGGCTGAAGCCTGCGTTCCGCTTCGCCTGAAGCGAAACTGGACGAGCCACGTGCTGGTGTCCGTCCGTGGCGAGAACTCCCAACGCTCCGCCGCTTTCAGGGCGAGACCGGCGAAGTATCGGCTGGGCCCGGCAGTCTTCAGTTTTGCCGCTGTAACCTTGCCCGCGGGATTCACTTCCACCCGCACATTAACTTTGATTGTGCCTGTGATGGTATTTCGTGAGTTCTGAGAAACCTCGGGAACAACCTGGTGGACAATGTCGCCTTGGGACGCGATATCTCCCCTCTCAGATCGGCCTCGTTCGCGAACCGCTGGATTGGGTTTGGGTGCAGGCGCCGCTTGAGGCGAGGCTTGAGGCGCAGTCTGCTCCGGCGTGGCTGGCGCGCTTCCGATCTTCCCACCGGAAAACCCGCCTCGAGAAAAGAATACGACCAGCGCAACCAGCACCGCAATCGTCAGCAAGGCTGCGACGATGGGCCCGCGTTTTACGGAACTGCTGCGGGGAAGTAGAGGAGCCTGCGGCGGAGCCGGCACCGAGCGTCCTGCGGGCTGCAACCGCGCCTGGATCTCGGCAATCGAGCAGCGCCGCTTCGGGTCGAGATGCAGACACTCGCGCGCAATGCCACGGAACGGTTCCGGAACTGAGCCCGGCACATCGCGACCGTTCGGCGACCCCTCTTCGGCGAAAGATACATTCTGGGTCAGCGCGGCAACCAGCGTGACACCGACTGACCACACGTCGCCTGCGGGCGAAACGATTCCGGCAGCCGTTTCGGGCGCATCGTAGGCGTCGCGGCGCCTGCGCTCAGAACTCATCTCCGTCGAAGGAACGACCTGATCGGCGGAGAGCTTCAACTGGTCGCCGCTGGCCAGCACGTTCGACGGCTTGATGCGTCCATGCACAAATCCTTTGTCGTGCAGATACGAAAGCGCGTCCAGAACCGGAGGAAGCAGATCGGTCACTTCGGCGGGCGCCAGAGGCCGCTGAGGAAGAATCTGCGATAAATCCTCCTCTGCATATTCCATGACGACATAAAGAAGTGGGCTGCCGTCGAGGCGGCAACGCCCGGATTCAAAGATGCGCATCAGGTGAGGATGAGAAAGTTGTGCCGCGCCACGCCAGTAGGAAAGTTGACGGTTGGGTTCCGCGCCGTCAGGGGCGATTAGTTTGATGGCGGCCTTCGAGGATGGCTGCCCCGGCCGCTCGGTGAGGAAGACCGCGCTGTGTTCAGATCCGCCCAGCCATTGCCGAAGCGGAAATTTCCCGTCGACCACGCGGCCTACCCACGTTTTCCACACCTCAGGATTGCTCATGCTTTGACCCGCGAACGAACATTCTATGCCATCCGGAAAAAACCGGTAAATACGGGAAAGTTCTTCGCAGGCGCAATTTCATGATTGAGAGGCCATTTCCCCTGGAGGGCGAGTCTCAGGGCCTCCGACGAGGACTCTGCTGTACCATAGCAAGTCGCAACGACATTAGTTCGGAACAGGCCCGGGAGGTCCGATTCGTGTTCAGCACGGAGAAGTCAAGGCAAGTCTATGAGCGCACACTGGGCGTGCTGATTGAGGCTAGCAGCTCTTCGTCGCGAGGCCCGGCGAACTTCGGCAAGTATCCCATCTTCATGGAGCGGGGTCGCGGCTCGCGCATTTACGATGTCGACGGCAATGAGTACATCGACTGGATGATGGCCTTTGGCGCGCTGCCGCTGGGGCATGCGCATCCCGAGATCGTGGAAGCGATCAACGAAGCCGCCGCCACGGGTGCGCACTTTGCCACCGCAACGCCGGTTGAATTGGAAGTGGCGGAGATGTTGCAGCACATGGTTCCGAACGCCGAGCGGGTGCGCTTTGCGAATACCGGAACGGAAGCGGTGATGGCTGCGATTCGCCTGGCACGCGGCGTGACCGGTCGTCCGAAGATTCTTAAGTTCGAGGGACACTACCACGGCTGGCACGACGACGTGTTGGTTAGTTCCAACGTGCTGCCGACGAGTGCGCTGGGATTGCGTACCGATCCGGTCAAGATTCCCGACAGTTCCGGGTTGAATCGAAGCGCGCTCGACGACACGATTGTCGTGCCCTGGAATGATCTGCAGGCTCTGCAGCGTGCGGTGGAAAATCATCCAGGCCAGATCGCGGCGATCATCAGCGAAGGCATCATGGCAAACATGGGGGTGATTCCTCCGGCGGAGGGATATTTGCAGGGTCTGCAAGAACTCGCTCGCGCCAACGGCATTCTCTTCATACTCGATGAAACTGTGACCGGATTCCGCATCGCTCCGGGAGGCTGCCAGGCGTACTACAGACTTTCGCCTGATCTTGTGACGTTCGGTAAAGCGCTGGGCTGCGGGCTGCCGGTGGCTGCGCTGGTTGGTCGCGCGGAAGTGATGGACGCGTTGCAGTGGGGAGGCGTGCTGCACTATGGCACGCACAACGGCTCGCGCATCGGAATGTATGCCGCGCGGGCGAACTTGCGCGTGCTCACTCGCGATAACAACGCCGCCTTCCGCCATACCTGGCGGATTGCGGAACGGCTGTGCACAGGGTACAAGGAGTTGTTCCAGAAGAAAGGTATCGCGGTCGACGTGCAGAATGTGGGTCCGATGTTTCAGTTGATGTTCACCGAACGAACGGCGATCCGCGATTACCGCGAGTTCTGCAACTTCGTGGACCGTGCCGCGTTCCAGAAATTTGTGCTGTCGTTGTTTCCGTTTGGAGTGTATGCCTCACCATCCGCGGCGCTGCATTCGATTTGCACGCTGGCTCACACCGATCAGGACGTTGACCTCACGCTCGAAGCGGCGGGAAGGGCGCTGGGAGAAATAGGTTAATGGCCAATGCTACCGGGCTCTGAGTGCCATCGCGGGACAATGTCACTTTGGAAACAAATCTTGAACTGATTTGAGTGATTCGAGTACAACAAAAACTATGAACCGCCTAATGGTTACGAGCTTGCTTTTGCTCCTGTACATCATTTCGGTATCTGCTGATCCACAATCGAAGATCACGGGACAAGTCACCGATTCGGAAGGGGCGGCGCTTGCAAACTCTCGCGTGCTTGTTCACTGGGACTCCAGCGGCAGTACCGTCGACCTCGCAGATAACATCGGCTCGAAGGAGGACGTAATTGTGGTGACGGACGCCAGTGGCAAGGTGAGTGTCCCGCCGGTTTTTATGACCTGTTCGTCTCAGCCATGGCATTCACGCCAACCGCCGCAAAGGTGCGAGTCAAACAAGGACAACGAATGACATTTAATGCGAAGCTCAGAGTAGACCCTCTTGTCTCGAAGGAGCTAGATCATGAAATCCAGGCTGCTCCGAAGCAGCGGTGACCGGCGAAGGATGCAGTCGAAAACGATCGGAAATCGCGCGGCCCAGCTTCTATCGCTGGAAAGCAGGATTGCGATCGTTACCGGGGCGGCGTCGGGGATTGGGCGCGGGATTTCGCTTCGGCTGGCTGAGATGGGAGCATTCGTCGCCGTACTCGACATCGACGATATCAAAGGACGCGCGAGCGCCGCTGAAATCGAAGGTCACGGAGGCGCAGCGGTTTTTCTGAACTGCGACGTGCGCAGCGCTGCCGAATGTCGGCGCGCCATAGAAACTGTCATTGAGCGCTCTAGAAAGATCGACATTCTCTGCAACTGCGCGGGCGTTGCTATTCGCAAAGATATAGTCGAACTCTCCGAGGACGAGTGGGATCTCGCCCTCGATGTGACGCTGAAGGGAATCTATCTGCTCTCCCGCGAAGTGGTGCCGCACATGGTCCGCAACGGCGGAGGCAGCATTGTGAACATCGGTTCCGGATGGTCGCTTAAGGGAGGGCCGCGGGCTGCGTCCTACTGCGCCGCCAAAGGCGGAGCTGTCAACCTGACGCTTGCCATGGCTATCGACCACGGCAAGGATAATATCCGCGTGAACTGTGTTTGCCCGGGCGACGTTGAAACTCCCATGCTGCGCAGCGAGTGCGCGCAGCTTGGGGAGGAAGCCCAGGCTTTCATGCGCGAGGCCGCTAATCGCCCGCTAGGCCGCGTCGGAGTCCCTGACGACATTGCCAATGCAGTCTTGTTCCTAGTGAGTCCGATGGCGACGTGGATTACAGGCGCAGCTTTGGTGGTCGATGGAGGTGGGCTGGCGTAAGAACTCCCACCTCAGGGGCTAAAGCCCTCAGGCAAAGGAAAAGTTTATCGCAGCGCTGGAAGCGCTGCGCCACCCAAAACCGACGTTTTCAGCAAACCGTTAGGTCGGTGAGGCTACCGTCCCTGCCGCTGCCGCGCGGCTTCGTAGAGCACGATGCTTCCCGCGACGCCGGCGTTCAAGGACTCGACCTGCGGCATGTGCGGGATTGCGACCAACTCATCCGCTTGCGCCAGCACAGTGCGGGGCAGGCCCGAGCCTTCGCTCCCGATGAAAACTGCCGCAGGACCGGTGAGGTTCGCCTGATCGAGCGGCGTGCCCTTGTGCGACGAGGTCGCAATCAAACGCACATTGTGCGCGCGCAACTTCGCCGTGATCTCTTCCAGCCCACCCGCCGCTTTCGCGAGAATGACCGGCAGCCGGAACATCGATCCCGCCGAGGCGCGAAGCACCTTCGAATTAAATGGACTGACCGTGCCTTCGCCCAACACCACTCCGGCGCTGCCAAAGGCTTCGGCCGAGCGCAGGATTGTCCCCAGATTGCCGGGGTCCTGTAGGCCCACCAGAACGATGACGGGGCCGACCGGAAGCTTTTCTAAAATATCAGCAAGAGAAAATTCCTTCAGCCGAACCAGAGCTGCCACTCCCTGCGGCGTGTCGCTGGGGACAGTGCCGTCAAAGAGTTTGTCGGGAAGCAGCAGAGTGTCCACGTTGGCGCCGATCTGGGGCAGGAGACGCTCCGCCAAGTTCTGCGCCGATTCCTTGAAGAAGATCGCGCGAAATCGCAGGCCGCTGCGCGTGGCCTCTTCGACTATGCGGAGACCTTCGATGGCGCAGCTTCCGTCCTCCGTGCGTTCGGCGTGTGCGAATGCCTGGCGCAGGTCTTTCACCAGGGCGTTGTGGCGGCCTTCGATACGGCGGAGCCGGTGCTGGGCGCTGGGCGCGGATTCTGAGATTCGGGTCATGTCCAGTGACTGCATGATACGCTGCCGCCTCCTCTTGCGGCGTTTTGCCGTATTATGATAGGTTTCGCGGTCTAAATAAATCGAGCCTGCAATAGAGAAGGGAACGCCCGTGCGCGTCGAGATCGTAAAAATTAGTAGCGAGACTCCTGAATCGTCTCTGATCAAATATGCCGCTGATCAGATCCGCTCTGGCGAAGTACTGGGCATGCCCACCGACACTTTTTACGGCCTGGCGGCGGATCCGTTCAACCTGCGCGCGGTCGAGCGCGTTTACGACATCAAGACGCGGTCGCGCCACAAGCCGCTGTCGCTGCTGATCGAAAGCACCGACCAGGCGGAGGAACTGGCCAAGTCGCTGCCCGAAGAATTCTATGCTCTGGCGCGAAAATTCTGGCCGGGTCCGTTGACTATCATCGTGAAGGCGGGCTCCCGCTTGCCGCTCAAAGTGACTGCCAATACTGGCAACGTCGCACTGCGTGTGCCCAATGCAAAGATCCCGCGGGCCGTGGTGGCGGCCGCGGCCATCCCAATCACCGCTACTTCCGCGAACCTCAGCGGCGCCTCGGAGTGCACCACCGCCGAGCAGGTACGCGACCAGCTCAAGGGCCGTATCAACATCATTGTTGACGGAGGCGATTCTCCGCGCGACATTGCCTCCACTATCGTCGATCTCAGCGACGAAGCCACGCGCTGGCGCATCATTCGGGAAGGTGCGATCCCCGCCGACGAAATTTCCAGCTTTTTCGCGCAAGGATGAACGCCCAAGGATGAACACCGAAGAATGACCGATGAAGGCGCCAACCAGCATTCGCAACCACGCTGGTGGCTTCGTCTGTTGGTGCTGGCCGCAGTGGCCGTGGGGTCGTGGTTGGCGATCACGGCCGTTCAGGTTGTGCACACCGCTGCTCTCGAGGAAATCCATCCCGCTGACGCGATTGTCGTCTTCGGTGCGGCAGAGTATTCGGGGCGACCGTCTCCGGTGCTGCGGGCGCGACTCGACCGAGCTCTTGACCTATTCCACCACGGAATGGCGCCAGTCATCATTACCACAGGCGGCGCTGCCGCCGATCCCAGTTTCAGCGAAGGTGGGGTGGGCCGCGATTATCTGATGCGCCACGGCGTCCGCGAGCGCAGCTTGATCGCCGAGACGCAGGGGCGCGATACTTCGCAATCGGCCGTGCGTGTGGGCGTGATCATGCGGGCCAACGGCCTGCACAGTTGCGTCGCAGTGAGCGACGCTTACCACGTTTTCCGCATCCGCAAGCTTCTGGAGCACGAAGGCATTGCCCCCGTTTACGTCGCGCCGCGCGCAGACTCCCGTCCTCACAGCGTTTTGCAGCGCGCGGTTGCCGTGTTACGCGAAGCGACGAGCTATTTGTTATGGCGGGTGGGAATCAGGTAGGTAACGGTTTTGTCATCCCGAGCGAAGCGAGGGATCTAGGTTTCTCTGGTTACCAGCAAGAACCCAGATTCCTCGCGTTGCTCGGAATGACAAACAAAAAAGCTGGCAGCCGTCTGGCTACCATCGCTCGCGTTCCCGCAGCGCGATGATGTGACACACGTGGTGCCGTCCATGCCACGCGTACATGGCGAGCGACTTCTCCAGCGTCATAGCACCCAGATCAGGATGGACAAAAGTGCGCTTCCAGTCTTCCGGGGTAAGCGAACGCAGCAAACGTACCCAGCGGTCGTGTAGCGACTCGAGGAGTGTCAGTGAAACTTCAACCGGAGTCACTTTCGAATCTGCCAGTTCAGCCCAGCGGTCTTCTGCATAGGGCTTGATGGTCGGTTCGTCCTCGGTGAGAGCCAGCTTGAACCGCACATAGGCATTCAGATGACTGTCGGGCACGTGATGTGTAACCTGGCGCACGCTCCATCCTCCGGGACGGTACGGCGTGTCCAGTTGAACGTCGGAAAGTCCCTCGACGGCGGCGCGCAGCTTTGCCGGTGTCTGAGCAATATCATCCAAGCAGTTCCGCTTCTGGTCTTCGGTGAGGTATCCGTGATAGCCGAACTTGCCGAGGGGATAGCGCAGATCGTTCATTGAATCTCCGTTCGGAGGTTTGAGTTAAAGATGAGCGAGCGACGAACAGCGCTTCAAGGAATCTCAGTCCCGCCTTCTTCCCTTAAAAAGGCGGAAGCCGGGAAGCCTTTCAGTTAACTACAATGGCTAGTACCCATCGCTGGATGACCCCATCCCCTCCGGCTTCGCATTTCGATTCTCCATGCTCCCATTTTGCTGCATCAAAGGTGGATTCTAGGCTAAACTCTCTGTGCTGTTGAGTTTAGCTACTCGGTCCCCGAAGCCGGCGCATGCTGCCTCGGGAACTTCCTGCGAGGGGTACTATGGCGTCGGTTTGGTCTGGTCACTTAACCTTCGGACTTATCTCCATGCCAGTGCGTCTGTTTTCCGGCGCGCGCAGCAGCGGCATTTCCTTCAACATGCTGCACCGCCCCGACAAGCAGCGCGTGAAGCAGCAATATATTTGTCCGCTGGAAAACGTGGTGGTGGACCGCAGTGAGATCGTGAAGGGCTACGAGTTCCGCAAAGACGAATACATCATTATCGAGCCCGACGAGATCAAGAAGATCGAACCGCAGACCGCCAAGACCATGGAGATCCTGGAATTCGTGAAGGAAGGCGACGTCGATCCGGTATATTTCGAGTCGTCGTATTACATGATGCCGGAAGAAGCCGGCCGGCGTCCTTATGCTTTGCTGACCAAGGCGCTCGAAGAGAGTGAATACGTCGCCATTGCCAAGATCACGATGCACAACCGTGAATACACCGTGTTCCTGCGCCCGCACGAAGGCGGAATCATGCTGCACACGATGTATTATGCCGAGGAAGTTCGCAAAGTGGAAGGCTTCGGCGCCCCCGACGTGGAGTTGAAGGATGCCGAAGTGAAAGTTGCCCACCAGTTGATCGAGGCGCTGGCAGATGAGTGGGATCCCGAGAAATACAAAGACACGTTCCAGGAGAACTTGAAAAAGCTGATTGAGGTGAAGCTCGAAGGCGGAGAAGTTGCCGCCGTCGAGAAGCCGAAGAAACTGGCCCCGGTCGTGGATCTGATGGCAGCGTTAAAGCAGAGCCTGGCTCAGATGGAAGGCAAGAAGAAGCCCGCCGCGACGGCGAAGTCAGGTGAAGTTCCCGCGGGAGCTGCGGGCAAGGCACGGCGGCGCAGGGGATAGGCGGCTTCCGGCTTGCCGTACACGACATGACTCTGCGCGCGAGATCCTTCGCTTCGCCGGAAGAACGGCTCCGCTCAGGCTGACGCCCGCCTCTCCCGTAGTTATGTCCCAGGGTGACGCCCCGCACCTCCGTAGTTTCCGCTTATCCAACTTGGGCCATTCGCTCGGCATCAGAGGGTGTAGCTGAGAACTGGTGGCTGAGGGCTGACGGTTCCTCGCCTAGCGCGGACGGCGCGCAATCGTTACAATAATCGCTTCAGTCGCAATTATTCGAACCAGAACTTCTTCTTCGGGGTGCCGATGAGTTTCCGACGTGTGGCCGGGGTGGCAGCGATCGCGCTGGCAACCTGGCTCGAACTTTCCTGTGGTCAGGTCTATCGCCCAGTGGTGATTCCTATCAGCATCACTCCACCCAATCCGGCGAACTTCCATGCTGTCTTTGGCATTAGCGCCAATGTGCCCTTTAACCCCGGCACTGCGCTGCAGATCGATGTATCGGGAGACAGCAATATCGGCGTGGCGAACGTGGGCGTGAATCCCACGCATGCGGCCATTCTCCCCAACAATTCAAGGGTCTTCGTGGCCAGCGCGGGAAGTATGTTCGCCGGGAACACGGACGTCATCACGGCATTCTTCCCAGCCGGCGATAGTTCCACTGCCGGCGGTCTGGGTACCACGACGACTTTTACCCTGCCGGGCACCGGGGCCGGTCAGTCTTCGAGCATCGCAGCTATCAGCGAATCCGGTAATCTGGTGACCGTCACTCTGAGTGCTCCTCTCAGTAATGCGCTGGCGGGAGCGGTGATCGGCATCTCCAGCGTCGGCGTTTCTGGCTACAACGGGATCTTCCCAATTTCATTCGTCAATGGGACGACCATCCAGTATGTGGATTCCACCACGGGTCTGGCGGCAAGTTCCGGTGGAATTGCAACCGTTCCGGTTTCTTGTTCTTATCTGCCGGATTTCGTCGCAACCACGCAAACTAATGCGGTCTTTGTGGCCAACTATGGAGTTGAAAACGGCCTCAACTGCAATTTCAGCAGCACCGACTCGGTCGCTGCCCTCAACCCTTCGCAGGGCACCATCGGCAACATTGCATATCTCCCCGCAGGCTCACACCCGGTTGCGATGGTCGAGACGCCGAACGCGTTGAATCTCTATGTGCTGAACCAAGGCAACAATACGGTCAGTGATCTCTCGCCGCAAGACTTGTCGACATTGGCCACTATTCCGGTGGGCAACACGCCGGCGTGGGCGGTTGTGCGCCCAGACAATCAGCGCGTGTATGTTGTGACGCAGGGGGATGGGCAGCTCTATACGATTCGCACGGACACGAACGCTGCGGGCTCTCCTCAGTCGGTGGGAGGCGCCGGCGCCAACTTCGTGCTCTACGACAAAACCCTGAATCGGCTGTATGTGACGAATCCCAACGCCGGCGCCGTCTATGTTTTCGACGCGACCACGGACCCGCCCACACCAATGGGCAGCGCGACGGGAGCGATCAGCATTCCCGCTCCGGCAATTCCCGCGAACACAGCGCCGTGCAGCGGAGGCGCCTGTTCCTACAGCTCGGTAATGCCCGTGTCAGTGGCGGCGTTACCGGATGGCACCCGGTTCTACGTGGCAAGCTACGTCACAGCGGCGTCTGGATCGTCGTGTCCTGATCCGAACGTGGCCGCCGCCGGATGCGTAGTCCCACAAGTAACCGTTTTTGATGCCGGTACTTTGACCGTAAGAACCACGGTGTTTCCTCTGCTGCCTCCAGTGGCTCTTCCGGTCGGGGGCGTGCAGCCCTTTGCGCTGGCGCCGGCGGCCTTCTGTACGCCCGTCATTCCTTACACCCCGGCCTCGTCCCGCTTTCGTATGTCTGCGGTCGCCGCAGTCGACAGCAGCCGCGTCTACGCCAGCATGTGCGATGGCGGTTCCGTGGCCATCGTCGCTGCGACGACTAATACGATCGCTACTGGCGTGAATGCGGCGGATACACTGGTCACCGATTTGCCCGCTCCGTTCAGTGCGGCAACCGCGCCGCCGAGCGGCGAACCCCCGCCACAGAATCCCGTGTTTCTGCTGACTGGACAGTAGCTGTACCACTGGAAGGGCTGACCGAGATCTAGACCTTGGCGGGAACTTCTTCTATCACCGTGTCCCTTGCCGCGTAGTGCGAGTCGACGTATTCATCGAGAATCCCAATGAACTCCGCGACGATGCGATCGCCCTTGAGCGTGGTGAACAGCCGTCCGTCGACATAGACCGGCGCCTTGGGCTCCTCGAACGTGCCGGGCAGGGAAATGCCGATGTTGGCATGCTTCGATTCGCCGGGGCCGTTGACCACGCAGCCCATTACGGCCAGCTTCATTTCTTCAACTCCGACGTAGCGGCCTTTCCATATTGGCATTTGTTCGCGCAGATAAGTTTGGATCTGCTCAGCCATCTCTTGGAAGAAGGTGCTGGTAGTGCGGCCGCAGCCGGGGCACGCCGTCACCTGGGGCGTGAAGCTGCGAATGCCGATCGATTGCAGAATCTGCTGGGCGACGCGGACTTCTTCGGTGCGGTCGCCGCCCGGCGCGGGAGTGAGCGAAACCCGAATCGTGTCGCCAATGCCGTCCTGCAGCACAACGCCCATCGCGGCGCTCGATGCGACCACGCCTTTCGCGCCCATACCGGCTTCTGTGAGTCCCAGATGCAAGGGATATTCGCAGCGCGCGGCCAGGGCGCGGTAAACGTCGATCAGATCCTGCACGCCGCTCACTTTCGCGCTCAGAATAATCTGATCAGGACGCAAGCCAAATTGCTCCGCCAGCTTAGCCGAACTCAGCGCGCTCACCACCATTGCTTCCATGGTCACTTCGCGGGCGTCTTTGGGCTCGTCGAGTCGAGAATTCTCGTCCATCATGCGGGTTAAGAGCACCTGATCGAGCGATCCCCAGTTCACGCCGATGCGTACCGGCTTCTGATACTTCACCGCGACTTCGATCATGGTGCGGAAATTGGAGTCGCCTGTACGCCCGATGCTGGCATTTCCGGGATTGATGCGGTACTTGGCCAAATCGCGCGCGCACTCGGGATACTTGGTCAGTAGAAGATGTCCGTTGTAGTGGAAGTCGCCGATGATGGGTACGCGGATGCCCTGCCTGTCGAGTTGCTCGACGATATGCGGAACGGCCGCGGCCGCCTCGTCGTTGTTCACGGTGACGCGCACCAGTTCCGACCCGGCGCGGGCCAGCGCTGCTACTTGTTGCACAGTCGAGGGGATGTCCGCCGTGTCCGTGTTGGTCATGGACTGCACCACAATCGGTGCTTCGGAGCCTACTCGCACACCCCCGACGACGGCGGTGACGGTCTTTCTGCGTTGAATATTGGCCATATGGGAACTTCTATTTTATCACGGGGAAACAGTGCGACTGCATACCCTTGCTCCTGACCGAAGAGTTCACTGTGCGGGCAGATTACGGATTTCGTAACAAAGCAGGATGAGGCCAGTGTCCGCACGCGAGTAGGCAGAGTCAGGATGCCCCGCGAACTATTGTTACAGCAGGGCTTACCTTGACCGGATCGCTGCCGTGGGTGCGAGAGTCGGAATTTGTAACGGATTGCTCTGTCTTAGTGTCTGTGAAATTATTGGATCTACCATTCCAATCAGCTGTGAGAATGACCGGTCCCACCTCTGGCCGAATGACTGGGCTGCAACGCGCCGCTCCGATTCCTCGCTAAAGTTTGTTCGAAATGGAGGTATTTCCTATGAGTCCCAATCACCGCATCAAGGCAACGCCTACCGGGAAGAAATCCGTCAACATCAACCGCGACCGTGCTGCCGCGCCCGCATGGCCCAGTTACAAAGGCACCGCTCAGGTCGTAGGCACCAGTCCCAGCGGCCGCGTGACCGTATATGTGGATCCTACGCTCGGCCAGCCGGGACTGCAGAATGCCCAGGATCTGCTCAACGATGCCGATCGCGTCGTGAGCGCCAACGATGCGATCTTCGGCACTACCGGAGGTCCGGTCAGCGTAGTTGTATTCGCCCTGGGGAACGCTACCGACGGCACTGGCGGGGCTGACCACATGGGCTGCGATTACACCACCGGCGCAGCCATCGAGGTCGACGCTTCGTTCAGCAACTCGGCCCGCGTCTCCGCGCTGTTTGAGGCCGAGTTGAGCGAGTGCTCGATGAACGGGAACCTCTGCGGCCTGAGCACCGGAGAAGCCTTGTCTCGTTGGTGCGCAGCGACCATCAGCAACAACGCGTTGTCGGACTTTGCCACCGCTCCGCAGTGGGCGCAGGATGGCAAGCCAGACTTCGTCGACAAGACGGACCCGACCGACCAGAACGCGGACAGCACCGGGTGCGGAATGGCATTTCTCTCGTGGCTGATGAGCCTGAGCTATAGCCTGGACAAGATTGCGCCGGCAATGGTGGCGTTAGGCGATGCCGGAACGCTCGCCCAGCTTTACGCCAACCTTACTTCAGACACGACTGCGAACGCGTGGCCAAAATTCCAGAGCGCGATCCAGGCCCTGCCGAATGGGGTAACCAGCGACAATCCCTTTGGCGCGGCTCAACCCGTGCAAACAGCGAGTGCGCGTGCCGCCAAGCCCCCTGCAGGAGCGGCGAAGGCAGCCGCTCCCACGGCGATTTGCCAGCCTAAGTCCAAACGATTGCTGCCGCCAAACAAGGTGCTAGACGGTTCCGCAAAGACGGCATAAACGACAAAGCCGACGGTTGAGTATCAGCCGTCGGCTTGCTTGAATCTCAAACGCGCGAAAAACTTTTCCTACGGCAGGCGGTCGGCCAGTCCTGGGATCGTCTTCATCAAATCGTTGTAGATCACCATCACCGCGAACAGCACGAGGAATACGAAAGCGGCCTGGTAGACGCGCTCCTTGATGTTCATGCTGATGTCGCGGCGCATCAGGCCCTCGATCAGGAGGAACAGGATTACGCCGCCATCGAGGATGGGAATCGGAAGCAAGTTGAAGATGCCAAGATTCAGGCTGATGGCAGCGGTTAAGCCCATCAGCGGAGTCCAGCCCTTGCGGCGGGCCGCTTCCCCCGCGGCCTGGCCGATGCGGATCGGGCCTTCAATCGAGCGCATCGAAATCTTGCGCTGCGCCATTTTCTTGACGAGTTCAAGGATCAGCAGTGCGTTTTGCCGGTTCTCATGCAGCGATAGATTCAAGGCTGCCGCGAAAGGCAGGGTCTTCACCTTCATTTGCATGCTGCCGATGCCGATGCGATACCACTTATCATTAAGAACAGGCTGAACTGTGAATGTTTTCTGCTCGCCCTTGCGCAGCACAGTAATCGCGATCGGCTTATCTTTCGTGATTTTCAGACTCTCGATCATTGCCGCCAGCGCGGGCACCGGCTTGTCGTCCACTCTTAGGATCTGGTCACCTTCCTTCAATCCCGCCTTTTCGGCCGGCATTCCCTCGACTAGGTCCACAATGGTAACGTTGCCTTCTTGCGGCGCCCAGCCCGCATATCCGATTTGATCGACACCCGTGGCCTCGGGCGTTACGGTTTTTTCAAGCGTCCGCCCGTTGCGCTCCACGGTGACATCGAGAGGTTGCCCCGGGCTCAGCGCTTCCTTCAGTTCGACCTGCTCCCAGGTGGGATTCTCCACATCATCGATGCGCGTAATGCGGTCGCCGATCTGAAACCCGACCTTGGCCGCCGCTGTGTCCTTCAGCACCCATCCGATCACCGGCGGCTCGTCGTACACGGCTGGATATTCGTAGTGCACCATGTAGACGGTGGTGAGCAAAATGATCGCCAGGAGGATATTCATCGTCGGCCCGGCAATTGCAATCAGGAAGCGGTGCCAGCGGGGGTGATTCATGAACTCCCGCGGATCGTCGGAGCGCTCGTCCATGGGGTTCTCGCCGCTCATCTTGACGTAGCCGCCGAGCGGGATGGCGTTGATGCGATAGTCGGTGTCGCCTTTACGGAAGCCGACAAGCCGCTTGCCGAATCCGATGGCGAATTGTTCCACCCGCACGCCCAGCCACTTGGCCACGGCATAGTGGCCGAACTCGTGGATCAGGATCATGAAGCCCAGGACGGCAACCACCGCTACGAGTGAGGTCAAAAAATCAGACATAATCGAGATACGCGCTCCCCAACTGTTTAGATTCCAAAACTATGCGAAAGATGTTGCCCGGGGCCGGTCAATTTTCCCTTTGTCCGCCACCCGCTGTTGAGCATATCGGCGGGCTTCGGCGTCTACTTCAAGTACTTTTGCGATCGATTCCAGCTTCCCCGAACTTGTTGCATCCAAAACCTCTTCGATAATCCTGGGAATGTCGTCGAAGTGGATACTGCCCTCCAGGAACGCGGCTACTGCGACTTCGTCCGCAGCATTCAGCGCTACCGTTTTTGCGCCACCGGCCTCCGCTGCCTCATAGGCGAGACGGAGACAGGGGAATTTTTTCAGGTCCGGAGGGCTGAAGTCCAGATGACGCAAGTTACCCACAGGAAACCTCATATCCGATTGAATTCGCTCGGGATATGTTAGGGCGTAAAGAATCGGCAAGCGCATGTCGGTCACGGAGAATTGAGCCAGTATGCTGCCATCCACAAACTCCACCATGGAATGGATTGTGGACTGGGGATGGACAATTACTTCCACTTTTACCGGCGGCAGGTGAAACAGTCTGCAAGCTTCGATTACCTCGAACCCTTTGTTCATCAGGGTTGCGGAGTCGACGGTGATACGACGCCCCATCTTCCAGGTAGGATGGTTCAGCGCCTGCTCGACGGTGATCGAGGCAAACTCCGAGTGTGGTGTGTTAAGGAACGGCCCTCCCGAAGCGGTCAGCCAGATGCGCTCTACTTCCTCCATGCGCCCGCCGCGCAGGCATTGATGGACGGCGTTGTGCTCGCTGTCGATGGGAAGCAGGGGTTTGCCTTGCCGGAGCGCCTCGGCGGTGATCAACTCTCCCGCGGCGACCAGGCACTCCTTGTTGGCGAGCCCCAGGACTTTGCCCGCGCGCACCGCTTCGTACGTCGCTTCCAGCCCAGCTACTCCGACGATAGCGCTGACCACGAAGTCCACTTCCGGATGCGTCGCGACCCGGACGGTCCCGGCCGCGCCGTGCACCACTTCGATCCCGCGCAGTCCCACATTTTGCAAACGAGACCGCAGAGTGTCCGCATCGGCCTCGGCGGCCAGCGAAATCACTCGCGGCCGCCAGCGCGAGGCTTGCTCAAATGCGGCATCGAGATTTGACCCAACGGCCAGCGTCACAATCTGAAAGCGCTCAGGGTACGACTCGGCAACGCTCAGCGTGCTGCGGCCAATCGAGCCCGTTGACCCCAGGATGGCAATTCGTTTCATGGTGAACACAAGCTGTCACAACCAAGCTGGCACAGAACTCTTATTTTACGCGCTTCGACCTGCATTTGTGGGAAGGAGAGGGGTAAGGTTACTGCATCACGCGCCAAGCCATAGAGAACCATAATACCGGGGCGGCAAAAAGCAGAGCGTCGATGCGGTCGAACATGCCGCCATGGCCGGGAAGAATGGCGCCAGAGTCCTTTACTCCTGCGCCGCGCTTGATCAGCGACTCCACCAGATCGCCAAGTTGCGCGGCGACATTCAACGCGACTGTGAGCAGGATGACGGGTCCCATCGCCGGCTGCTCCAGGCCGAACAGGCCGTCGCGCCGCTCGATCAGACCCACGCGCAGCAGCGCCGAGCTTAAAGGCAGAGCATAGTGAAACAGTAACCATCCCACGCCCACGCTCGCCACGAGCGATGCCGCCGCGCCCTCCCAGGTTTTCTTCGGGCTGATGCGCTGCGACATTAAATGCCGTCCCATCGACTTGCCCACGAAGTACGCGAAGATGTCTCCCGCCCAAACCACCAGCAGCAAATACAGCAGGTAAAACGCGCCTGCCCACTGCTGGCGAAGTTGCACCAGCATCCCCATAGGCAGGGCGATATAAGTGAACGCGAACACGGAGGCCGCCGCTGCCGGATATCCGCTGCGCAGTTCTTGCCGCCGCATCAATATACTGAGCGCGAGAAACGGCGCTATCGCCGCTGAAAATCCCAGGCAGTACACAAAGATCGCCGTCGACAGCAGCGGCTTGTCGTTTCCCACGTTGAACGCGAGCAGGAGAAAAAATATTCCGACGAAAATATAAGTTGGCAGGCACAGCGGTTGCACGCCGTAAGATTCGGTCAATTTCAGGAATTCATGAATCGTGAGCAACGTGACAATGGCCGCGACTACTGCCACGACCGGAACAGGCGCCCGCAAGATCAGCGCCAGCACAATCGGAATCAGGACGACGGCGGTCGCGATGCGTTTGAGCAAGGGGAGTTGGTTTGAACTGTAATAGCCGCGCGCTTACGATCTTTGCACGAACTCAAGAATTTAACCACAGAGAGCACAGAGAATCACAGAGGACTGCTTTTCTCTGTCTATCTCTGTGTCCTCGGTGGTTAAGATTTTGTTCCAGCGGCCAAAGGGGTTTGCCGCTGCGCGTGTCCGTCGCCGTGGTTTAGACCGCCGTAGCGGCGCTCGCGCTTCTGGTATTCCGCAATGCCTTCGAGCAGGTGCACACCGCGGAAATCCGGCCATAGCGTCGGGGTCACATAAATTTCGGCATACGCCAGTTGCCACAGCAGAAAATTACTCAACCTCATCTCTCCGGAGGTCCGTACTACCAGGTCAGGGTCGGGAAGATGCCGTGTATACAGATGCCGGGCCACCGTATCCTCGTCGATCTGCAGGTGATCGAACCCGCCGTTCTGCGCAGCCGCGTTTACGATCGAACGAAAGGCGTCTACCAGTTCGCTGCGCGCGCTGTAGTTCAGGGCCAGCGTGAGCACCATGCCCGAGTTCCGCGCCGTGGCCTCGCGCGCCCAGGCCATCCGCTCCCGTACGTCGTCCGGCAGTTCGTGCTGCCGCCCGATATATTCCAGTCGAATATTGTTCTTGTTTAGCGTGGGAACTTCCGCCTTCAAATAGCGGCTCAACAAGCCCATCAGAAAGCCCACTTCACTCCGGGGACGCTTCTTCCAGTTCTCTTCGGAAAATGCATAGAGGGTGAGCGCAGGAATTCCGATGCGCGCAGCGGTTTCCACCGTCGAACGCACCGCCGCCACCCCGGCACGGTGTCCGGCCACGCGCGGCAGGTGGCGCCGCTTGGCCCAGCGCCCATTGCCGTCCATGATGATCGCAATGTGTTTAGGGAGCCGTCCCGGATCTAGATGCCGGTAAGCCTCGGTTTCCTTGCGGTCGAGTCCCGTGGGTACTTTGTCGTGCAAAGTGATCCCTCGACATGAGGCTAACACAGGGGAGAAGGGGCTGGCAATGCAGGGGAAGCTCGATGCCGCCGGCGCAGCGGTTTCATCATTTCACCACGGGAGAACTTCCGTCCGCCGGCTTGGTTTCGTCAGCGTGAATCTTGTCGTCATCTTCCGCATAGAAAGAACGGTGTTGGGCGTCCAGATTCTTCGGGGTCATGGTGAGGACGAAGCTGTCGTCCTTTCCCTTGAAGCTTACGGTGTAGTCTCCGCGGTCGGGATTGACCATGCGTTTGGTGAACGATCCCGAATGCACGAGTTCCGCCAGCGATGTAGCGAAGTGCCCGTATTGCTTGTTGAACCGTCGCTGGGCTCGCAGTACGACTCGCATATAGGCCAAGGCGGCAGCTTCGGAATCGGAACGGGCTGGGTCGCCGGCGAACTTGGGTTGGTAGGTCTGAGGCGAAGATTGTGCCGGAGGAGGCGGAGCGGGCGAATCTTGCTGTGCGAACGTTAGCGGAACGAACGTGGCGCCCGCGGCGATTAAGAATGCGCCAAGAATGATCGACATGTACGACGGTCTCTGCATGCGAGGGCGTCTAAGGGATGCTGCAAGTCGTTGGCGGGAAAAGGGCAGAAATGGCCAAGGGTTAGCGCGAAGATTCAGTGCCAAAGTAAGATTCAAGCTCATTTTTCCATGTTACTCCCGTAATTTCACTTCAGTCATGTTCTCTTTGCATCCTGCCGATTTATTACTATGCTGGATTAACGAATCTAACCCTACAGGGATAACCATGAAAGCAGCCGTAGCCAGAAAACCAGTAATCCGAATCGCGGTGGTGGAGAGCGACCCGTTGCGTTTTGTTGGGTTCCGCGCATTGTTCGATTCTGAGCCCGAGTTCGAACTCATCTCGGCCGGACTGCCGGAGATCAGCACGCTGCCAGCCATTGATCTCATCCTACTTGGCAACCGTAATGGACAAAACCTGTTTGACGTGATGGCCAGTCTGAAGGCCACACGGCCGGACTTACGGATTATCGTGACCGGTTCCGGAATTGACGACGAAACCATTCTGAAAGCGATTGCGTCCGGGGCCAAAGGGTATGTCGACGAGGCTGCTGCACCCGCGGAGTTCGCGCAGGCGATTCGCATCGTGAATCAGGGATCGGTTTGGGCTCCGCGCAAGGTTTTGTCCATGTTCATTGAGCGCGTGTCCTCGGCTCCGGGCCGCATTTTTCCTGCGGGCCGCGTCACCTTCACCGACCGCGAGAAAGAAGTGCTGGAGATGCTGGTGGCCGGCCGCTCCAACAAAGAGATTGGCGCTCAGTTGGGGATCGAGGAGCGCACGGTGAAAGCGCACGTGGCAAAATTGATGCGCAAAGTCGGGGTGCAGAACCGTATCGCATTGTCGGTGCATGCCATTACGCATTCAATGGTTACGGCGAAATAAGAGAGTTCTTAGCTTCTGGCTTCTAGCCGGGAAACAGCGGGCAGAACCTTTGCTTTCGGCGGAGCGGTGCTAAGCCGCGAACGGGGTTACCTAGGGACACTTCCCTTCGTAATCTTGTGGGGTTTGAGTGCGTGCCGCATACTTGCCCCACCTACCACAGAACCTGGGAGACGGGGTTGAGAATGGCGATTAGGGTCACCATTTTCAGCCCCGCATTTTTTGCTCCCTCCCATCCCTCTTTCCTCTTTAGCTGAACCGGTTGACTCCCCTTGCCCAAGTGCGTGAGCCAGACTTCATTTACAATCAAATAACCAGTTCTCAGTGAAGTTTTTGTGGTGAGGAATGATGAAAAGCCTTGTTCTGCTGACCCTATTTGCGTCGCTTTGTACCTTTGCGCTTGCAGCGGATGATCAGGCGAAAGAATCGAAGGCCACCGATCGTGTGCAAGCGGCCGCGGACGTGCTGAATCAAATCCAGGGGGCGCCCGACTCCGGCATTCCGCGGGAAATTCTGAGCAAAGCGGAGTGCGTGGCGGTGGTTCCGTCGATGCTGAACGGCGGGTTCATTGTAGGCGCGAAGTACGGCCGCGGGCTGGCCAGTTGCCGCACACCGAAGGGCTGGAGCGCGCCTGCATTTTTCATGACCACGGGAGGCAGCGTCGGGTTTCAGATCGGCGGACAGGCGGTCGACCTGGTGATGCTGATCATGAACAACGATGGCATGCAACATCTGCTATCGAGCAAGTTTGCGCTGGGCGCCGACGCCTCGGTGGCTGCGGGCCCGGTGGGCCGTCACGCCGAAGGCAATACGGATTGGAAGATGCGCGCCCAGGTGTTGACCTATTCCCGCGCCCGAGGAGTTTTTGCCGGCGTGAGCCTGAACGGGGCGGTGGTGAAGCAGGACAAGGATAGTACGCGAGAGTTCTACGGGCATATGGTGACGTTCAAAGCGGCATTAACCGGCGAGGTCGATCCGCCGCCGGCGGCCAATTCCTTTCTGACTACGCTGGCGAACTGGGCGCAGGAGGCGGCGAAGTAGGCCGCCACGGCGGGCTTCCTGAAACAGGTTTCGCATAGGATCTCTGATGATTGCTGGCCAGTTGGTGGGAGTCGAGCTTTGCTCGACCGGACAGCCCCGAGCCCGCCCTGAGCGAAGTCGAAGGGGCGGCTGTCCCCACATAACTTCACTTTCCCTCCCTGGTTTGACAAGCAATTTTTCCGGGTGATACGGTCACGCTTCCCCTGATGCGGCGGAAACTCGAATACGCGACAGCCTGGCCGTTCATCAAGATCCTGGGTCTGATGCCGCGCCCCCTTTCGCGTGCGTTTGCCATTGGACTCGCCCAGGTTGTTTATCGATTGCACTTCCGCTTACGGCAAGTCGGAATGCGCAATCTCGCAATGGTGTTTCCGGAAAAAAGTGAGGCCGAGCGAACGCGCATTCTACGCGGAGTTTTCACCTCGCTGGGACGGCAACTCGCCGAACTGTGCCAGTTTCCCACCTACACTCCGGAGAATGTCGATGCGGTCGTAGTGTATGACGGGCTGGAAAATTACGAGCGGGCCTACGGCCAAGGGAAGGGAGTCCTGTTTCTGACGGCGCACTTCGGGGCATGGGAGCTCTCAGCCTTTGCCCACTCCCTGCACGGTCATTGGCTGCACGTGGTCATGCGGCCCATGGATAACGAATATCTCGACCGGTTGCTGCAGCACTATCGCACGATGCATGGGAACAAGACCGTCGCCAAGGATGATTTCGTTCGCGGCTTACTGGCGGCGATGAAGGCAGGGGAAACCGTCGGTATTTTAATGGACACGAATATGACGCCGCCGCAGGGAATCTTCGTGGACTTCTTTGGCATTCCCGCCTGTACGGCGAGTGGACTGGCCCGCATTGCTTTGCGCACGGACGCAGCGGTGGTTCCGGGGTTCACGATTTGGGATCCAGCATTGCGAAAGTACCGCCTGCGATTCGATCCCGCGCTCGAATTGATTCGCACGGGCGGTCTGGAGGCCGACATCGCCTCGAACACGCAGATGTTCACCCAGGTGATTGAGGATTACGTGCGGAAGTATCCTGACCAATGGTTGTGGGTGCATCGCCGTTGGAAGACGAGGCCGGAAGGGCAGCCACCGCTGTATTGAATCCGGTAGAGAGGAATTCACTTCGACCTAACGTTGAAAACGTCCCGCTAACCATTCACGAATGTGGATTGAGGAACCGCCAAGACATTCACTTCGGTAACGTGCGACGAAAGCTGTTTTCGTGGCACTGTAAGAACAGTGAAAAAATACCCGCAAATTGACGACGTCGGCTGGGACCGAGGACGCGAAGGCTATCTTGATTTGCCCCAGAAGCCCGTGTACGCGCGCGTGTTTAAGCCTGCCCATAAAGCCAAGGGTCAGGGATCTCCTGTCGGCATTGCTACGGAAGAGCGCTTGGGAAGCCTGATCGCTGCCGGCGGGATGATATGGGGGGCATACGCTGCGACGGTACATTTCGCTGGTGTGTTGAGCTTCGATCTAGTCCCTGCTGGTCCGATAGAAGTCTGCGCGCTGGGAATTCTCATCTGGTTGCACGCCAAGTGGCGGCGTTCCACGAAAGTAAACTGAGCCGCGAGACGGATTCTCTCGCCCGGGCCGTTCCCCCGATTCCTCAAATGCCCTATTGGAAATCGTAGCGCTGCTCTGCTTCAAACCATTCCTTCCGGTAAAATCGAATCTTCCTATGGATACCTTCGAACAGATCGCCGAACGTGAGCGGCAGTTTTTACTGCAAACTTATAACCGCTATCCCATTGTGCTCACCCGTGGCAAGGGTGTGTTTCTCTACGATATCGACGAGAAGCGCTATCTGGACTTTGTTTCGGGCCTGGGAGTGAATGCGCTGGGGCATGCGCATCCGCGGATCGTGAAGGCGATTCGGGAGCAGGCGGCGAAGCTGGTGCACGTCTCCAACTTGTACTACCACGAGTACCAGGGGCCGCTGGCGGAGAAGTTGTGTGCTCTTTCGGGGTTGAACCGGGCGTTTTTCTCGAACAGCGGGACCGAGGCGATCGAAGGCTCGATCAAACTGGCACGGCTGGCGGGACATCGAGCGGGAGGCGAGGCGAAGTGCCGCTTGGTGGCGCTGGACGGGTCCTATCACGGGCGCACGTTTGGGGCGTTGTCGCTTACCGGGCAAGCCAAGCACCGCAAGGGATTTGAACCTCTGCTCGAAGACGTGAAGTTTGTGAAGCAGAACGATCTGGAAGGGCTGCGGGCTGCCGTGAACGACAATACCTGCGCCATTGTGCTCGAACCGATTTTCGGCGAAGGCGGAATCTATGAATGTTCGGTGGAGTTCCTGCGCGAGTGTCGCGAGCTAGCCGACCGTCACCGGGTGGCGCTGATCTTCGACGAAATACAGTGCGGGCTGGGACGTACGGGAACGATTTTTGCCTTCCAGAGTTTCGGCGTGACGCCAGACATCGTCGCCATCGCCAAGCCCATTGCCGCGGGACTACCGCTGGGCGCATTTATCGCGAAGGAAGAATTTGCGACGGCGATATCGCCGGGACAGCATGGCACGACCTTTGGCGGAGGTCCGCTGGCCTGCCGCATCGCGCTGGAGTTCCTGGCGATTGTGGAGGAAGAGAAGCTGCTAGAGAATGTCAGCAAAGTCGGAGCCTATTTGCAGCAAGAATTAAACAGACTGGTGGAGAAGCGTGCGGCCGCGACGGGAGTGCGCGGGCGCGGCTTTATCCAGGGAATTCAGCTCGAGATTCCGGCGCGTCCGATCGTGGATGCGGCGCTGGCTGAGGGCGTATTGTTCAACAGTACCCAGGACACCGTCGTCCGATTCCTGCCTCCATTCTTGATGCAAGAGAAGCACATCGACAAAGGGATGCGCGTGTTAAACAAATTGTTGGGCAAGAAACGGAAAGCTGCCTGAGAGCGAGAGCCGCGCCAGACTCGCTGTGCCCGCTCGAGTTACTCGACGCTACGGTTCAATGCACCTGGTTCAATGCACCTGGTTCAATGCACCACGAATCCCGTAGCTGCCACCGCGATTCCCACGACTCCCAGCAAAAGACCCAAGTACCAGAAGATTTTTCGTCCGGAGAGTAGCGTGATCGAGGTAATCACCAGTCCCACTTCCAGGAAAACTTCGGCCAGATCAAATCGATCTGCCCGATTCCTTTCGTGTTTAACATCCGCTTCCATCTCGTTGGCCTTATCTTCGATTCCCTTTTGTTCGTCTTTGTAGCGCGCCGCCTCTCCGGAATATTTCTCGCGCAACTTAGCCAGAGCGGCAGCGTCGGTGGTTGCTTCTACCGAAGTCAAATCGGTAAAGAGTTCGTCCGTGTGCCGCCGGATGTTCTTAGCCTGGTAGAAAGCCCACTGATCGGACGACTTCGCTTGAAGCACAACCTCTTCGGTATGCGCACGATGCCCGAGCAGGGTCACAATTGCCACCAATACGGCCAGCATGGCCATGGTTACCGATATTGGCGCCAGCGTGGGATCGTGCTTCGCATGTTCTGCATGTTCCTGCAACTCGCTCAGCTCTTCCGACATAACGTCACTCTCCCATAACTTTTACGATGACCCTTTTATCACGCTGTCCATCGAACTCCGCATAGAAAATCCGCTGCCACGTACCTAGATCGAGCTTGCCGGCGGTAATGGGCACAATGACTTCGTGATGGATCAGCAGCGCCTTCAGGTGAGAGTCGCCGTTATCTTCACCCGTCTCATGATGTTTGTAGCCTTTGCGAAAGGGCGCCAGATGCTCGAGCCACTGGTCGATGTCTTCGATCAGACCGCTTTCGTTGTCGTTGACGTACACCCCCGCGGTGATGTGCATGGCCGAAACCAGAACCATGCCCTCCTGTACTCCGCTCTTGCCGACGATCTGTTCCACCTGCGGCGTGATGTGTACGTAAGCCCGGTGCGTCTTGGTATGGAACTTCAAATATTCCGTAAGAGTCTTCATTTCGAATTCCTGGTGCGACTTTGATCCCAAATATTACCGCAACGCCTCAGCGACTTTGCCACTCGCAATGAGCGCCGCAATACGTGCGAAATCCGTGTACATCACCCGATCTTTTTCCAACGTCGGACATACCGACCGGATTGCCGCTTGCGCCGCCTGGCCGCGCTTTGAAGGTTTCAGCGGAGCCAGGAAGTCCAGAGCCTGGGCGACGGCCATGGCCTCGATCGCCAATACGTTCCGCGTGTTGTCCACAACGCGCTTCAGCTTGTTCGCGGCGGTCATGCCCATGGAGACGTAGTCTTCCTTATTTCCTGACGTCGTGATCGAGTCGACGGACGCGGGATGCGCCAGCACTTTGTTTTCGCTGACCAGCGCCGCCGCCGTGACCTGCGGCATCATGAAGCCGGAATTCAGGCCGGCGCCCGAAGCAAGAAATGGCGGCAAGCCCTCGCTGAGCGCGGGATTTACCAGCCTTTCGATCCTCCGCTCGCTGATGCCGGCCAGCGCGCTCAATGCGATGGCCAGAAAATCCAAGGCAAACGCCAGCGGCTCGCCATGAAAATTTCCGCCTGAGATCACATCGCCCTCGGTATTTCTCGCATCAGTGATGAAGACCAGCGGATTGTCGACAGCGGAATTCGCCTCCGTTTCAAACACTCCGCGACAATGCGTCAGAGTATCGCGCACGGCGCCGTGGACTTGCGGTATGCAGCGCAGCGAGTAAGCATCTTGTACGCGGCCGCATTCGCGATGTGACTCGCGGATCTGGCTGCCTTCCAGCATGCGCCGCAGGTTGGCCGCGGTCTTCATTTGTCCGGCGTGCGGACGCGCCTTGTGAATACGCTCGTCAAAAGCCGCGTCGGTTCCCTTGAGCGCGTCGCAGCACAACCCACCCAGCACGTCGGCGGTGTCCACCAGCGTCTCGGCCGCCAGAAGCGAAAGAGTTCCCACGGCCAGCATGGCCTGTGTCCCGTTAATCAGCGAGATAGTTTCCTTGGCCTCGAGTACCAGCGGCTTGATCTGGCCTCGCTTGAGTGCCTCGGCACTGGGAACGCGTACTCCCCCTTCATCGAAGCATTCGCCTTCGCCGATCAGCGCCAAAGCTAGGTGCGCCAGGGGAGCCAAATCTCCACTGGCGCCCACACTGCCCTGCGACGGGACAACGGGAGTGACGCCGCGGTTGAGCATCTCACACAGCGTGTCGATGACGATGGCCCGCACGCCGGAGTGGCCCTTGGCAAGCGAATTAGCCCGCAACAGCATCATGGCGCGAGTCTCTGTGAGGGAAAGCGGTTCGCCCACGCCCACCGCATGCGAGCGGACCAGATTGACCTGCAGTTCACGAATCTGTTCGCCCGCGATGCGTACGTCGCTCAATTTGCCCACGCCAGTGGTGATGGCGTAGGCGATCTTGTTGCTCGCGACAATCTCATCGACGACGGAGCGGGCCTGGTTGACGACGTGCCGCGCATCCGGGGAGAGCAGCGCAGCGCGGCGCATTTCAATCCTCGCGACTTCGCGTACGTCTTCGAGCGTGAGATCGTTTCCGTTGATGTGGAGTGCGTTCAAGAAGATTCCCCGTGAGATGGCACAGCATTTCGTACCCGATTCGGCAACAACATCCGCAGTCCTACTTTGCCATCGCCGCGCGGAAGGCCGTCAAATACTTTTCCGGCAACGCCGCCACCTTCATCTTCGAATCTGTGACGATGTGCGTAGTCTCGCCTTCCGCCAGCAGAGTCCTGCTATCTGCGCGCACGAGTTCATAGTTGAACACGACGACCGATTCGCGCACAGTCTTCAGCCGCGTTCGCACCAAGACTTCTTCATCGTAAAATACCGGAGCTCGGTAGCGGCATCTCACGTCGGCCACGGCGATGAAGCGCCCATCCTCGCGCTCCAGGTCGCGGTAGGAAAAGCCCATCTCTCGCATCAGTTCCACCCGCCCCACCTCGAACCAGATCAAGTGGTTCGAATGGTAGACGACGCCCATCTGGTCGGTTTCGGCGTAGCGCACGCGTATCCGTGTTTCATGGAATGCATGATGATGTTTGGAACTCATTTCCCCGTCCACACCGGTTTGCGCTTCTCCAGGAACGATGAAATCCCTTCGCGGAAGTCCGCGGCGGTGCGGATTGCGGCGTTCTCCCGCACGGCCGCCTCAATCTGGGCATCGAGTTCCGCGCGAGCATGATCGGTAAGCAACTGCTTGGTCGCGCGCAACGACGCCGCACTGTTCTCCATCAAGCGCGCGGCCAATTCGCGCGCGCGTGCCATCAGATTCTCCGCCGGCACGATTTCGCCGATCAGCCCCATGCGAGCCGCCTCCTCTGCCCCGAAAATCCTTCCTGTCAGCAGAAGATCACGAGCCTGCTTCTCGCCCACCTGCCGCAATAGAAATGTTGAAACAATCGCAGGCACAAAGCCGATGCGGACTTCTGTGTAGCCAAACTTCGCCTCCGGAACCGCCAGTGTGAAGTCGCAAAGGAGGGCCAATCCGGTTCCGCCAGCGATTGCCGCCCCATTTACCGCGGCAATGGTCACCTTGGGGAACTCATACAGGGAACGGAACAACTGCACCATGGTCTGCGAATCCTGCAGATTCTGTTCCGGCGAACGGCCCAGCAGCGCCTTCAGATTGTCCAAATCCATCCCGGAAGAAAAAGCCTTGCCCGCTCCGGTAACGATCAGGACAATCGCCTCTGACTTCGACACCTCATCCAGCGCGCGCAGCAAGTCGTCAATCAGTTCGAAGCTGATTGCGTTTCGCTTCTCGGGACGGTTTAGCGTGATCGTGGCTACGCCGTCGTCGTACGCGAGTTGAATCGTCTGGTAGCTCATATGCTAAAACCCGCCACGGATTCCCACGGATCAAACATTCAATCCGTTTGACCGTTAAAATCCGTGCAAATCCGTGGCAAATCAATCTGCCGCGTGCCAACCGGAAAACTTTGCGCCGATTCCCGCCGTTGCTTTCAGCAACGAATCCAGCGGCTTCAGTTGCGGCAACACCGCCCCGCGCCGAGTCAGTGTCTCGATCACTTTCTCAGTCGGGATGTTACCAATCAAAGCGTCCTGCGCAAAGGGACACCCGCCCAGCCCGCCTAAGGCAGAATCAAACCGGCGGCAGCCCGCGTCGTACGCGGCCAGAATGTTTGCCGCGGCCTCCTCGGGACGGCTGTGCAAATGCACGCCAATCTCGAGATAGTCATACCTCGCCATCACCGCGCCCACCACTTCGCCGACCCGCTGTGGGCTCGCCACGCCCACCGTGTCCGCGAGCGAGATCATCCGCAAATTGTCCACTTCCATTAGCGAAATAGCTTCGATCAACTCATCGGGATTCCACAGATCGCCATATGGGTTCCCGAATGCCATTGAGATATAAACGACTACGTCGAGGCCGGCCTCGTCGGCCTTCTTCTGAATCTTTTCCAATTCTTCGAGTGCGTCCTCGGGCGACTGATTCTGATTCTTACGCAGGAACGATTCCGAAATCGAATAGGGAAATCCCAGCGTCGATACTGCCTTCGTCTCAACCGCGCGCTCTGCGCCCTTTTCATTGACAACGATGCCGATAATCTCCACGTCATCGGGCGGATCGAGTTCCTTCAGTACCTCTTCCGAGTCCGCCATCTGCGGCACGGCTTTCGGCGACACGAACGAAACCGCATCAATGTGCTTGAAACCCACGCTAATCAACGCCTTGAGGTAATCAGCCTTCAACTCGGCAGGAATCAACCCTTTCAGCCCCTGCCAGGCATCGCGCGGACACTCGATCAGTTTGACAGGACGAGCACTTAGCACTTGGCACTTAGCCTTTAGCCAAAAGAGATGATCAATCAACAATCAGCAATCGCCGTTGATGTCTCTGTGGTGAATCAAGTTTGCAGTACACCCACCTTGAACTCCGCCACATCCGGGTTCAGCGCCGCCGCTTCCAGCGCCTGCGTAATCGCATCCCGAGTCTCAATGGGATCGACGATTTTGTCGATCCACAGCCGCGCTGCGCCGTAGCGCGGATCGGTCTGCTCGTCGTAGGTGCGCTTCACCGACTCGTACAGCTCCGTTCTCTCTTCCTCGCTCAGCTTCTTACCGCCGCGTTCCAGTTGCTTGACTTTAATCTCAACCAGCGTGCTCGCAGCCGAATCGCCGCTCATGACGGCGTAGCGCGCGGTTGGCCAGGCAAAAACAAAGCGCGGATCGTACGCCTTCCCACACATCGCGTAATGCCCCGCGCCGAATGACCCGCCGACAATCACCGTAATCTTCGGCACGACGGAATTCGAAACCACATTCACCATCTTCGCACCGGCCTTGATGATGCCGCTCCACTCCGCGTCGCGTCCCACCATGAATCCATTCACGTCGTGGAAGAAGATCAGCGGGATCAGGTTCTGATTGCAATCCATGATGAAGCGCGCAGCTTTCTCCGCGGATTCCGTGTAGATCACGCCTCCGAACTCGACGCGCTTGTGACCCTCATGGTCGGTCTGCTGCGCGTGCAGTTTCTGGTTCGCCACGATTCCCACCGCAAAGCCGCCAATGCGGGCGTATCCACAGATGAGAGTTTTTCCGTACTCAGGCTTGTACTCGTCAAAACGGCTGCCGTCGAGCACTCGCGCCAGCACCTCTTTCATGTCGTAGGGCCGAGCCGGCGACGAATCGTAGATGCCATAGATTTCTTCCGCAGCCAATTCTGGCTCAACGGGCTTCTTTCGATCCCACGGAGAAAGCCGCCGGTATCCCCACTTCTCCACAATCGAACGAATCCGCGCGATGCAAGCCTGGTCGTTCGGCTCGCGGAAGTCGACCGTACCGCTGATGGCCGAGTGCATGGCGGCGCCGCCCAATTCCTCCGAGGAAACTTTCTGCCCGATCGCGGCCTGCACCAGCGCCGGACCTGCCAGAAACAATCCGCTACCGTCGGTCATCAGCACGTGATCGCACATCACCGGCAGATAGCCGCCGCCGGCCACGCACATACCCATGATCGCCGCAATCTGCGGAATCCCCTTTGCCGACATCACCGCGTTGTTGCGAAAAACGCGCCCGAAATCGTCTGTGTCAGGAAACACATCTTCCTGCAGCGGCAGAAATACTCCGGCAGAATCGACGAGGTAGATCGTCGGAATGCGGTTCTCGATGGCAATATTCTGCGCCCGAATGACCTTCTTTGAAGTCATGGGGAAAAATGCGCCCGCCTTCACTGTAGCGTCATTGGCGATGATCATCACCATCCGGCTTTCAATCCGCGCCATGCCTGTGATCACGCCCGCGGCCGGGGCGCCGCCCCACTCTTCATACATGCCATGTCCCGTGTAGAGGCCCAGCTCGAAAAACGTATCGGGATCGGCCAGCAGCGCAATGCGTTCGCGCGCCGTCAACCGCCCCTTGGCATGCTGGTTTTCGATGGCCTTGGCGCCTCCACCCTCGCAAATCTTTTCGCCCTCATTGCGCACCTGCGACATCAGGTCTGCCAGAAACCGCATGTTGGCTTCGAAGCGCGCGGAAGTAGGATCGATCTTCGTGGTCAGCACGTTTGACGGTGCAGACGAGTTCGCGCTAGGAGATTCGTTACGGTCAGCCATGGTCGAGAAGGTGAAGACGCGGACTGATTACGGTATACCACGCAGGCGGAGCTGCGCAATGCGGCCTAGCGCGGATACTCTATCGAACAAAGCTTTCGGCGGGCCCTTGCCCGATGCGCCGCACCGCCTCGGCCACCGGATCCCTGGCAATCGCGTCCACCAGTGCCATCCGCAACGCTTGGGCGGCCGCGACTTTTTCCGCCGCGACGAACATTTCCAACGCGCGCCCTTTGCCGATTAGACGAGGCAACCGTTGGGTGCCTCCCCAGCCCGTGATCAGCCCCAGAGTCGCGCCCCGATGTCCGAAGACGGCCTGCGGAGATGCAGTCCGATGATGGCAGGCCAGCGCCAAGTCGAGCCCGCCTCCCATGCAGTATCCCGAGATGGCCGCATACACGGGAGCAGGGAACTGATCAATCGCGCTCATCAATCCCTGTCCCATCTTCGAAAACTCATACGCAGCTGGACCGTCGAGGGCAGAAATCTCTTCCAGTTCCGCGCCGGCGGAAAAGAATTTGTCGTTGCCAGCAACCACCAGCGGACGCTTCTCAAGCGCCAACTCCTTGACCGCAACTGTCAGCGAGAGCACACAGTCGCGCGTAAGCCGGTTGGTTCCATCCTCCGAGCAAAGCCGCAGAATGCGCACTCCCAGTTGCTCGTCAAATCGAAAGCTAGATCCAGACATCGAGGGTAGAAATCGCAAGCTGTTGCGAGCCACGCACCAAAAGCCAAAAGCCAAAAGCTATCCGCTTCGCTCAACCCACTCCGCCAGCCGGCAGCCATCTTCCTCCAGCAGAAATGTGCCCACTCCAAAGCATTCGCCGACGATGCGGTGCGACTCAGGATCGCGGGCAGCACGCGTGATCCACTGCTGCCCAACGCGGTACTGCGAGGAGGTGAACCACTTCTGCGGTAGAACCTCCACCAATCGCGCCTGCGGATAGAAAACAAAGAGCGCAAACGCCGGATCGTCGTTGGACATTGCCTTGTAGCTAGTCGGGACGATCAGTTCGTCGACGGTTGCCAGTTCCGTGGGCGCTTCGATCTTGTGCATGCCCGGGCCTAACGTGAGTGGCACCTCGAAATCCGCAATCGGAGCCGTCGTCGAGTAAATGCGGTCCGCAGATGGTTTGAACCAGCCTGCGACCTCGGCTAGATCAAATGCCTTCAGTTGGTCAGGATCGAAGCAGGCAAGGCGAAGGTTGCGGCCTTCAGGGCACCAGACGCCAAGAGAATGCGGGGGCACCAGGAATGGCCGGCAGTAGGTATTGAGTGCGAGACGAGCCTTGTCCGGTTCCTGCTGCAGGCCGAGAGTAACCAGGTGGGCAATCGGGCCCAGATCGCCATGATGAGTCCAGTCGAAACGCTGTCCGGCCAATGAGTTACAAGCGGGAAAAGTTTTCCAATACCACGGGGCCGGGCCGACAGTTTTCGAGAGGATCTCGCGCGCGCGGGAGGCGTTGACTCCGGACATCAACCGGCCGCCGGCACGCCGGGTCCCTTTACGTGCGTGCGAACGAATTGAACGATGTCGTCCATGGCCGTGCCCGGCTGAAAAATTGCTGCCACGCCTATCTTCTTCAGCCCCTCGATATCCTGGTTTGGGATGATGCCGCCCACCACTACGATCACGTCGTCCATCTTGTTCTGCTTGAGCAAGTCCATCACGCGCGGCACGATTGCGTTGTGTGCCCCGGAAAGAATCGACAGCCCGATCACTTGTACATCTTCCTGCAGCGCCGCCGTGACGATCATCTCCGGCGTCTGCCGCAGTCCGGTGTAGATCACTTCCATGCCCGCATCGCGCAGCGCACGAGCAATCACCTTCGCGCCCCGATCGTGGCCGTCGAGGCCGGGCTTTGCCACCAGCACGCGGATTTTGGTATCAACCATCGCCAACCATTTAACCACAGAGGGCGCAGGGGTTCACAGAGGCAACGCAGCGATTGTCTCTTAGATGGTTTTGATGTCCAAACTTCGCCACATATACCAGCAAGCCACACTACGATACGGAGCCCAGGCTTTCGCAATTTTTTCCATATCTTTGGGCTTCGGCAGTTTACGCTTCTTGTAGTGTTTCCTCATCGCCACTTGTACGCCATAATCGCCCGTGGGCAGCACATTCGGACGCCGCAAAGAAAACATCAGGAACATGTGCGCGGTCCATACTCCGACGCCTTTCACCTGCGTGAGATGCTGGATGACGTCTTCATCCGTTAGTTCGTGCAGTCGAGAAAAGTCGAGTAGCCCAGCCGCCGTCTTCGCCGCCAGATCTTTCAGGTATGCCGACTTCTGCT